>Ga0315548_1003378_pt1 | contig 11992 bp, 10 predicted proteins | sample SalMarSW160110MG_2_FD_202540 | JGI IMG/M metagenome (GOLD analysis project Ga0315548, IMG submission 202540) | Salt marsh sediment microbial communities from the Plum Island Ecosystem LTER, Massachusetts, United States - Salt Marsh Sediment SW1601-110 ... | reverse complement strand
GGGATTTCCTTTGCCATATCTGTCAGTCCGAATGACCTGTAGAACTCATTGAATCTAACCTTAAACAGGTTGTGATTTTTCAATTCTGTTTTAATGATTTCCCCGCCAGGATATGTTTCAGTTATAATTCCGCTGTCCACTTCAAAGCTTGCGGCAGGTTTCAGGCATATGAAAGAGAAGCTGTTCTCATTGCCGTGATAATCCGAACTTTCGAGGAGCAGGGAGTTGGGGAATACATCCCTGATCCTCAGGTATATACTCACAGGAGTGATCAAATCGGCGAGCATTTCTGTAACATTAACCTGAATTTTAATATTTTTCATGATTAAACGATTAAAATCAAAACGGCCTGTCGTGAGAACGACAGGCCGTTGTTAATATCATTTACTTTTTAATACAATCAGCTGATAGTCTCACAATTTATTGTGAAATTTACTTAACCACCAGCACCAGATTGTACAAATTACTTTCATATTTTCATTTATCACGGTACAAACTTAAACAATGTTTTTAATAAAACAAAATAATATCCGGTAATATTAAAGATAGATGTAATAAGTATTTTATATCTTATCCTAAGAATCTCTTTTACTTCTTTACTCATGATTGGAAAATCCGGTCACTCAGAGCACTTCATTCCGGATCAACTGAGCAAACGATTCCGGAAATGATTGAGCACCATAAACCGGAATGTAAACAGCACAATATCAGTGCAAACCTATAATACAATTTATTTATCTATGGACTGCTCACATTAGACCGGAATAAGGTGCTCCCTAACACCGGATTCTCCACTCAGGAGAAATATTACTTGAAATAATTTGAGAAATTTGGTCAGGAAGTTTTTCGTTTGAACTAAGTTCAATTCCACAAAGATTGGTGGCAATATTTTTTGTGTCTGTTCCAATCCCAAAAAAGAGCCAACCCCCTTTAGTATTTGCAAACGCAGATATTGATTTTGTTATTTTTAGACTATCAATTTTTCCAGTTTTCTTGGGGAGCTCAGATTTGTATTCAATATACCATCCTTCGCTTATCTGCCTTTCAATTAGTTTTTGCAATTCTTGCTCGTCAAGGTTTTCTAAATCTTTGTCAAACGGCGTGTAATTAGTCATATGTTAGTTATGTTATGTTTCGGATTGTAGGATTTGTCCCTGTTAGCAGCTGGTATATTTTAATTGTTTGTCTTGAAATGTATCTCCAATAAAAATTTTAAAGTGCTTTCTGCTTTGCTTTTAATTGTTACTAATTGATTTTGATTATAAGTAGGCTCAATTTCGTGTGTTCCTTTTTGAAAAATATCTATAAAAGAAATTGTTGTATCAATATCTTGATTTACAAAGGTATTGAAGGGATCACTAGTAATATTCCGACATATATAAAGAAGTCTGGCTTTTCGAGTTGGTTTACCTTGGTGAAATAATGAATGATCGGATGTCCATTTTTTAACAGCAGGATCAGGTGCTAATTGATGTAAAACATGTGTAAATAATTCCCTTAATGAAGCCGAAAAGTGTCTCACTTTATCCGAGTTATCTGAATGATATGCTTCAATGGCGCCTTTCCACATTTTGAATAAACCAGGATTTATTTTTGATAAATAGGTACGTAATAAAATCTCATTTTCATATTGTATTTCTGCTTTTAACTCTTCTTCTTCGACTGTAATTTCCCCATCAACAGAAATAGCTTCTAATAAGTTTGCTCCTAAAAAGTACTCTGAAGGAACCATCTTTGAGATTGATGGATTAAATTGTGTATAAACCAGAGGATTATATTCGTATGATTTTATGAAGGATGCATATCCTTGAGAAAACTCTGCAAATGAAGATGCCAAGTAATTTTTACTGTCACCTGTCAGATAGATTCGACTACCAAGATTATCAGCGGTAATTGGATAGATAGATTTCTCGGCGAAAAACGAATATTCTGAAGCTTTAACAATGCTTGCTTGGACTGCAAATGATGATAAGGAGTGCGTTCCTATTATTGATCCAACATACTTACTTGTCTCATGAATGTCTATACCTAGTTGTGGAGATGATAAATATGCTGATCTTGCTATGTTTTCCCCATACCAAGGAGAAATATTATTTTCAATTGAGTTTGCTAAATAACCAATTGTTGAAGGCTTGCTTAAACTTGCCAAAACTGATGTAGCTTCTCTTGCAAAGCCAACCGAAGGAGAGAGTGCAATTGAATTTTCAATATTTGGCAAATAAGATTGAATTGAGCTAAATTGGTTCAAATGACTTTGAACGCTTCCAACTGCACTTAATAGATTTGGTTGATACAAAGCTCCAACTGTGGCTCTTATCTCTGCATAGCCAAGGGCTTCCTTATTAACAATAAATGAGCTGGGAACTGATGTAGCCCAAATTTCTTTGTGTGGTAAAAATCCTGTTTCAGTATTTTTAAGATGCGAATATGCAGCATGTGCAGGTACATAGGCTACACCAGATAATAAATTCAATTGATTGCAATAGAATTAACTCTATGGCTTTGAACAGTTAAGTAATCCATTGCTGAAGCATAATCTTCATAAACTTTAGATTCTTCGTCTTCCTTTCTCATGACATTCTACTATAAATTATCACGACAAAATTAGTCTTAAAATTCGTATGTTATCGATTAAAAGTAAGCATATTATCTACGTGGGTAGTCTCTACTAGCTGCTAACCCCGGCAATCAATTGATATCCAAATTAATTTTATTGTCTGTATTATGGGCAGTTGTTGTTTAGTCCTACTCTAATGCCAAAAACTACAAGTCTCTGTTGTCCACTTACAGAACTAAAAGGTACAACAGAATGAATTTCAAGATTTGGGGTTATGTCTAAAATGAAATTCTTAATAAGAAAATCTTTGCCTCCACCAAAATTTAAGCCAAATCCTGTCTGAGTATCAGTCCATAGAGAATTCCTTGGTAAACCGATATCTATCAATGTACCTATGCTTAGAAAGTAGTTATTCTTTAAATAGGTTTTAAGTATTATTGGAATATTGAATGTCTCAAAAGTCTCATGATATACTATTCCTGTAGGTGGCATATATTCTGGATCTTCAAATCCGACTTTGTGGACAGAATAGACCGCACCAAGTTCAAGCTTGTACTTAGATGAAAATGATTTTGAGAATTTAACTCCTGCAGAATATGAGCCATTCCCATGGTAGACTCTTGAATCACTAGCATTTGATACTTTCTGAAATCTGATTGGTTGGTTTATACCTACATTCGTAAAAACGCCAATCATTATGTTAGAATTATAACCAGAATCTTGAGAATAGACCGATCCATGAATCAGAACAAAAAAAAATAAAATAGCTGTTTTTTTCATGTCATTTGGTTTTTAGTTAACAATCTGATCAAAAGTTAGGTACATGACAATTACTTAACGAACTTATTTTGGTTATATTGTTTTACTCTGACCGTTATAGGCTAGTTGCGCTGTTTGTGAACTGATTGAAATTAATATTATGGTACTAATCTTTATTTGGTCACGAACTGGTCATTGGAACCAGCGCAATTGCCCATAACTAATTAAAGAGATTTGTTGATTAAAAGAATCAACGCTTAATTTTAACAGAACAAGGGTGCTCAATATCACCGGAATTTCCAATAGTATAACGAATCAATAATAATACTATTTTGGTAGAAATAGACATTTGCATCGTTTAAAATATCTAAAGTACATAATGAAGCATTTAGATCAGTTACATAAGCACTTTTACTTAATCTAACGTTTAGTAAGGTATCGGTTGTAATTAACCCATTAATGACTATGTTCCGGCCAGAGTCAGGTATATTCATTATTTCCTGTTGGCAGGCATTGACCAAGATTAGAAAAAGGCAAGAAAAAACACAATATATCATTTGTCTATTATTCTAGATAGCTTAAATATAATATTAAATTCTACAGTTGTTTTATGTTCATATGTTCAATTTACATAGCTGCTCGAATCATTACTGCAGAAGCAGAAGTCCAACCGTAGTCCCAGTAAGTATGCCATAGTGCATGTATTTGAGCATCTTCTTCATAAGGATTGTCCCAAATAGGATACATTTTGACCAACATTCGACCACTTTCAGTGAAATGGGCATGCCCCCCGACACCTGTCAGAGCATAAGAAGGTTTAGTAGTAGTACATATCCAAGCCTCTCCAGGTGGATAAGCAATCTCCAATTGCATAGTAGTATCAACTTGAACATACCCTACGTTAGGGAAAGAAATATTTTCTATTCCTATTATATATGCTGTAATTGTGCAAGGAGAAGGTCTCCTGTGATCCTTACTCTTTACAAACCAACTATTAGTACTATATGGTTCAGAAATTGTTAATAAATTACCATAACCAGTCCAATTAACTATTACCCCTCCTCCTAACCGCAGATAATTACTAGGTAGAGATGCATAAATTGCTGGGTGGTTTGCAATTGGAGAAGTTTGGTTATATATGCGTAGCTTTGATCTTAAAAAACTAGGAGTAACTGAATCAATTTTCATGCCTATTGCATAAACAGTTATGTAATGTGGATCAGGATTAATATGATCTTTAGAACTGCCGGTCCATGATGTTAATGTTGCATTAGGTCTTGATTCGGTTAAAAATCCTCCATCATGAGCGTATCCCCATGCCTTTGCACCTCCACCTACTACTACCCAATCTGATGGTACTGAAACCCTTATAGATGGCCAATTTCTTTTGTATGGATAATTGGATTCTGTAAAGTATTTTAAATGGATTTTCCCTGACCAATCAGTATATTCAGGACCCTCGGCAACGGTAGAGATACTGTACCCACTTAATACTCTTGAGCTATTTTCTGCAATATCTGTAATAGAATCTATTTCACGTTTTGTTAAATTACATTCTAAAAACTTTCCAGCATTCATTCTAGTAATAGAATCTAAATTTGGTACTTTTATTATCGTACTTTCTAATTCAATATAGCTCCTAGATAGTCGGCCTTCTTTCTTGTCAAAACTTTCTTTGGAACAAGAAATTACCATTATTAAAATGGCAATAAATAAAAAAAATCTTTTCATTTGCATCAATTTAAAGGTTTAGAATTATTTAAAACAACTGTAGAATTATATTGAAGAATATTTTGAATGAAAACAATCTAAATTATAAAGGGTGGCAATGACAACATTAATATTCAAGTGTTTAGAATACAATTCTCTTATAATTTTACAAGGTGCCTTTTGTTACATCAGTAAAATAAGGTACTTCTTCCTGTTCTTTATTATATTCATTACTTCAAAAATAATGCTAGATATTCGTTACCCTTTTGAACAGTCGCTCAGCAAAATGAGCTAATGATTTCAGCAATATAGAACAAGCATTCTTTACTCCTGGAACCATACTTACCAGACTCAAATTCACGCATGTTCCAGGTAGCAATAAGTAATGTACTTTCTACAGTTTTTTCAGGGATAGCTGAACTTTTACCAGGAATTTCAGTTCTTATCCCTTTTTTTAACAGGAGTAATCGCTCAGCAATCCTCCTATCGACAGGTTTAGACCTATCAAGTGAATAGTATAATGCCATAACAATTAGAATTAGTTAGACACAATCAGACATTGAGAAAAAACTCACGGGGGCAAGTTTTGTATCGCAATATCAAAGGTACGAGAATAATATAATACAAGTCAAGTATTTAAGAATATTTTTTACCACTCAACCAAGTCCCCTATTCAGGGACCTGGTGAATGGTTTGTTAGAATTAGTTTTGAAAGCGAATTGTTTAAAAATTTAATCCTAACACCTACTTAGCTACAAGAAAACAATATTATTAGTGTTTAATTATTAGTTGTTCATGATAGCTATTCTTGCCATCATTGAGTTCTACTATATATGTTCCGTCACGTAAATTCGTTATAGGAATATTAAAACTAGTGCCTGTCCTTGTTGCTGTTGATACTAACGTACCCAAGCTATTATAAATACGGATTGAATAAGTAATTTGATCGGTAGTAATAGCTTTAGAAACAGATACCTCTGATATTTCATTATCTTCAATAGCCTGACATTCTGCTTCATTTATTGTAATAGCGACTTCATTAGATGCAGGATTAGGATACATTGAGAAATAATAACCATATATATATACATTCTTGTATACCCAACTGGAAGCTCCACATGTATTTGTTGCTCTTGTCCTTACCAGATAATATGGATATGGTTGATAAAAAGTAATAGTCACCCAGTCATAATACTGGTAGTTAAAACCATAAGTTTCTGGATTTACCACCCATGTATATTGTGATTGTGATAATGAATTTCTGGATGGATTGGTCCAATAATTATATTGCGTATATGTATAACCCTCTGTTGGACCATTTATCGAAGTAACCACAGGTTTGCCCGCCCAAACGGATTTTGAATATGTATGACCTGTACTATTTATATAAATTGTTGCATAAACAGTACTGGCTCCGTTACCTGTTGCTGCAAAGCTGCATGAGGATGTACCCTGTCCGGAAGTAATATTTAAGTAAGAACCATTACTCCAACTAATTGCATCATATGGACAGGCACAATTAAATGTTAAGGTGGCTCCTGATGAACAAATTAATGTTGAGCCTGAAATAGTTGGATCATTAGTATTAAGTGAAATATTATCAACTCTTAGAGTAACTGATGGATAAGGAGAACTAATTATTGCCTGTACCCAACCGTCATTCCCGCTTGCATCAGCATAAACCACTGTGGGATTTGAAGTTGTGCTTGACAAATGCATTTTGTTAGTATTACAGCTCCAGGTAATCGAATAACCTACAGGCAGATTAGCGATTTGGAACTTTGTACCATATTTACAAACAGTAGAACTACCAGAAATATTCATTTGATTCGGTTGGGATCCAACACCTACTGCGTACCATGCATTTGCTACTTGCATGGCTTTAAAACCACCAGGGACTTGGGAATTCGCTATGCCAATTGAAAGATTTTTTGTATTTTCATAATTAGCTGTTGGATAAAGATAAGATTCAAGCTTATATACTAATTTTTGGGCACTATCAATCCCTATTCCATATACGGTATAAGCATCATTATTGTCATTTGTATCACTACCTCCTTCTGATAATAAGTAAAACCAATGACTCATTACAGTAGAATTTGTGTGACAATCTCCATAATAATCCCAATAATTTCCATGATATGTATCGGGCTTTGGTCCTCCAAATGAATTGGCATCATTGGGATTTACAAGATTTCTAAAACAACTAAGTGCTGAGGATAGTTCTTCACCGATTTTCCAGCAATCTTTATCAGTATCACCAGGACTTTTAGGAGTAGCATTTTCAATTACAGCGCCCCAGATATCGCTTAATCCTTCGTTTATAGCTCCAATCTCATCATGCATTTCACAAAGACCGACTTCAATTTCGAAAATGCCATGCCCAAATTCATGTGCAAACACATCTAATGTAGTTACTGGTCCAATTACTTCATTACCATCGCCAAATTTAATATAATGATCAACCGGAATCCAGCATGCCTGTACGTAATTATTCCAATAATGAACATAATTTCTTATCTGTCCATAATTATTATCATAACTATTTCTTCCATGATTCACCCTCCAAAAGTCTAAGGTCTTTTCTGCAGCCCAATGAACATCAAGGGCCCACTGATCTGCTGCAAAACTAGGCCAATTTTGAGAATCCCAATAAACATTATTTGGATTAAAAAATTCAACTGCATTAGATATGTTGTCTAAATGATTCAAATTCATAGTTGAAATATTTACATTATTTCTCAATTCTTTTAACCTATAGCCACTAGAGTATGAATCCGTCATTATGCTTTGATTTGAGCCACTATACTTAGTCTCTGCAAAAGATTGTATATTTGCGTCCAGGACTAAAGGGACATTATGAATTATATTACCATTACAAGCATCAACGTAAACTAATTGTTTAATATCAGGCTCTGTCGGCGAAAGAATAAATTTCCATGACAATTTGAAAGTATTGCTTCCTATCAGATGATCTTTAGAAATAACCAATTCTCCTTGGGGATAATATGTAGCATTAGGATCATTAGTAAATTGTTTTAAGAACTTCTCCATTTCAGGATCTTCCCATTTATACTTTTCTGCTCCGATATATTTAATTGCTTTCTCCAGAGATTCTTGTTCGGTAAGAGATGGGATAACAGTGGGGATATCTATTATCCGAAAATCTCCATTAATAGTTACAATATAACCGTTTCTGCCATGTATCAGATACTGTTGATTTTCTACTTTCAATCCTTTATAGTATTGTTGAAATCTCTTATGAATATAGCCTTCAGTATCTTTGCTGACTTTAATTAGACGAAAACCGTCCTCTTTTCTTGCATTTAAAATAGATTTCAAGAAAATAGTGTCATTTTGCATTATTCTGTTGGAGGTTTCATTTATTTTGAACATGCCATATTCAATTGTCCCTGCTTCATTTCTTTGGATATACAGAGTGTCATTGATTTGAGCATTAACTATTATACAAAATAAAAATATGGCACAACTAAAAAATGTTATTTTTAAGATTTTCATAATAACTGTTTGATTTTAAAGAATATACTATTTATACTTTATTCCGTAAAAATAACTCGCATCAATATCAGGATATTGATAATACACAAGGGTATCATATAAAATTTTTTCTATAACATAGGAAGAACCCGTTGTAAGTGTCATTATATATATAGAATCCATATCAGGGGAATTTAAATATTGTTTTCTTTCCCATTTAATTAAACTAGTATCTGTAGCGGTCCTAAATACATTGCTAATAAATTTATCATCAATCGTAAACTCAGAAAAAAAATCATTATAACAAAAGTAACCTCCGCCAATTCCGCCACCCACAACTACTATTCTCCATTTCCCTTGTATGTATTTTCTAATTGTATCAAGAGGTTTATTCCACAAAACAATAGTAACTGGATCAATAGGATTTGAATTAAGATCAAGGCATGTAGTAATTAATATGGATTCTCCGTAGGCAGTACCAACAGAGTTTGTCGCGTACGATCTTATATAATAACTTGTGTTTGATTCTAAACCTGTTATTGTAACTAGAAACATATTAGATCCCGATCCAGCAGAAATATGGTTTCCAGATAAAGTCGGATTTGAAGAAGTACTCCAGCAAAGCCCCCGATCAAATATCGGGGATGCACCATCGGTAATTATATTACCTCCAGATCTGACAGTATTACATTTTATTGAATACGGATAAATGGTTGTAATTTCAGGTAATGATGCAGCTTCTGTTGTAAAAGACTTGGTTTTACCATAGCCAATACCAATATTGTTTATTGCGAAAGCTCTTACAAAATATTCAGTATCGGGATTCAGTTTTTTTAAGTCAATAGTATAGCTGTTATTATCTGAATCATCAATTTTTATACTATCCAATATGGTAGGATTATCTGAAGTGCTCCAGCAAACACCTTTTTCAGTCACTTCAGAGTCTCCCTGTGATATTATTTCACCCCCGCTGGTCGCAGATGTCTGTGTGATGGATGTAACATCTGTTGTTGTCACAGTTGGTACATTTTCCCTTTTACATCCAGTAAAGAGAAACATTATAATTAAACTCAATCTCATAGCTTTCATAGAAATCATTTTAAGAAATAGTATTCAATTATTCTCAGTGATATTTTTTCATGGAGAATGTATTTTAAGTTCTGATATATAAATGTTCCATATTGTAATAAATGATCTGCTTTGGATTTTTGTTTCAGGTATAGTTACAGCTTGTTCTCCCATTGTCTCATTAATTAGGGGGAGTAAGCATTCAATCCTTCTATCAGCAGGTTTGGCCCTATTAAATGAATGGCAGAATACCATATCATTAATAGTTAGTTAAAGACTAACCAATTTTAAAAACATTCAGGGGCAAAAAATGTATCGCAGTAACAAATTTACGATAAAACTATAATACAAGTCAAGTATTTTGAGATGTTTTTTCTCGAATAAATACATTTAATATTCTGATTCCCTTGGCAAAAGACTTTAAGCTATATTTGATGGTTTCAAATCTTCCAAGTAAAAAAATAGGCAAATGAAGTTTATTGGAAAATCCGGTCACCCAGAGCACGTCATTCCGGATCAAGATAGCAAACGATTCCGGAAATGATTGAGCACCATAAACCGTAATGTAAACAGCACAATATCAGTGCAAACCTATAATACAATTTATTTATCTATAGACTGCTCACATTAGACCGGAATAAGGTGCTCCCTAACACCGGATTCTCCACACTTAATTCCGGCAAAGGATAGTCAATTTACTCCGGCGAAAGGTAGTCAGAGCCACTGGCTTTTCCAGAAATATGTACGCTTGCGTTACAATGAGTAGCGGAAACGCTCAGTATACCTGTGCGGAGAGAGCAATAAAAAGGACTCTAACTAATAGATAGTGAGTCCTTTGTGGAGCTGGCGGGAGTCGAACCCGCGTCCAAACATGGAGACCATATGCTTTCTACATGCTTAGTCCTGCTTGATTTTCGTGACCTGTCAGCTGCAGAACAACCTAACAGACCCTTAGTTCCTGTTTGCTTCACCGTCCGGGCGGAACGACCTTCAGGCTAGCCCCGGATTGCGTGCGCCTCCATATCGGGTTGGATCAGGGCATGACCGCCCGGGAGACGTCCCGTCCCGACTCATGAGTCAGGATAAAGCCTAAGCTACTTTGTTCACTTAAGCAGCGAGAGCGTATTTAGTTTCGCCAGTTATTGTTTTGTAACACTGTTTAAGGAACGCGTCACCACATCCTGCATGCTTACATACCACCCCTCATGCTGTCAAAACCAGGTCAGCCCCAAGGATGGCAAAGGGCTCAGGGCTTGGGGCTCAGGGCAAGAAGTTATTCTTAAAGCCCTGCGCCTTGTGCCTTGCGCCTTGCGCCTTTTGTGCAAAGATACAATATTGCCAAAGAACAGCGAAATATATCTCAAAAATCAGGCCGCTCTGTTTTTGTCAATTGATTAAATTTGACTATTATGTGAGATATGAAAACAGACACTTACTTGAAACAATAAGCACTATCAAATAATAATTAATAAAATCAAACCTTACTATGAAATCAAGCAGACGTAAATTTTTGGGAACAATGGGTGCCAGTGCTGCCGGACTGACACTAGGAACTTCAACATTTTCACTTACTTCGTGTGCCTCTTCTTCAAATGAGGAAGATAACGGACAGATACTTTTTATCGGAGATGAAATTGCCCTTGCCGATACCAAATACGGAAAAGTTAAGGGATATGTACTGAGAGGGATTAACTATTTTCTCGGAATTCCTTATGGTGCAGATACATCAGGTGTCAATCGCTTTATGCCGCCACAGAAACCGGAACCATGGACAGACGTGTTCCCGGCAGTTTGGTGGGGAAATTCTGCTCCCCAGAATATGGAAGGGAGATATGCCGATGCATATAGTTCATTTGCAGATCACTGGAATTATTATGATGTGAACGAAGATTGCCTTCGCCTTAATGTATTTACACCTGCTATTGCCGATGAAAAGCAAAGACCTGTTCTGGTCTGGTTCCACGGAGGCGGGTTTACAAACGGAAACAGCATTGAACAGGATGGGTATAATGGCGAGAACCTTGCCAGGAAAGGAGATATCGTTTTTGTATCAGTAAACCACAGGCTTGGTCCGCTTGGATTTTCAAATCTTGCCGGCGTAGGTGGAGAGAAGTATGCCGCCTCTGGAAATGTCGGTATGCTTGATCTTGTTGCGGCCCTTGAATGGGTACGTGATAATATCGAAAACTTCGGTGGCGATCCGGGGAATGTAACAATTATGGGTCAGTCAGGCGGAGGATCAAAGGTTACAACTATCTCGGCCATGCCTGCTACCAGGGGATTATTCCATAAAGCTGTTGTACTGAGTGGTTCGTTACGATTGTCGGGAAATAAGGAACAGAGTGAAAAACTGGGAGCGTATATTTTGAAGGAAGCTGGTTTAAAAGCCGGTCAGATAGA
>Ga0315548_1003377_pt1 | contig 11994 bp, 11 predicted proteins | sample SalMarSW160110MG_2_FD_202540 | JGI IMG/M metagenome (GOLD analysis project Ga0315548, IMG submission 202540) | Salt marsh sediment microbial communities from the Plum Island Ecosystem LTER, Massachusetts, United States - Salt Marsh Sediment SW1601-110 ... | reverse complement strand
CCTTGCACAGCATCGCCACCAGCAGCAGCTCTTCAGAATCGATTCCGAATCCACCGAGCCTATTAGTGAGAGACAGGCCGAGCAGATGATTTCTCTTTTTAAGGAAAAAATTCAAAAGACCGATATCGTATGTCTGCAGGATTACAATAAAGGCCTTCTGACAGAAGGATTTTGCCGCACTCTTATAGAACAGACAAAAATTGCCGGCAAAAAAATCATCGTCGACCCTTCACTGACTGCTGATTACTCGAAATACAAAGGCGCATCTGTCATCACTCCCAACCGGCAGGAAACCTCAATCGCTGTCGGCTTCGAGTTGAAAAATGAAAGCGACTATAACAAGGCAGCTCAACAGTTGGCCGAAAAACTGAATCTCGATGCTGTCATAATCACACTCGATAAAGAAGGCTCTTTCCTGAGGACAAAAGATACAAGCGAGCTTGTCCCCACAAGGCCGAGAAATGTCTATGATGTCACCGGAGCAGGTGATATGGTCCTGGCAACGATTGCATCAGCACTCGCCGCCGGCTGCGATTACAAGACCGCCGTCCAGCTCGCCAATATCACGGGAGGCATCGAGGTTGAAAAATTCGGCGTCGCCACCGTTACCATAGAAGAAATCATCAATGAAATCATCGCCCAAAACCGCGGCAAGAGCGGCAAGCTGCGAACAATCGAATCACTCACGGCTGAATTGAACCTGCGGCGCAAGCAAAACGAAACCGTCGTATTTACAAACGGCTGCTTCGATGTGCTGCATTTAGGGCACATCGAATTCCTGAAATTCTGCAGGGCAAACGGCAATGTGGTTGTGGTCGGCCTAAACAGCGACAAGTCGGTAAGGATGATGAAGGGTGATGACAGGCCGATTAATAATCAGTATGACAGGGCTGCTGTGCTGGCGGCGCTGGAGACGGTTGACTATATAATACTATTTGATGAGGCTGACCCTCTTAATTTGATTAAACAAATCAGGCCCGATGTCCTAATCAAAGGCAGGGACTGGGAGCAGAAAGGCGTCGTCGGAGCAGAATTTGTAAAAAGTTACGGCGGCAATGTGCTGCTGGCACCGCTCGTCGAGGGCAAAAGCACAACGGCTACAATTGAAAAAATGAAATCACTTTGCGAAGAAAAATGATAGAGCAGAAGATACAAGAAAAATTTGAAGCTGTCATCGAAAGGCACAAACAGATGATTGCCGAGTTTGAGAAAAGCGGAATGGAAGTGATGGCTTCCATAGCCGAGGCACTAATAAAATCGATAAAGGGCGGCGGACGTGTTTATATCTGCGGCAACGGCGGCTCAGCAGCCGACGCCCAGCACATAGCGTCAGAGCTTGTCAACCGCTTCGAGAAAGAAAGAGGGGCCCTGCCGGCGACGGCCCTGACAACTGATACGTCGCTTATAACATCAATTGCCAACGACGACGGTTATGAAAAAATATTCGCAAGGCAGGTTGAGGCCCTGGTTAAAAAAAATGATATACTGTGGGCTATTTCGACAAGCGGCAGCTCGGCAAACGTCGTCGCAGCCGCCAGGCTCGCAAAAGAAAAAGGAGCAACGGTAATAGCCTTCACGGGCAGAGGCGGTAGTGAGCTTGAAAAAGCGGCTGATTTATGTTTATGCGCACAAGATGAATCCACGGCCCGCAGTCAGGAGATTCATACGTTGGCTTATCATATAATATGCGGAATCGTAGAAGAAAGTTTTAGTTAAATTAAAAAACTTAATACTATTATGGCGGATAAAGCAATATTTTTGGACCGGGATGATACTCTGATAAGGGACACGGGCTATCTGAATCACCCCGACCAGGTCAGGCTGATAGAAGGAGTTGTCAAAAGCCTCGTCGAGCTGAAAAATATGGATTACAAGCTTATCGTTGTAACGAATCAGTCGGCAGTTGCGAGGGGTATAATCACCGAAAAGATGCTCGACGACATTCACCAGAGGCTTCAAACCCTGCTAAGCGCCAAGGGAGCTCAACTTGATGCGATTTATTACTGTCCCTATCATCCCGACGGCGTCATACAAAAATACCGCACTGAAAGCGACGAGAGAAAACCAAATCCCGGTATGATACTAAGGGCGGCGAAGGAAAAAGATATCGATTTGAGCTCGTCGTGGCTTATCGGAAACAGCGACCGTGATATCGAAGCGGGTCAGCGAGCCGGCTGCAGAACGATACTTATCATCAAACGCTCTCGTCTAATCCAGATAAGAACCAAGGGGCCGCAGCCGGACTTCCAGGCGGTGAATATGAAAGAAGCAATAAATATCATAAAAAAGCACCGCCGCTTACCGGCCAGAAACCAGGTCAAAAGAACCATTGCGGCCCCGGCAGGCAAAACCGAAGAAGAAATTGAAAAGCCGGTCAGGAAAAAAATCACTCGACACAGGGCTGTTGTCACCGAAGAAGTGACAGCAGAGCAGAAGCCGAGCACTGAACAAAAGCCGAACGCAGAGCAAAGGCCGAGCAATGAAGCCGCCTCACAGGCAAATGGTGACCAATTACTCGATGGTGTACTAAGGGAGCTTAAAACGATGCAGAGAACAGAAAGATACGGTGAATTTTCTCTGGCAAGACTAATAGCCGGTGTACTTCAAATAGTTGTAGTGTTCTGCCTGCTGATAAGCTTATGGCTGCTGATGGAGCCGAACAGGAACAACGAGCTTATTTTAATCACGCTCGGCTTTGCAGCGGTTATTCAACTAATGACCCTGTCGTTTTACATAATGCGGGAGGGAAAATAATTTTTGGCAGCCACTATGCCTGTTTCGACTCAGCCTCCTTCGTTTTACCATTTTGTCCTTAACAGAAATGTCCGAAAAAGAAAAACAAATTTTAGTATGGCTTCCATCGCCGATGGGCGACGCCATCCTGTGCACGCCTGCATTGAGGGCTATCCGCAAAAAATTTGCCGGCTCGTCAATCACGTTTTTCAGTAACGAGGTCGTCGAACAGATACTGTCGCCCTGCCGGTTCAATGATAACTGGATTGTAAGTAAAACAGGCGCCCTTTTCGATGCTGTAAAAAAACTGAGGCAACACAGATTTACACATTCATTCCTTTTCAAAAATTCCTTCGGCTGCGCCTTTGCGTGCTTTCTTGCGGGGATACCTGTAAGGGCAGGCTACAGCAGGGACGGAAGAGGCTTTCTGCTCACAGAAAAGCTTTACCCTGCGAAACTACCTGACGGCCGATACAAGCCTGAACCGATGATAGACTACTATTTAGCTCTTGCAGCCCGGCTCGGATGTGAAACAAACGACAGGCAATTGGAACTTCACATAAAAGACGACGACAAAAAAACATTATTGGAGAAACTGCCGGAGTTGAAAGACAATACCGGCCCTGTCGTTATCTTTGTTCCGGGCGGAGCATTCGGGCCAAGTAAATGCTGGCCCGATGAAAGATTCGCACAAACAGCAGACAGGCTGGTTGATAAGTACAATGCAGGGATTGTGGTTTCTGTTTCAGCAGATTCGGCTGAAAGAAGGATTGCGGAACAAATTTGCAGCCTTAGTAAACATAATTTAATAAATCTCGGCGAAAGGCCTGTAAATCTGGGAGAGCTAAAAGCGCTTTTCTCACTTTCGAAGCTCGTAATAACCAATGATACCGGCCCTCGTCATATAGCGATAGCGTTAAAGAGCAAAGTTATAACGCTTTTCGGCCCGAACGACCCTGCCTGGACTGAAACAGGTTACAAAGACGAGATAAAAATCGTCGGCACAGCCGATTGCGCACCCTGTGCCAGGCCGGTATGTAAAAAACAGCGACATATATGTATGGAGTCAATTTCTGTTGATACGGTATTTGAAGCTGCCGAGAGGTTACTATCTAAAAATGGCTGAAATGAGAAATTTTAGAAAATTATCAGATTCTTTTCTCATCGACCCGGAGTACCAACAGGTACTGAGTCGATTGGGCCTGACAGATATCGAAGCTGTTTTTAGTTTCAGCGGAGGCAAAGAATTAAGAAAGAGCAATCTCGCAGATTATCGAAGCCGGCTGCAATTCGAGACTGCTTCACCTGCAAAAACCTTCTTTTTGAAACGCTTTAACAAACCGCCTGTGTTAGTACAGGTAAAAAACTGGCTCACCGGCCGGGGACGCAAAAGCTGCGCATCATTTGACTTCGATGTGGCAAATAAACTCTTCGCTGAAGGGATAAATACGGCCCGGCCTGTATGCTTCGGCGAGCAGTTCGGTCTTCTTTTTGAAAAAAGGAGCTTCTGCATCACTGAAAAAATAGCCGATGCAGAATCACTCGAAAGAAAGCTTCCCGATTGTTTTCATGGCCGACAAAATGCTGAGAAACTAAAACAAAAAAGAAGCTTCATTGAGCAGCTTGCAAAATTCGTAAGAAGGTTCCACGAGACCGGCTACCGTCACCGTGACCTTTATTTCAGCCATATATTCTACAATGACAGCGGCGAATTTTATCTCATCGACCTTTCGCGAGCGTTCAGGCCGTTATTATTAGGACAGCGGTTTCGAATAAAAGATTTGGCGCAGCTTCATTATTCGGCGCCAGCCAAATACTTCTCGAAGGCCGACCGTCTTCGATTTTTTTTAAGTCTTATCGGCAAAAAAAGACTGAACAGAAACGATAAGTCGGTTATAAAGAGGATAATAAACAAGAGCCGGCGTATGGCAAGGCATAATAAAAGACATAATAGAATTGCTCCATTCGAGAACTAACTGAAAAAGCTAAAAACAAATATTATGAAAGTTGCACTAATTATAGAACGTGCCGATACAGGGCTTGGCGGGGCCGAGAGGAGCGTCTTCGAATTGCAGACAGCTCTCAGAAGATTAAACCTCGACGTTGACATCCTCGCAGCCAAAGGTGCGGACGAAAAAACAGAACATAAAAATATATATTTCCTTTGCGCAGACAAACACAGTAAACGAACCAAGCTCAGCAGTTTCGAAAAAGCTCTGAAGGACTTTCTCAATCAGAAGCATTACGATATAATTCACAGCTTTCTTCCATTCGGCTTTGCCGATATCTATCAGCCGAGAGGCGGCAGCTTTCCAGAAGCTATCAAACGCAACGCCGAAAGCTACCAAAACAAATTCATCAAAACTTACAAAAAGGTAACCGCTTTCGCTAATCTGCGCAGAACAGCTCTTTACAGGGCTGAAAAAAGATTATGCGAAAACAACAACGGGCCGGCCATCGCCGCCCTTTCCGGCTACGTCGCAGAGCAATTCAGACGCTATTATAATGTTCCGGACAAAAGGCTCGCCATAATACCCAACGGTGTAAAAACAGATACTAAAGTCGAAAAACGTGCCGCTGATAATCTTCGTTCGCAGATACTTGCCAGCCTTCGAATCACCGAGGCTGACAATCCGATTTTTTTTCTATTCGCAGCGAATAACTTCAGGCTGAAGGGCCTGGAAGTCTTGTTAGAAGCATTTTCACTGGCGACGGAGAAAGAAGAATTTAAGCCTGCATATTTAATAGTTGCAGGCAAAGGCAAAATCCAAAAGTTCAGACATCTCGCAAAAAAAATCGGCGTTTTTGAAAAAATAGTTTTTCTCGGCCAGGTCAGAAATATGGCGAATGTCTTTGCCATAACCGATATAGCGGTACTCGCGACATTCTATGACCCGTCGAGCAGGTTTACACTCGAGGCATTAGCCGCCGAAAAGCCGGTGATAACAACAAGGTTTAACGGAGCAAGCGAACTAATTACAAATAACAGGCACGGCAGGATTATAGAGCAGCCGGAAGATATCGAAGCCCTGGCAGATGCACTTTTGCACTTTACTAATACCAAAACAATTAAAGAAGCGAGCAAGGCAATAATCGAAGACAAACTGAAAGAGCAGCTCTCTATTAACCGGGCGGCTGAACAACTGCAGAGGCTATACGAAAAGATTTTGGAAGACAAAGGCAGGATATGAAATTTTTGGCCCTTATAATCGTTTCCTATTTTGTCGGTGCAATTCCTTTTGCACAGGTTTTTGCAAAAGCGCACGGCAAGGACCTTCGCAGTATCGGCTCAGGCAACATTGGAGCAAACAACTTGTCGAGGGCATTAGGCAAAAGATGGGGATATTTTTGTTTCTTGCTTGATGTCCTGAAGGGGATGGTCCCGATGCTTTTCGCCGCAAGATTAGCCGGTCCCGACGCCGATATTACCCAGCTCGCCGGATGTCTCGCAGTCGGTGCCGCAGCAATCCTTGGGCATATATTTCCTGTTTACCTGGGATTTAAAGGAGGAAAAGGTGTAGCTACAAGTTTTGGAGCAGCCATAGGATTGTGGCCCTACTATACCATCTGTGCAGCGGTCGCTATATGCGTCTGGGTAATCGTTGTTTTACTTTCACGGTACGTATCGTTGGCCTCGATTACGGCAGCGATATCTTTTCCGCTATGCCTGACAGCGATAATAATTTTTAAAGGAAGCTGGGAGCTTGACATACTCTGGCCGCTACTGCTGGCGGCGACCGCGATAGCCGTGATGGTAATCTTTCGTCATCAGTCAAATATAAAAAGAATCATCGCAGGTACAGAAGACAAAATAGGTAAAAACAAATATCAAACATAAAAATTATATCTTCAGAAAATATTCTCAATTAGACTTGTTTATTATAGGTAGGTGCACAAAGTTACCTCCTACCGAAGGCTGACTCCCTTTCAGCATCGTGACCCACATCCGTGCTACCATATCCTCGGCGAACCGAACCATAAGGAGCTATTATTTATAGCCCCCTGCTTCGGTAAAGGCAACTCGGACAATAACCTCAAGCGGCTTAACTCTCTTTAAAACAAAAGTGTCGCCCCCAAGGCCGATTTCCACTTGACCGACAAAATGCCTGCCCTGTCATTCAGACACGTTATTTTCTTTGTTTATAATTACAATTATCGGAAGTTTCAATAATTTTTATAAAAATTTTTAATAAATATTTTGTCTTCTTTCTTCTACCGACAGCTAATTACATTTATTTTGAAAGTGCAATATTACAAATTAAACTGCATATCAGGTAAGATTTTCATCCAGAATCTGAGAAACAAGTTTCGGATTCGCTCTGCCCTTAGTTTTCTGCATCACCTGCCCTAACAAAAAACCCTTCGCTTTTTGGCTTTTTTTGGGATTTTTCTTCACATCCTCAACAGCCTGGGAGTTTTCAGCCAGGACTTCCAGAACCACCGCCTTTATCTCTTCGACGTCGCTTTCTTGAAGCAAATTCAGCTCCTCAGCGAGTTTTTGAGCAGATTTGCCGGTTTTAAGCATCTGTTCGAGTATATTATTCGCTGCGGTAGCGTTTACCTGACCTGATTCGGCCAGTTTTGCCAGCTCAGCGACCTGCTCCGCTGCCAATCCAAGCTCTCCAAGGGGCATTACTGCCTCTTTGGCGAGCTTCAGGCCGACCTGCGTTATCAGGTTACAGGCCCTTTTCGGGTCTGCTCCATTTTTGACCACCTCGTCAAAAAATTGTGCCGTCGAACGCTCAGCCGTCAGAACCTCAGCATCATAATTGCTTAATTGATATTGACTTACAAATCTTAGCTGCATCTGCAAAGGAAGCTCACACAGCCGTGCTCTGATTTCCTCAAGCCATTTATCATCAAGCCTTACCGCCAACAAGTCCGGCTCAGGGAAATACCTGTAATCGTGGGCCTCTTCTTTTTCCCTCTGTAAAACGGTAACCTGCCTCTGGTCATCCCAGCCGCGAGTCGTCTTATTGCCCATCTCCATTACTTCGCCGGTCTCTAAAAAATTATCAATTTGCCTGTTAATTTCGTATTCGATGCTTCTTTCAAGCGCACGAAAACTATTGAGGTTCTTTATTTCGGTGATTGGCGTTTTATATTCTCTGCCTTCCTTTGTGATAATAAGGTTAACGTTCGGCTCGAAACGCATATGCCCTTTTTGCATATCCGCTTCCGACACACCCAGGAACCTGACAATCCGCTGCAGCTCAACAGCCAGCACTCTTACCTCTTCGGCGCTGTTCATATCCGGCTGGGTAACGATTTCCAAAAGAGGTGTGCCGGTCCTGTTGAGGTCAACCTGCGAGTAACCCTCGGCTGTATGAAGATTTTTTCCTGCATCCTCTTCAAGATGTGCCCTGATAATTCTGATTTTCTTTGTTGTCCCATCCTTGAGCGGTATCTCGATAAAGCCGTCACTGGCCAGCGGCAAATCATACTGGCTTATCTGATAATTTTTCGGCAAATCGGGATAGTAGTAGCTTTTCCTGTCCCACTTGGTGAATCTTGCGATTTCGCAGCTAAGGGCAAGACCGGTCAGCACTGCATATTCATACGCCTTTTTGTTCATTACCGGCAGCACACCCGGCATACCAATACAGACGGGACATACCCTGCTGTTCGCCGGCTCGCCGAAGCTCAGCGCACAGCCGCAGAACATCTTACTGTTCGTGCACAACTGAACGTGAATCTCAAGACCAACAATAACTTTATACTTTAAGTCACTCATTTAATCTAATTATATCTTTTTACTAATTCGTGATAATTCGCGCAATTAGTGTTAATTCGTGGTTAAACAATCCTTTTTTAAACCACGAATTTTCACGAATTTAACACGAATTCCTTAAAGAACCAATCTTTCGTACTCAAAACTTCTCTTGCCGAAATTCAGAATCATTCCAAGTTTTATTCCCGTAGCTTTCAAATAATTTATAACCTGAGCCTTATTTGCATCCGTAATGTTATCTACCGTCTTGATTTCCAAAATTATTTTCCCATCAACTAAAATGTCGGAACAATAATTCCCAATTATTTTGCCTTCAAACATAATTTTTACAGGTGCCTGTTGCCGGAAGTTGATTTTTTCTCTATTTAGTAACAATACAAGGGCATTTTCACAAACCTTCTCTAAGAAACCAAACCCAAGCTTTTGGTGAACCTCCATCGCCAGACCAACCACCTTATAAGAAAGCTCCTTATATAAAATCTTATCTTCATCTTCGTACATCTATATTAATTTACATTTAACCTGATTATATCTTTATTAAAATTCGTGTTAATTCGCGTAATTTGTGTTAATTCGTGGTTAATCAATCCTATTCGTGTTTAAATCATCCTTTCATAAAAGGCCTTCTTTTATGCCATTCAGTCTTTAACTCGTACATCCTTGCTATTCGCAGTAATTTATCTTCTGTAAATGTCGGCGAAAGAATCTGCAGGCCTATCGGCAATTGCTTATCATCAAAACCGCAGGGGACGCTTATGCCGGGTATGCCCGCAAGGTTCACCGCGATCGTGTAGATATCCTCAAGATACATCTGCAGAGGGTCGGTTGTTTTCTCGCCGAGCTTAAAGGCTGTCGTGGGTGACACCGGCATCATAATACAATCACATTTTTCGAAAGCCCGCGTAAAGTCGCCCCGTATCAGATTTCGTACTTTTAATGCTTTCAGATAATAGGCGTCGTAATAACCACTCGAAAGAGCATAGGTACCGAGCATAATTCTTCTTTTAACTTCCGGCCCGAAACCCTCAGCTCGTGACTTCGTGTACACTTCAATATAATCACCCGGATTCGGCGTTCGATGACCATAATGAACACCGTCATACCGGGCAAGGTTGCTGGAGGCCTCCGCAGTTGCTATTACGTAATATGCAGCGATGGCGTAATCGAGATGCTGCATCTCAAGCTCGATGATTTCAGCACCGCCGGACTTATATAATTCAACCGCCGTATCAATCGCCTCTCTGACCTGCGGCTCAGCACCACGGGTGAATTGCGGCGTTATACCAATCTTCAGATTTCTTACCGGTTCATCGAGGTTCTCAAGGTAATCAGGCAGTTGTGCATTTTTCTCATCAACGCTTGTGCTGTCTTTGTCATCATATCCGGCGATGACATTCATCATTAAAGCGCAGTCCTCTACCGTTTTTGTGATAGGCCCTATCTGGTCAAGGCTCGAACCGAACGCCACAAGGCCGTAACGCGATACTCGCCCGTAAGTGGGTTTCAACCCAACTACACCGCAAAAGTTAGCCGGTAATCGTATCGAGCCGCCTGTATCCGAACCCAGAGCGGCAAAACACAGTCTTGCCGCAACTGCAGCAGCCGAGCCGCCGCTGCTGCCGCCGGGAACCCGGCTCGTGTCCCAGGGATTTACGGTCCGCTTTAAGCCGGAGTTCTCCGTGCTCGAGCCCATAGCAAACTCGTCCAGATTGGTCTTGCCGATTATAACTGCATCAGACGCAAGCAGCTTATCAACCACAGTCGCATTATATGGCGATTCGAAATTCTCTAATATCTTCGATGCACAAGTGGTTGCCCCGAAGGTCGTGCACATATTATCTTTTACCGCCACAGGAACACCGGCCAATTGCCCCACACTTTGGCCGTCAGCGATTTTCTTATCGACTCTCTCTGCCTGCTCGAGGGCCTGCTCCTTGAAAGTACTGATATACGCACCTATTGACGGCTCATATTTTTCAATATCTGCAAAAACACTCTCGGTAACATCAGAGCTCCTGGCCCGCCCTGCCGCTATCTCGTCTCTTAACTGTCTTGCAGTAAAGCTATTGTTCATCTTCTTTATCTTCGCTTCTTTCGTTTTTTTCCTGCTGCTTTAGATAGTTTCCTTGATAATATTCGAATGCCTCCTTAGTCATATATCTTTCTTTATTTTTGCTTTGAGTGATTGTTCGCCAGGCGATTTGCTGTAAAGTCAAACAATCTTCTTTCTTCAACATTTGCAGACCGCCGTTCGCCAGGCCTTCGGGATTCCTTCCCGTCAAAGTAATATAAAAAACACAGGCCGTTAAATAAGTCCCTGCCGGTGATTGATGAACCTTGTCATCTTCATAAAGAACAATATTTGGGTCCTGCTTTAAAACTGCCTGCCAGGCAAGGCCCGCTGGCGAAACAACAGCATCCAATTCTTGGGCTATCCCGTCATAAGCCTGAGCGACCGGGCCAAACATATTAGGGTCATCTCGATATGCCCACGTCATATAAAAAAGAGTCTTCGCACCCGTCTTTTTTATCTCGTTATCAAACTTCCGGCTGTACTCAACAAATTTCTCCTTATCGGTAATTGTAAGATGGCTCACCTCCTGAAGAACCACGTAATCCCACTTTAGCTCTCTGATAATCTTCAGGGCATTGCCCTCATTAAAGTTGTGCTCCAGCGTATAGCCGCCAGGTGCATACATATACGTATAAAGCTGCGGAAACTCCTTGCTTGATTTTGCCAGGTTAGCCAGAACCTTCGGCATCTGATGATAAGACGTAAGGCTATTACCGATAAACAAAACGCGTATCGGCCCTGGTTTTTTTTGCCGTGCAGAATTCTCTTGTGAAAAAATCGATGACGCCATAAAACCGGTAAATATCAAAAACGCACAAAAAATTTCAAGCTTTCGCACAGATACTTCATCCTAAAAAATTTATTAAGCCCCGACCCCTTCATCCAAAATCTTTGGAACCTTGAAGAACTGGCCGTCACTTTGTGGGGCATTTGCCAGCGCTTTTTGAACATCGAGCGATTCTTTAATCTTATCTTCTCTGAAACAATTAGTGATTGGCAAACAATGTGCCAACGGCTCAACGTTTTCGGTATCAAGCTGATTCATCTTTTCCATATATTGAAGTATCGACTCCAACTGGGCCGTGAATTCCTTCACCTCATCGTCTGTAAGTTCCAGCCGGGCCAGCTTCGCTACCTTTTTGACCTGCTCTTCGGTGATTTTCTTTTCCATAAAGTAACCTAATATAAAAGGCGAGGCAGCAACTCAGCCTCGCCGCAGGTTAATACTCCCGGAAAGCAATTTTCACTTCGACTTCGCCTCAGCGGGCTTATAGTTTCTTTTGGGCGGTTTTTGAACCAGTCCCATTTTGATAGCCTTTGCGGAAACCTTCACTCTGCACACTTTGCCGTCGATAACAGCCCTGACATTTTGAATGTTAGGCTTGAATTTCCTTTTCGAAATACCGGTTATCTTTCGCCCGACTCCGCCAAGGTATCTTGCCTTGCCGCGCCTCGA
>Ga0315548_1003376_pt1 | contig 11994 bp, 9 predicted proteins | sample SalMarSW160110MG_2_FD_202540 | JGI IMG/M metagenome (GOLD analysis project Ga0315548, IMG submission 202540) | Salt marsh sediment microbial communities from the Plum Island Ecosystem LTER, Massachusetts, United States - Salt Marsh Sediment SW1601-110 ... | reverse complement strand
TTTCATCAAGCATGCCCTCAAGCATCCCGTCTATGTATAACCGGGGATTTGTCGTATCACTTCCTGAATCAATATAAAGGTGGTGCCAGATTATATCATTATCCCAAATCATTTTCGGACTGTACATTTCAATTACGGCAGTGTCATTATAATAACCGAATGTTTTTGTAGCCCCTGATGTCATATCAACTTCTCCGCGGAAAGCATTGTCACCGTAATCAAAGATCACGTAAGCTTTGCCCATTTCATTGTTCTTATGGGCAAACCATAATGACACTGCTATCGGATCATGGCTTCCAACCACAGCAAGCATATAATCATCACTGCCGTTAAAATAAAGTGCAGCGCCAGGATTGCCAAACCTGTCCTCCGTAATAAGCGGATTGCCGTAAAGTATGCCGTCAATGCCATTGTTACTTGAATCAAGGGCGTTGCCATCAAGCATATAGTACGCAATAATATCACCCACAGTAGTGCTGTCTCCGGAGTATTCGGGATTAAGGTCTTCATCATTCTCAGTCTTGCAGGCTAAAAAAATAAACATGGGGATAATTAAAAACAGGAACTTTTTCATATACTTAAAATTATTTGAATAATTCTTCATCTCTTATTAACATCAGTATTGCAGAATGGGGAACAACAACATACTTTTCCTTATTGAATTCAATCTCCCAGCCGCTTTTTTGGAGATAAATTGCCAGATCACCTTCTTTAGGCTGCAACGGGACATATTTTACCTCATCGCTTTTATTCTTCCATGGCTCATCAATTTCATTTATGGCAGGTATAGGATAGCCCGGTCCGACCTTGAGCACAAAGCCGCTGTATATCTTTTCATTCTCCTGCACTCCCGGCGGCAGATACAGCCCCGTTTTGGTCCGGTCCTGCGGTGACTTGGGCTTTATTAGAATCCTGTCTCCTATGAGGATGAACTTGTCAAGGTTTTGCTCGCCTATTTCAAGAGTCATATCCATTAATTTGTAACACGTACAAATATACAAATTGAAATATTAAATTCATGTTGCCTTTATAATAATATGGATCAGTTTATATTGTTTAATAGTCTGGCAATAAAACAGTAAATTTATTGTTTCTAAATTCTGAAAAAAATATTGCACTATTTTGAAAAAGGTTGCCATCATAGGCTCGGCAGGCATACCGCCACGCTACGGAGGATTTGAAACACTGGTCCAGAATCTTGTTACCGCTTTGCAAAAGGAATTCAGATTTGTTGTTTACTGCAGCAGGAGACTGTATAATAAAAGGGAACGGTCAGCTCACCGATACAATGCCAGACTTATATACCTTCCTGTTAATCCTAACGGACCGCAAAGCATCATTTATGATTTGATGGCTCTTATTCATGCCGCACGAAAAGTTGATGTTTTATTGATCCTCGGAGTGTCGGGCTGCCTTTTCCTGCCCCTTGTAAAATTATTGTCATCCGGGAAAATTATAGCCCATATTGACGGACTGGAGTGGAAGAGGACAAAATGGAATCCCCTTGTGAAGCTTTTTCTTAAGTTATCTGAAGCACTGGCAATAAAATACTCAGATGAGATAGTTGCCGATAACGAGGCCATCAAGTCCTATATCATAAATAAATATAATATAGAACCGAGGTTAATTGAATACGGGGGAGAGCATGCTATTGTGCTGCCAGCCGCAGACGATATAATAAAAAGGTATATCGCTGACTCAACAAAATATGCCCTGGCCGTTTCGAGGATTGAGCCTGAGAATAATATACATGTAATATTGAGCGCATTTTCGGAAATACCATCCAGGAATATTGTTATTGTCGGTAACTGGAAAAACAGCGGATACGGAAGAAGTCTGCGTAAAAAATTCGCGTGCTATAAAAATATACTAATGTATGATCCTGTTTATGATCCGGATACAATTAATACGCTTCGTGCAGGATGTGAGATATATATACACGGATACAGCGCGGGCGGCACCAATCCATCTCTCGTTGAAGCTATGTATGCCGGAAGGCCTGTAATAGCATACGATGCCGTTTTTAACAGGGTGACAACAATGAATCGGGCGTTCTATTTTAAAAGCAAGGATGACCTGGTGCTCCTCCTTAACAACATGACTGTCCGGCAACTGGAAGAAAAAGGGAAAAGTCTGAAAGAGGCGGCAATTAAAAAATACAGATGGAAAGCGGTGTCGGAAAAATATGCAGGCCTGTTTATGTAACGGTAATAAAATCTTCTGGTAAAACTGATATAAAGATTTATCTTTGCTTACACAGGATAAGAAATTACATGATTATTGACAAACTGATGTACAGATTTTGTTTTAACTTTTTGCTGCTTTTATTTGTCACCTGTCTTAATGCCCAAATTCAATATCACGGAAAACCTCATAAATTAATATACCCGGGATATAAAGATATTCCGGTTATTGATCTCACATCGCAGAATTTACATGGAAAGGAAGAACAGGGTATTGAGGGCAAACCTTCAAGGTTAAAACCGGATGAATTTGCGCATGTTATTGAAACGGACTATGATTACAGGAGCCACGGGGTATGGGATACCCTTGGCAATGGTATAAAACTGTGGAGGCTGGGAATTTATTCCAAAGTGGCGCATTCTATAAATATAATATTCAGTGAATATAAACTTGCAGGCGGAGTTAAGGTCTTTATTTACGACAGCAGCCAGCAGTATGTTGTTGGTGCGCTTACAAGCAGGAATAACAAGCCGGGAGGCATACTGGCAACAACACCTGTGCCGGGCGATATTGTGTACATCGAGATGCAGGTGCCTTCATTTGTTGATAATCCGGGTCACCTGAAAATCGGGCGTATAGGGATAGGATATAAAGAAATAACACCGGATACAAGGCTTAAAGATGAATGGTACGGCACCTCGGGATTGTGCAATATAGATATTAATTGTGTTGAAAACGCACAAATACAGAAGAACAAATATTCTGTGGTGCGCATTATTTACCTTGGAAATGAAAGATGCACAGGAACGCTGGTTAACAATAGCAGCAGTAACGGGCGCCCGCTTGTCCTTACGGCACAGCACTGCCTGAGCACTGACTACGTGGCAGGCACCGCCATATTTTATTTCGGATATGAAAGTCCCTATTGTAACGGACCTGATGGAAATGCACTAAAGTCAGTATCAGGGAGCAGCCTTCTGGCAACAACTGACAATAATCTTGATTTTTCGCTGGTCGAGCTGTCGGCAGAGCCGCCCTTCAACTACAGGCCTTATTATGCAGGATGGAATAATTCGGATGTGCCTCCTGAAAACTCATACTCCATCCATCATCCTAAAGGAGATGTTAAAAAGATAGCCATAGATGATGACCAGGCGACAACAGGTGATTATGGTGAGGGGTATGATCTTTATACTCACTGGCTTATAGCTGACTGGGAAGAAGGGACCACCGAAAAAGGATCATCAGGAGCCCCCCTGTTTAATCATAATGGGAGACTTATAGGAACACTTACAGGAGGCGATGCCAATTGTGAATTATCGATTAATGATTATTACCAGAAAATTTATAATTCATGGGATGACTACCCGGGAAATAACAGGCAGCTGAAGTTCTGGCTTGACCCATCCAATACCGGCGCAGTGGATATTGAGGGATATGATCCCTATGAATCATTATGGCAAAGCGGAGACACAATATCCAATCTTAAGTCGGGTGAATTGCCGGTACTTATAAAAGGTGAGACGGACTGGGGATATTTGTCAGGACATAGCTCCGATTCAATAGAGCTTTTTGCGGAGAAGTTTAACATTACGGGAGAAAAGTACCTGTTCGGCGTGTTCCTGAATGTGGCAAAACTGCAATATTCAGACGCGAATTCAAGTATCGGCATATTAGTATGGAACGGTACAGATGAACCTAACCGGATAATTGCTGAAAAAGAAGTGCTTATGGTTGATTTGGTAGCGGATGAACTGAATTTTATTGAATTTGATTCGGTGGCCGGGATCTATAACAGCTTCTATGCCGGATACCGGCTCAGCTACGACAGTCCCTATGACACTTTTGCACTTTACATGAGTGAAAGCAAAGAAAACGGTCCCAGCTTCATATTTGCGGATAATCAATGGACCTCTTTGTATGTCTATACTTCGGGTACCGTATCGGAATCATTTGATATACGGCCCCTGATATTTGACTCGATTGATGCACCAAATAAATATGATACTACGCTGTCAGCAGGTGATATTAAGATTATACCGGTGGTATCAGAAAATATCGTTAGAATAGAATTATATGAATGGCCTGAAGAGGAGGTAATTGTCAATATTTATTCATTAAGCGGACAGCTGGTTGATATTAAATCATACAAGTATACTGATAAAATAATCAGGCACGATATACGCAATCTTAAGAATGGTATCTATCTTGTTCAGGTGCTATACAAGCGCTTTGTTAATTCGGAAAAGGTGCCGTTGATAAGATAGTATTAACTTGGATATAAATTTTCTATTATAAGACAATGAAATTACGTAAATTAGTTAGAAGAAAATAATTAAACTATGAGCTTATATAAAATAAAGAACACGGGCATTATTATTGCGTCAGTTTTCTATCTCAACCTGTTCGTGGCTGGCAATACATATGCACAGAGTCCTGAAAGGTATCTTCAGATAAACGGGACCGCCGAACTGGATATGAAACCTGTTTCAAACGCTATTGTTACCCTTTATGAAGACAATAAAGAGATTAATTCAGTGAAAACAGGTTCCGGCGGACAATTTTCATTTAAGCTTGAAATGAATAAAGATTATATCGTTGAGGTATCGAAAAAAGGATATGTATCTAAAAGGATCAGGTTTATAACAAAGATACCTGACGAAGAGACAGGCATATGGGTGAGGGAATTTGCTGTGGGACTGGTAAAGTATTGCGAGGGGATTAATTATACGGTGCTTGATGAGCCTGTGGATGTTATTAAGTACAGTGTTAAAAGAAAAGATTTTGACTCTGACAAGACCTTTGTCTATAAGGTTAAGCCCAGGCTTGAAAATCTTTATATGGATGTTGACCAGTGCATAATAGACAAGTACAACAGTACACTTGATGAGGCAGACAAGCTGCTGGAGCAGAAAAAGTATGAAGAGGCAAAAAGTAAATACGAACAGGCACAGGAGATATACCCCAATGAGGAGTATCCTGAAGAACAGATCGGCAAGATAGCTGATATGATTAATAAGGATAAGAATATAGATAATTTATATAATAATACCATAAGCGAGGCTGATGCTCTGACTGCCCAGGGCAGGTACGATGAGGCCCTCCTGAAATATAAGGGGGCAATGATGCTTAAGCCCCAGGAAACATATGCAAAGGAGAAAATAAACGAGATTGAATCACAGGTCGCAAAGCAGGAGGCACAGCAGCAAGCCAAAAGTGAAACAGATACCAGGTATAACAACCTGATAATAAGAGGTAACACAGCCATGGCAGAAAAGAATTATGCGCTGGCAAAGCAGCTGTATACCGAGGCCCAGGAGATAAAACCGGACAACTATTATCCGGAAAACAAAATAAGGGAGATTGACGTACTGGTATCCCAGAAAGCACAGCAAGAAACGCAGCAGCAGGAGCAGGCAAGGGACTATAACAGCAAGGTGGGCCAGGCTGACAGGTTATTGCAGGAAAAGAACTATGAAGCGGCAAAGGCAGCATACCAGAATGCCCTGGTTGTCAGTCCGCAGGCATTATACCCGAGGCAGAAAATCGCAGAGATAGACAACCTTATAAAAGAAAGGCAGGATGCCCAGATACAGGCCAAGAGAGATGCCCTGAACAAGGAGTACCAGGCTGCACTGGCCGAAGGAGATAATTTTTATAACCTCAGGGAGTACGATACTGCAAAGACAGCATATAACAGGGCCCTGAATATAAAGCCGGAGGAGGTTTACCCGAAGCAGAGAATAGAAAAGATCAACAGCCTTATTGCTGCAGAACAGGCAAGCAAGCAGCAGGCAATAAACAAGGGCTATAGCGAGGCAGTTGCGGCAGCGGAGAATTATATGAACTTAAAACAGTATGACCTGGCAAGGCAGGAGTTTAACAAGGCACTTTCATATAAGCCTGATGATTACTATGTTAAAAACAGGCTGTCTGAAATTGACAGGCTGGCCGAAATACAGAGGCAGCAGCTTGAAGCGGACAAAGCAAAGAACGAGCAATACAGGGCGGCCATAGCAAAGGCAGACGGACTCTTCCAGATGAAAGAATTTGATGCTGCCAGGGCAGCTTACCAGGATGCAGTTAACATAAATGCGGCCGAACAATACCCGAGGGCACAAATAAAGGAGATAGACAGGCTAATGGCAATACAGAAGGCAGAAAAGGAAAGGGAGGCTGAGGCAGGCTATAAAAGTTCCATCATTTCAGGAAACAGGTTTTTTGCCAGCAACCAGTATGCCCTGGCAAAGGGTGAATATGAGAAAGCCCTTGCCTATAAACCCGACGACCTCTTTGCCAGGAACAGGATAACTGAAATAAACAGCCTTTTGTCTGAAGCCGAACAAAAGGCAGCAGCGGAGCAGGCCAAAAAGAAGCAGTATGATGAATCTATTGCAAGGGCTGACGGATTGAAAAGTTCAAAGGATTATGCCAATGCCAGGCTTGAATATAACAGGGCATTGCAGATATATCCTGAAGAACTGTATCCTAAGCAGCAGATCGCAGAGATAGACAGGATAATTAAAGAGCAGGAGCAGGCCCTTGCTGACAGGAAGGCGAAAGAAAATAATTATAACATGGCCATAAGCAGGGCTGACGGATTTTTCAGGCTGGAGGAATACGAAAAGGCAAAAGCCGAATATAATAATGCCCTGTTAATTATGCCTGACGAGATCTACCCTAAGCAAAGGATAGGGGAAATAGACAGGATACTTCAGGCTCAGCTGAAGGCCAGGTCCGACGCCAAAGCAAGAGAAGATGCATATAACAGTTCTGTGGGCCAGGCAGATAACCTGTTTGCACAGAAAAAATATACAGAGGCCAGGTCAGCCTATACGGCGGCTTTGAATTATAAACCCGACGCCACGTATGCGAAAGAACAGATTTCCAGGATAGACGATATCATGGCACAGCAGGAAAGTATGAGGCAGGCGGAGCTTGCAAGGGACAGGGAGTACCAGTCCTTTATAGCTCAAGCGGACAGGGCTTTTGATGCAGCAGATTACAGAAATGCGAAAACATCATATGAAAAGGCACTTAATGTCAAGCCAAATGAGCTCTATCCGAAGCAGAAAATAGCCCGCATTGACGAGATACTGGAATTGCTGGCCAAAGAGGCAAAATCAGACAAATCCTACCAGTCCCAGGCACATGCCCAAACATCGGCAGGGACAACTTCAAAACCCAAACTTGCCGAATTGAATTTTAAAGATGATAATGAAAGGGATAATTACCTGGCTGAGCTTAAGACAAGATACCCTGAAGGAATTACCCTCGAGACGTATACGGAGAAATTTCAAGTGATAAAAAGATATGTTGTGATAAGGCAGGGCATGGCACACGAATTTCGTATGGTCCACTTTACAAACTGGGGCGGAAAAGAATACTCGGTTGACGGGAAACCCATTACGGGCCAGTATTTTGACTCACAGGTTGCACCAAGGTCAGGTGAGTATTACAAAGAATTTGAGTTTTAATGTGCAGGAATGTCTATCTGATCCTCCTTCTCCTTGTAATCTCCGGATGCAAAAACAAAACTGCCCCCGACCGATACAACAATATTGCTTCCCCGGATATTAAAAAAGTACCTGTCAGCTATGCTACCGGATTTGATATTAAATACTACGGAGGGTACACGCTGCTGACAGTGAGAGATCCCTGGCAACAGGCTGATAATATCGAGTTTAAATATGCACTTACAATGAGTGGCGATACCGGTTGCCCTGCAGGATATGAATTAATTGAGATCCCTGTTAAACGTGTGATATGCCTGTCAACTACCCATATCGGTTTTATCGGCTTCCTCGGACAGGAAGAGTCTGTAGTCGGCATTTCAGGTAAGAATTATATTAATGATGAATATATTAACAGGCATATCGAATCGGGACAAATCAAAGATATCGGATTTGATGAAAGCCTGAACTATGAGCTTATAGTTGAGCTGAATCCCGACATAGTTTTTTTATATGGTGTGACAGGAGCCGTTGCATCATATATAAATAAACTTAAGGAACTGAATATAAAAACTGTGATGGTTGGAGAATACCTTGAAGAAACACCGCTTGCAAAAATGGAGTGGGTTAAATTCATTGCCGCATTTTATAATGCTGAGCAAAAAGCAATAAGCAGGTTTGATTCAGTATCTCAAAATTATAACAGGCTTGTGTCACTGGCTGCAAATGTTCCCGGGAGGCCAAAAGTGTTGCTGGGGCTTCCCTGGCATGGAACATGGTATATTTCAGGAAGCAGGAGTTATACTGCACGGATTATAAAGGACGCCGGGGGCGATTATCTGTGGAGTGAACTGGATTACAGGGACAGCCAGCCCCTGGGCCTCGAGTCGGTATTTGAAAAGGCATTTACGGCTGACTTCTGGTTAAACACCGGAGAAGTCAACAGCATAAGTGATATCATAAAAGCCGATGCCCGCTTCAGGGAGCTGCCCCCGATAAGTAACGGCAAAGTGTTTAATAATAATAATATAATGAACAGCTTCGGGGCAAATGACTATTTTGAGAAGGGTGTTGTTGAACCTGACATTATCCTTTCAGATATTATTCGTATTTTGCATCCTGAAATATTACCTGATCATAAACTGAAATATTACCGGCAAATGAACTAAATAACACTGAAAATGGCAAATATAAAAAGACTCAAAAAAGAGGTCAAGCAGATAACTCAGGATCTGGTAAATGAATGCCTCACATACCAGCATTTTCATCCTGATATTAAGCCTGAAAAGGTGAATTCGGTACTCAGGGATATCATAAATAAGAGCAGTGATATCATTAATAAAATTAACCACATAAGGAGTAAAAAGGATGTTAATCCTAAAAAATATTACAGGGATATTATAAAGGAAATCAACGAAAAGCTAATACCTGTCCTTGATAAGCTGGGAGGCAAAGACTAAATTGGATAAAAGGATCAATAACAGAATAGTATTAATCCTGGTTATTCTTACAGGCCTTCTGATAATTCTGTTTGTTGCGGATCTTTGTGCCGGTCCGGTTAAAATACCGGTTAGGGATATTTTCAGTATGCTGCTAACAGGCAATAGTGAAAACCAGATATGGGCAACAATATTTTTTGACTTCAGGATACCCAAAGCAGTGACTGCAGTGATGGCCGGTGCGGCACTGTCAGTAGCCGGACTGCAGATGCAGACCATTTTTCGTAATCCGCTTGCAGGGCCATACGTTCTCGGGATAAGCGCGGGAGCCAGCCTTGGCGTTGCCCTCCTGGTGATGGGTTTTTCTTCATATCTTACAAGCCAGTCAGTAAATTATTTTGGCAACTGGGCGCAGATAATTGCAGCATGTATGGGAGCCGGACTGGTGCTCTTCCTTATACTGGCGGTGTCAGCAAGAGTGCAGGATATTATGACAATCCTTATCCTCGGTATCCTGTTCGGAAGTGCAACATCGGCAATAGTCAGCATAATTCAGTATTTCAGCCATCAGTCGATGCTTAAGGCTTTTGTTGTGTGGTCCATGGGGAGCCTGGGCAACCTGTCCGCACAGCAGCTGAATATACTTATCCCCTGCATAATAACCGGACTTTTTTTTTCATTTATCTTTTCAAAGATACTCAATGCCCTTTTATTGGGAGAGACATACGCAAGGAGCCTGGGAGTGAATATAAAATTTGCACGGATTATGCTTTTTATATCAACAAGCATACTGGCCGGAAGCATTATGGCATTTTGCGGACCCATAGGCTTTGTCGGGATAGCCGTACCACATATTGTAAGAATATTGATGAAATGCGCCAACCATTACTGGCTAATACCCGGGTCCATGATAACAGGCGCAATAATGCTTCTGGTAAGCGATATAGTTTCTATCCTGCCGGGCTTTGATGCTATGCTGCCCGTAAACTCAGTTACAGCCCTGCTCGGTATTCCCGTAGTAATATGGATAATCCTTCAGAATAAGAAAATAACAAGCATCAGCCAGTAATGGATATCAACAATAATATATTGGTTATTGAAGGTCTCAGCGTGGGTTACGGAGAACCCGGAGCGGCAGGTAAACCGGTTTTTTCAGGTATAAGCCTCAGGGCAGGAAAAGGGGAGAGCATTGCCGTCATCGGCAAAAACGGTGTGGGCAAGAGTACTCTTCTGAGAACCATCGGCAGGCTCCAGAAACCGCTGGGTGGTAAGATACATGTTAAGGGCTCGGACATTATGCATTATAAAAGGAATGCATTTGCCAGGCTTATAAGTTTTGTTTCAACTGAGACAATACATGTAAGCAACATGAGTGTCTTTCATCTCGTATCAATGGGCAGATATCCCTATACGGGATGGACAGGGAAACTGGGAGATGATGATTACACGATTGTCAATGAGGCTGTTCATCTGGCAGGAATAGATGATCTGAAATGCAAACCGATTAACGAGGTGAGTGACGGGGAGAGGCAGCGCGCAATGATAGCCAGGGCCCTGGCCCAGGATACTGAAATTATAATACTTGACGAACCCACAGCTTTTCTCGACCTGCCGGGTAAGTATGAGATTATCAGGTTGCTTAATGAACTGACCGCTAATAAAGGAAAGACAATAATATTCTCATCACACGACCTGAATATAACCTTGCAGGAGACTGACAAGATATGGCTTATGCATAATAACAAAATTACCGAGGGAGCACCCGAGGATTTAATAATAAATAAGGATATTTACAGCCTTTTTAAAGATTCCAGAATTAGCTTTAACTTCGAAAGCGGCGATTTCAGGTTAGCACGAAGAAAAGTCGGAAAAATCACCCTGAAAGGAGAAGGGCCCTTAAAATACTGGACACAGAGGGCCCTGGAAAGATTAGGCTACGAAATTTGTGATGAGCCTGATGAAGGTACCAGTGTGCTTATAAATGATAAAAATAAAACGGCAGAATGGATTGTAATGAAAAAGGGAATTGAAATTAAATGTAATTCAATATATAATTTATCTTTGCACCTTAGAAATATTAACAGTTAATGCTAATCTAATTTAAATGTTATGGATAAGTCTGTAAAAAAAATAGTCTCCTATATCCTGATAGGACTGGTTCTTTTTTTCACTGTTATAGCTATACTGGGAGTATGGGGATTCATTGAATTTGAAGATGTTATCCGCAAGATAATGTCCTCTTTGCTGATAATCTTTGCAGCCTCGGCAGTTGTCCTGTTTATATTTACAGTACTGGTAAAAGATGACGGTCCGCAAAAATAGTATTTATTAATCCGTAATTATCCCTTACATATTATTAATCAGAAGTAATTATGTTTAGGAATCTAAATATTTTTGCTTTTCACAACATATTATGCAATAAATTTCACTTTCTATCGTTAAACACATTTGACTAATCGCAAACCCACTTTTTAACAAATGCTTTCAATACTAATCCCGGTATACAATTTTAATGTTCTTGAACTGGTAAAGAGCCTGGATTCTCAGGCACAGCAGGCAAAAATCGATTTTGAAATCATAGTCATTGATGATGCTTCCCGGGAGAAGTATAAAAAAATTAACAGGCAGGTTGCAAAATTAAAGCATGTCAGGTATCTTGAAGAAAAGATAAACCTTGGCCGGTCGAGGATCAGGAATAAGCTTGCCGAAATCTCCAGGTACCGGTACCTGCTTTTTGTGGATTGTGATTCAAAGGTGAAGAACAATGATTATATCAGCAAATACCTTGGATATTGCAGGAACGATGTTGTCATTTGCGGTGGCAGGTCATATGTACCTGAAATACCTGCCAACAACAGTTACTATTTACGCTGGTTGCACGGGATAAAGCGTGAGCAGTTTTCAGCTGAAGAAAGAAA
>Ga0315548_1003366_pt1 | contig 12007 bp, 11 predicted proteins | sample SalMarSW160110MG_2_FD_202540 | JGI IMG/M metagenome (GOLD analysis project Ga0315548, IMG submission 202540) | Salt marsh sediment microbial communities from the Plum Island Ecosystem LTER, Massachusetts, United States - Salt Marsh Sediment SW1601-110 ... | reverse complement strand
TCGCGGTGCTTAACTTTGATTCATGACCCGACGCTCAAGGCTGCTCGAAAATATCACAAAGAATTCGCAGTTCTTAATTTTGAGTAACGATGGTTTTGTTTAGCTGTCGCCGGCATTTGTCCGCCGAAGTTTTACCGAAGGTGGACGGCAACGCAATATTTAGCCCCCACCCGGCGCGGTGGGGGTTTTCCCTATTATATTAATACTTACCCCGCTGTTTTGCGGGTCTTTTATCGTCTCAGCGGGGCGGCGTTACTAAATACTTATTCAGATACTTACTGCGGATTCAACACGAGATACGAGCGACGAATATTGTTTCCGTTTTATATAGACTATATAATCATTGTTAGGCGGTGAGAATAAAACTACGTCATGGCTACTAAAGAATCAGCGTCTGAAAAGGGCAGGTCTTTTCCGCCACATTCTGAGCATCCAGCCATCCTATCGCGGATAAGATATCCCCAAGAAACCAGGTATGCTTGGTTACCCATTCTGTTAGATTCTTACGCAATAGACGATTATGAAAGGAAATTGCACATAAACAATGAAATAACCAGACGAGGTGAGAACTTGGCGTGCCAAGAGGGTTGTTTCGTTTGCTGTACGAGCCATGCAATACCAATTACAGTATTTGAACTCATGGGGATTTCTTGGTACTATTATGAAGTTTGTGAGGCGGATATTAGAGAACAGATAACGCCTCGACTTCTTCATCATAAAGAAATCATCGAGTGTCCATTCCTACTAGATACTATCTGTTCAATATATCCTATGAGGCCGCTCGCGTGTCGCGATTTTTCCGTCTTTGGTGAGCCCTGTAAGATGGGTGAAGATACATTTGTAAAAAGACCACATGATATGCTTATTCCAAATCGCGAGATCTCAAAATACGTAGCCATGAGATTACTTGATTTTCCGGGTTTTGGTTGCTCAACGATAGAACAAAAACGAAAGGCATTTGATAAAGGGATCATCGTAAGTAGTAGCAGACTAATGCATGAATTAGATTGGGCTGATTTTGTCAGGAGGGCTAAAATATCCGAAGCAGATTGAACGAGAACTTCTTAAATTATTAGATATTTTTATTGACACTATAATTGTCTAATGCTATATCTATAGCTAATTGATATAAATGGACTTACAAATATAATTTAATTAGGAATGCAATCATGGAAGATGCCGAACTTCAAAAAATCGTCATAAAACGCCTCAACACCCTAATTTCGCTAATGAGTGGTATTGCGTCATCAAAAGACCCAACACCTATATCTCAAAAGATACACCTTTTGTCTGGCCTAGGTCTAACTCCTGCAGAAATAGGCGAAATTCTCAATAAGTCGACTAATTATATAACAGCTATTACGCACCAGAAAAGAAAAAGGAGTAAAAAATGAGCAATGATTTACAACCAGTAACGCAACGTTTAGATATTTTAATAAGATTAATCGCATCAATATTTTTAGCTGAAAAGAATCAACGGGAGCAAATTGAATTGCTTTCCCAATCCGGTTTGACACCAAAGGAAATAGCAGAATTGGTTGGGACGACACCTAATACTGTTCGAGTTGGACTAAATGCGATTCGTAAAAAAAGAAAAGGGAAAAAGGGGAGAAAATCATGAGCAATGAATTACAAGAACTTAATAGCAAAATAGATGTTTTGACCAAAATGATAGCTGTAACATTATCAAAGGATTTAGAACAAGCTGAAGCGATTCGATTGCTATCTAAATCTGGTATGTCGCCAAAGGCGATAGCAGAATTACTTGATATTACTGCTAATGCAGTAAGTATTGCCATACATCGCATAAAAAAGAATGAAACTAAAAAGAAATCTAAGAAATAGGAGTGTTTAATGGCTAAAAAAACAGATAATCAGACGGATCCACTTTTAGAAGAAATTACAGCAATAAAACGATTGCTTGTTTTGTTTCTCATGAAAACCGGTACATCACAGGAAGAGATTTCACTAGCATTAGAAATTGATAGATCAACTATTAGCAGAATGTTACCAAGCAATAAAATTAAACAATATGACAAGGTCAATTTAATACAAGGATAGAACTTATGGCAGAGACAGAACATTCCCAAATAAACATATCCTATATACGGACTCACGTTGACAACATTGAGCAACTTTCAAAATTCGCAATTTCCTCCAATCCGACTTGCAAAGAGTTTATAAAAAAACACCTTGAGCAAAGAGCCTTATCTCCTGAAGTTTATCTATCATTGGCTGACGGCCCAAGAACCCTTGATGAAATTATGAAATCTATACACTCAAGCAAATCCAAAGGAACAATTTCATTGGTCTGTAAGCACCTATTTGAACAAGGCTTATTAACTAAAGTCCCAGACCCAGAGAATGCAAAGTCGTTTAAGTATACTTGGGGTGAACTAGAAGTAATGCTAGGAGTGTCAAAGATAGCAAATGAAATCTCAAGAACAAAAAAGAAGAAATAAAATCGAAAAGCTTGCAGAAGCTCTAAGAAGTTTCAAGATAGTTGATCGCTTTGGATTAAGCAATCTTATTTCAACAAAAGACTCTCCGACGATAATTGATATCAAAAAATGCATTAATAAGAATAAAGAGTATTTGCCTTCTGGAATAAGTACAGATTATTTGGCAAAAGCAATATTGGTAAAAATCCAAGAGCCTCCCACAGGAATTTCATTATGGCAAAATAAATATAAAGGACTTCACTTAAATTTTAAAAAGATACCTGCGGGAAAGAAATATGCAAGTGTATACCAAGATCATATATTAGAATTACTTAACGCAATTTTTGAGGGTATTCTTAGTAATCCCAAAAAAGAACAACCGTCAGAAAATACCCTCGGTTTTATTGATATCGTTTTTGATAATACCGCAGATGAGGGATTCTTTTCGAGACTAAAAAAAGAGCACAATATCCCAAGTGTAGCAATTCCTATCGAATGTAAAAATTATTCTGATGACTTGAAAAACGAGGAATACCACCAGTTATACAGCCGTTTAAAAAAGAATTGTTGTTTTGGTTTATTGATTTGCAGAAAAATCTCTAACAGAAAGAAATCCCTTGCACATTGCAAAGGAAAACTAACGGAAGGTAAATATATGCTAGTTTTAGATGACGAAGATATTTGCTTATTATTTAATTTGAGAAAAAAGGGTGATTATTCTGGTATAGATGATTTTTGGGGGCAAAAATTTCGCGACCTTATATTGTAAATAAAAGTTTTAATGAGTATTTAATGTATAGAAAGCAAACCTTGCCAACCACCGCCCCACTGGAACCGTTAACTCAAAATTAAAACTATTGCTGTTGCTCACCCAATTTTACCCCCTTTTCAGTCCCCGTCAATACAAAAAAACTACCCCCAAAACCGCAACTATTTTCAAATCAAATTCCGCGTCAATCCGTGTTAATCCGCGGTTGCTTTTTTACCCCTTATTTAATCCGTGAAAATCCGCGTTAATCCGCGGTTGCTGTATTTTTTGTGTCAATTCATGTTCATTCGTGGATATATATAATCGGTGTCAATCTGTGTAAATCCGTGTCTAATTTTAAACATTAGAATTTCGATGTTGTTTAGGATTCTTACCTCGGCATAGCCAGGTCGGATTTGATATGCGTCCTTCGTCTATCCTCCTTCTTCCCTCCTCCGTCGTCTGTCGTCCGTCTTCCGTCCTCCGTCCTCCGTCGTCCGTTCTCTGCCCTCTGTGGCTTTTTTCTTAGTGCCTTTGTGTCTTTGTGGCAAATGAACAATTAGTGCAAATTCGTGTCCGCCTTTGGCGAGACCTCGCCCGTGGGCGGGTTAATTCGTGTCCATTCGTGGTTTTTATATATTTTGTGTCTATTCGTGTGAATTCGTGGCTAAAGGGCTATGTAAAAAATTTTTATTTTTTTGTGTAAATCCTATTGACCGAACCCCACTTTGTGTCGTATTATAGATATTTGGTGGGTGTTTCAGGGTGGTAGATATATATCTACTACCTGTTCTTTTTATGTTCTTTGACAAGTTAACAGTTAAGCCAATTTACCTCGTTAGAATTTGTTTTCTAATTGGGGTAAGCAGCGAAAGTGCATCCCCCGAGTTATCGGGGGATTGTTTAGCCCCCACCTCTATGGTGGGGGGTCATTCCCGCGGTAGCGGGAATTATTGTTCAGCACTTTCGGTGCGTATGCCAAAGTGTTGAGCCTTTAATTCGACGATTAACGTCTTTGTCTTTTGCGAAGCGGACTTGTTTGACTTTGCCTTGTGCAAGGGCGGACTTGTCCGCCGTAGCTTTAGCGAAGGCGGATCGACAATTCAATTGAAGGGTTTGATCCTGGCTCAGAACGAACGCTGGCGGCGTGGCTAAGACATGCAAGTCGAACGGACTATTAATTTATTAGTAGTTAGTGGCGAAAGGGTTAGTAATGGATAGGTAACGTACCCTGTGCTTCGGGATAGCGTCTGACTGCTTCGGCAGTCTTCCGAAAGGGGCGGAAATACCGGATAATACCATAGACCGCATGGTTTATGGTCAAAGATTTATCGGCATTGGAGCGGCCTATTTCCTATCAGCTTGTTGGTGAGGTAACGGCTCACCAAGGCGATGACGGGTAGCGGGGCTGAGAGGTTGACCCGCAACATCGGGACTGAGACACTGCCCGGACCTCCACGGAGGGCTGCAGTAACGAATATTGGGCAATGGGCGAAAGCCTGACCCAGCGACGCCGCGTGCGGGAGGAAGTCTCTCGGGATGTAAACCGCTGTCAGGGGTAAGAAAGTGCGCTTCGGCGCATTGATCCAACCCAAAGGAAGTCACGGCTAACTTCGTGCCAGCAGCCGCGGTAAGACGAAGGTGGCTAGCGTTGTTCGGTATCACTGGGCTTAAAGCGTGTGTAGGCGGAAAAGTAAGCATTTTGTGAAAGCCCCCGGCTTAACCGGGGAATGGCCAAATGTACTGCTTTTCTTGAGGCAAGTAGGGGTGCATGGAACTCTTGGTGGAGCGGTGGAATGCGTAGATATCAAGAGGAACGCCAGCGGTGAAAACGGTGCACTGGGCTTGTCCTGACGCTGAGACACGAAAGCGTGGGGAGCGAACGGGATTAGATACCCCGGTAGTCCACGCTGTAAACGATGCCTACTAGGTTGTGGGAGTTCTGACACTTACACGGCCGAAGCAAAAGTGCTAAGTAGGCCGCCTGGGGAGTACGGTCGCAAGGCTAAAACTCAAAGGAATTGACGGGGGCTCACACAAGCGGTGGAGCATGTGGATCAATTCGAAGCAACGCGCAGAACCTTACCTGGGTTTGACATGCTTGGATGCTGCCCGTGAAAGCGGGTTAGCTGCCCTTCGGGGTGAAACTTGCACAGGTGCTGCATGGCTGTCGTCAGCTCGTGTCGTGAGATGTCGGGTTAAGTCCTCTAACGAGCGAAACCCTTGCCGTTAGTTACCAGCGGGTAGTGCCGGGGACTCTAACGGGACCGCCGGTGTCAAGCCGGAGGAAGGTGGGGATGACGTCAAGTCCTCATGGCCTTTATATCCAGGGCATCACACGTGCTACAATGGCGACTACAAAGCGAAGCAAGACCGTGAGGTGGAGCAAATCGCAAAAAGGTCGCCCCAGTTCGGATTGTAGGCTGCAATTCGCCTGCATGAAGTTGGAATCGCTAGTAATCGCGTATCAGCTACGACGCGGTGAATGTGTTCCTGAGCCTTGTACACACCGCCCGTCAAGTGATGGGAGTTGGGAGTACCCGAAGTCAGGTTGCTAACTTTCGAGAAGCGCCTGCCGACGGTAAGCCCGATGACTGGCACTAAGTCGTAACAAGGTAGCCGTAGGGGAACCTGCGGCTGGATCACCTCCTTTCTAGGGATATACTAGAACTCCCTTTGTCGTTCCCGCGAAAGCGGGAATCCAGAGGGATGTATGTCAGGCCTTTCGCTGTATGGTTTAACTGATGCTTAAAAAGCTCCCCTTAGGGGAGCTTTTTTTTATGTGCAGGTTTTATGAACATATTATATTCTGCCTTTGCTGTAAATAAGCTTCGGCGGGATAAACTCCACAAGGTAGCTCCGCCAAAAGGAAGACGGATAAACTCCGGGGAACCTGCGGCTGGATCACCTCCTTTCTAGGGATATACTAGAACTCCCTTTGTCGTTCCCGCGAAAGCGGGAATCCAGAGGGATGTAAGTCAGGCCTTTCGCTGTTGGTTTAACTGATGCTTAAAAACCCTTCGCTTAGGTGAAGGGTTTTTTTATGCGCAGGAGATATATAACCACGCATTCACACGGATTGGCTATAAATAGACTTCGGCAGGATAAACTCCACAAGGTAGCTCCGATAAAAAGAAGGCGGATAAACTCCGGGGAACCTGCGGCTGGATCACCTCCTTTCTAGGGATATACTAGAACTCCCTTTGTCATTCCCGCTAAAGCGGGAATCCAGAGGGATGTAAGTCAGGCCTTTCGCTGTTGGTTTAACTGATGCTTAAAAAGCCCTGTGGGAAACCGCGGGGCTTTTTTATTTGTAAAACTATTTGATTTATAAGGGGTTATGTGATAAAATCGAGCTGGATTAGAAGCAAAGGAGAAATAAAAAAAATGGCGAGATTTGCGAAAAATAAGGAAAAATGAGTTCAAGTTATAGCGATTTAACTTAATCGTGGAATGAGTAAGGGGAATAATGATGCAAGAACAAGATTATGTTCCAATGCCACAAAATGATTTGGCACAGATTGAACAAGTGGCCAGAGAATATAGTTCAGTACCAGCTAAGGGATTGGCTCATGGCGTGCAGAAGGACGCGATACAGAACGCCTTTGGTGCACGAGCTAAAATAAGAGAGGTTGAAGCATGCAAAGATTGGGCTGTGACCTTCGAGTTGAAGCAGATAAACGGAAAGGAATCACTTGTATTTTATGATGAAGGCACTGTGGGCCTAATAGGTGAGATACTAACACCTGACGAGATTCAAGATCGAATGGCAGTTGGTGAGTTGGGACCGGACGAAAGACTCGGAAGATTTTTAGCAAGATTCGCTACTGGCCAAAATGTTGGACCTGGGATCTTTGGGCGCGGTAAGTTAGTTTTTCAAGCAGCATCAGAAAACACGAGTATTTTAATCGATTCTATTAGAGAGGATGATGGATTATATATTGCTTTGGACAGGCATATAAGGAGAGGCCAATTAGTTCAACCTCGAAAACCATATACCGGTGATGCCGCAAAGGATTTTGTTTCGCAGCGTACCGGTGGTGTTTTGGCGCCGCTGGCGAATCCGGGAACACGGGTGACTATATTTGATTTGAAACCTGAAGTTACAGAGGCTTTTCGACACTCGTTCTCAAGTCAGGAATATCTATACAAGGCATCTTTTGCTTACATGATTGAGGAGACTTGGTGGGAGATTATTCACCAATTTGGGGCGAAGATCTTTTTGCGAAATGGTGATGGAGAACAAATTTGTGTGGAAGTACATAATCCGCTTTTGGCTATCTTAGATAGCAAGGATGGAGAAGATGGGATCAGAGTACATACTAAACCCAATGTTCCAATCAACGTTGGCGGCAGTCAATACCGGATGAAGGATATCAAACTTGTTGTAATGCCGTCAGCACTTGAGGAAGAACTTCGAGATATCTGGGTCCAACGCAAAAGGATGAAAATAGGAAGCATTATTAGGGGGCTTGACCCTCACGCCAGAATAGCTAAGAGATTGTGTGGTTATGTTATCTTAGAACCGTCTTTAGAAGACCTTGTTGAGAACGCTGAAGGTTTAACACACTACGGGTTCGATCTCCGTGCGAATGGAATAAGACAGATACGTGAGTGTGTTCGTGGAGAGCTTCGTGAATTTGAGCGCAAGCTCGGCCTTGTTAGCACGGGTGATGATGAAGAGTCAACAAGGCGCCTTTTGGATTCCGTGAAGGATATAAATGAGCTGGCAACAGAATTAGGACTTGTAACCCAACAGAGTATTGGCGTAAAGCAGACTGATGTTGATATTTTGCTCAAGGAGATTGTGCTATCTGAAAAAGATACTCTTAGGGTAGAAATAGGCGATGAAGTTGGACCTGTGGTATATAAGGTGTTGAATAGGCTGACTACGCCTATAATTGGAACATTTAGAGTTAATGCTACCCAACGTGGAAGGGAGGCTACAGAACTATATCGAAACGATTGCAATCTTGAGGCTGAGGAAAGCCGGGAGATAAAAATAGCTCCATTCACGGTTAGCCGAGCCCGCTTTGAGAGTGGAAAACCGCTTAAACTAGAAGCGGTATATGTTAAAAGCAACACGACAGACATTCTTGCAAAATGTTCAAAGATACTCTACGTAGGTATTGAGCCGCCTGAGACCCCACAAGCACCGGTTAAATTATCTGTGTCGTGTAAATTTCCACGAAGGGATTCTCGCCGAGTCGAAGCTTCTGAAGTTATCAGACAAATGAGGATTAGGGCGACAAACAATACTGCTCATAAGCTGGCGGTTGACCTTGTTAGCACTGTTCGACACATGGCGAATACTAAAGTTGGCAGAATTACAATTCCTCTCTTTAGTCTCTGGAATGACCAAGAGCTTGTTCTTGGCCCGCAACAGGACTATGAGGTTTTCATAGATGATTTAACAATTTCACCAGAGAAATTCGGTCGTGTGCTGGAAACACGTGCAGATGTTGCGGAAAGGACGTGCGATATCTTCACAGTTGTGAGGCTTGCGCAGGGAAGCCCGGAAATAAATAAACCGCGAAAGTGGAAGTTAGATACGGTGTCCATTAAGTTTTATTTGGAAGTTGATCCTCCGGGACATTCAATCTTTCAAAAGTTACAGACAGTAGACGAACCTGAGAATGGGAAGCAGTCTTGGCATGAAGGAGATACTGAAAGTGGATATACTTTCATTCTTAACTCTGGCCATGTTGCTTTCAGGTTTGTGCTGGGAAGAGATGATCCGCCAGTTGTAAAACACTATCAACAGGAGCGGATGCTTAGACAGGCTTACTTGATAGCTTTTAAGAATAATGTATTTCGAGGCCCAGCCGAACCCTATGCAGATGATCTAACCGATGAGGGGCTTCCGCCGAATGAAATCGCTGAAATATTCGATACGATTATAGGTACTGCGCTTAACAAAATGGGAGGATAATAAAAATGGCTGTACTTGTCAGCAAGGAACATGAAAGAAGATACCAAGCAATAGGTAGTCTTGGTATTTCACAATCAGAGCGAGAACAGGCTGATCGGCTCGATGCTAAGCTTGAGAAACGGCTTGAAAAATTGACAAATTCTCTTACAATCAAGAATCTAATACCTCAGAAGAAGGGGAAAGGTACACTGTTGGCTTATTTGGAGGTTGGAAATGCTCTGCGTGATGTCACACAGAATGAGAGCGATTTTCCATATAAGGCAGAATTGCCTTTATTGTGGCAAAACGCAAAAATGTATATCCCACAGGAACTCTTATATAAGGATAGGGGACCCTATCGTGAGCATCTTTGGTACTGCTACAGACTTGGAGGCTATCCCCGAAAGCTTTCCCAAAAGATGAAATGGGGGGAGTGGGTGACTATTTTTGATTCTCCTGGGATTAACCAAGAACCAAGATTTGATCAATGGTTTGAAGAGAAACTTTCTTTACAAGCCAAGACTGTGCCACGTGAGCAAATTCGCATGTTTGCACCTTGTGTCAATAAGTTGCTTTGTAATATAGATATTCATGCTCTAACTAAAGCAGAATTATTCAACTGTTATGAGGCGGCGTGGCAGATAGCATCGAGCTGGCATGCTAAAAAAACAAGTGATCCTATTTATAACACTAAGCGCGAGAATGTACAAAAAAGCATTGAAGGTAAATTTGCTCTTTTAGATAAAGTTATGGATGGAGTCATTTCACCAGATGATTTTGCCTCAGAAATATTAGGTTTTCCTAAAGAACAGTGAAATAGCTACATCTGCGCCTGCAGGGGCATTCGTTACATATAGGGTTGTAATGTGAACAGACTAATGCGCCAAAGTCAAGTAAGGCATAATTCCAAGTTTTGCACAGGTTGGTTTTTTGGGGTAAAAGTTGGTGTGCTACTAACCACAGCATTGGGTCAGTTCGCGGCCTGGGTTTAGAAGATTTAATAGCGAAAAATCGCTCTAAAATCCTGACGATGTTAGTGTCTAAAAGAGCAGCGCGTTTATTGTATGCAGAAGCAAGGATCGCATTTGCCATATATAGTCCTATACCAGGTAACTTAAGTAATTGTTTTTGTTTATCAGGCACTTTGCCGTTAAAATTCTTTTCAAGACTACTAGCAACGTTTATAAGACGATTTACCCGGTAATCCAGTCCCAGTTTGCCGATAAATCTGTTGACACTTGATTTTGAAGCTGTTGCGAGTTTACTGGGTTTAGGAAATGCTTTAATAAATGAAGAATACTCTTTAGCCACTTTAGCAGCATCAGTTTGTTGAAGAAGAATCTCTGCTACAAGGATATAATACGGGTTTTTAGTTTTGCGCCATGGAAAACTGCGTTTGTTACTTTTGTGCCATTCTAATATTTTCCCGCGGAAATAACGACTTTTTTGAGGATTGACAATCCGAAGATTTTTTCTCAAGTTATGATTCATTACTATTGTATTTTAACATTTTCTTTACTGAATGAGCAACTGCTTTAGCAAGCAGTGGAGGTACTGCATTAGCAACCTGCTGTTGTTGAGATATAAGAGGACCCTTAAAAACAAAATGATCTGGAAATGATTGTATCCTCGCAGCTTCTCTAACTGAGAGGCCTCGATTTTCTTTGGGGTGGATTAGCATGCTCTTTCGGTAATGTGTTATTACTATACTTGTCTCATTTTCCTTTAATCTTCGATAGATATAGTTATGACAGCGACTTTTATCTTTGTAATTTAGCATAAGATATTCTGGTATATTCCGCCAGTTTCCGCCTTGTGGAATATAGGCATATCTTTGAAGCACGAGATTGCTATTTTCACTAACATAGTTGTTTCGCACCCTTCCGTTTGTCTTTTTTCGCATAAGGATTTGATAAGGTGTGAGATTCTTATTCCGACGGTAGCTGAATTCGTCAACCTTGTTTCCACTTGCTAATTTGGGCAGGTCTGAAATTGCATCCCAAACACTTACATGAGCGTTCTCAGAAATAATGGGCTTGGGGAATAAAATAGGCAATCTGTCTCTAACTGCAATAAGGAAAAACCTTCTTCTACGTTGTGGAACACCAAAATTCGTGGCTGTTAAAATCTTCCACTGTGCATCGTAACCATTCTTCTGAAATTCAGATCTCAGTTTCTCGACCAAACGTCCGTTGTCAAATCTTTCCATATCTGCAACATTTTCCATAACTACTACACGAGGCTTGAAGCTGTTAACAGCACAGATAAAATGTGATACAAGCTTATTCAAAGGATTTGATGTATTACGAGTTCTCATATTGGCTCTTGAGAATCCTTGGCATGGAGGTCCACCTATAACAACATCGATATTTCTTCCTAAAGTACTTTTCAATCTTTCTTGAACTTTATTAAAATCTATATGAGAGATATCTTTGTGCAAAATGTTTGTCCGGTATTTTCGTTTATTTCGAGTATGATTATAAGCGTAAGTGGAAATCGCATGTTGATCGTTTTCAATTGCAAAAACAACCCAGAAACCAGCCTGTGTAAATCCCTCAGAAAGGCCACCTGCACCCGAAAACAAATCAACTACAAGGGGGCGAACAAAAGAAGATTTGTTAGAAATTTGATTTATTAATAAAAACGGTTTTGTAGACATATTTTGAGTAACCTCTGAAAATCTATTAACAATACCATATAATTATCGGACACATACATTAAATCAAGTGAATTTTTCTGAGATTGACTTGGCAAAAAATAAAATCCCAGTTCGGATTGTAGGCTGCAATTCGCCTGCATGAAGTTGGAATCGCTAGTAATCGCGTATCAGCTACGACGCGGTGAATGTGTTCCTGAGCCTTGTACACACCGCCCGTCAAGTGATGGGAGTTGGGAGTACCCGAAGTC
>Ga0315548_1003362_pt1 | contig 12017 bp, 11 predicted proteins | sample SalMarSW160110MG_2_FD_202540 | JGI IMG/M metagenome (GOLD analysis project Ga0315548, IMG submission 202540) | Salt marsh sediment microbial communities from the Plum Island Ecosystem LTER, Massachusetts, United States - Salt Marsh Sediment SW1601-110 ... | reverse complement strand
GACCTCCAGCAATCCATTGTTGCTTCAATCGAGAACACGCGGCCACAGACGCATTTGCTCGGCTCGTTCTTCCAATACGCCAGACTGGAGTTGTAAATGCTCCTTTTATTTTACGAAGTTCAATAGACATGCTATCAGCTTCATTCTCACCTCCAAGGGAGATGTAATCCACTGATAGTATGCCAGCAATTATCTCAGTTGTCCAAGGACACTACCAGAAATTACGCAACGGGGAAATGACCCAGCGCTACCGGGAGATTTTCCGCCAATTCCCCAACCTTTCAGTGATCGATGGGGATTGGCTGGTTATGGAACAGATGTCCAACCTACGCGCCAAGTACGGTATGCCTACACCTGACGCCATCCACTTGGGTACCGCAATGGCATACAGGGCCAAGGCCTTTATCACCAACGACGTCCACCTCAAATCGCTGACCGAGATTGACGTGCTAGTACTCGCCGACTTTGCCTAAATGCTGAGCTGCAGCCAAACTCTTGATGCGCTTCACACCGAAATGCGAGCCTGCCGCCGCTGCCTGGAGGCAGGCTTCTCCATTACCCCCGGCGCGATTTTCTCCGGCCCCGCGAGTGCGCGCGTGATGATCGTCGGGCAGGCGCCGGGCGTCACCGAGGTGGAAGCCCAGCGCCCCTTCAACGCCTCCTCCGGCCGGCGGCTCTTCCAGTGGCTGGCGGAGGCCGGATGGGACGAGGACGAGTTCCGCCTCACGCAGTACATGACCGCCATCACCAAATGCTACCCCGGCAAGTCCCCCGGCGGCAAGGGCGACCGCGCTCCCTCCCGCGCCGAGCAAAAGCTGTGCGCGCCGTTCCTGGAGCGCGAGCTGGCACAGGTAGCGCCAGAGATCATCATCCCGGTAGGCGGGCTGGCGATACGTCGCTTTCTGGGGAAAGTCAAGCTGGCAGACGCCGTGGGGACGGCCGCGCAGGATAATGCAGACCGCTGGATCGTACCCCTGCCCCACCCCAGCGGGGCCAGTCTGTGGCTGAACAAACCGGAGAATCAAGTGCTGATACAGCGCGCGATTGAACACTTGCGCAGGCTGAACCGATCACTCAGGTAGTTCGAAAATCACCACCGTGCCGTAATCCACCGCCGTCTGCACGTCCAGCTTGCCACCGATCATGGCCGCGCGCTCGCGCATCCCCGCCAATCCGTAATGGCCCTGCGCCACGAAACGCGCCGGTTCCACCCCGCCCAAGATACCCCGCCCATCGTCGCTCACCGTCAACCGTAGTCGGTCAGGGTACTGTGTTAAACGCACCGCGATCTCGGAGGCATCCGCGTGCCGGATGGCATTGTGCAGCGCCTCCTGGGTGATGCGGAACACCGCCAGCGCCACATCGTCCGCCAGTTGCATGCCCTCTGCCGAGACCTCAATGTAAACGGGAGCAGACGAACGCGCATCCAGTTCTTCGACCAATGACCTGAGCGCCGAGGTAAGATCGTGCTGCAGCAGCGGCGGGCGAAGATCGTGACAGATGGCACGCAGCGCGCCTACTGCCTCACCCGAGCGGGCCACCAGATCCTCAAAGATCGTCCCGTTCGCCCCTTGCTGCGCCTCCAACGCCTTCAGGTCGCGCGTCACCGCACACAGGTCTTGCAGCACGCCATCGTGCAGCTCGCGCGACAGCCGTCCGCGCTCCACCTCCCGCGTCTCCACCACCTGCTGGTAGAGCGCCCGAATCTCGGAAGCGGCGCGCCGTTCCTGCTCGGCATAGTAGACTTGTGGTGTAATAGCAGAATTGACTACATATGGCGGTCAAAGGGCACAAATTGTGCTGTCCAACCGCCACATATGGCGGGGAACGCCTATTGCGCCACAAGTCTAGTGGATCGCGTCGAGCACGGCGGCAGCCTGACGACCGATAGCCGTCAACCATTGCAGATCTTTGGGCGAATATCGCAGGTCGTTATCACGCAAGCCCAGTAGCCACAGTCCGCGCAGGTCAACACCGCGCATCAAGGGCACCCAAATGCGTGTCCAATCCAGGTCGGCAGGCCCTTGCTGGACCAGCTCGCGCAATCGCCCTCGGCTTACACTCTGCGCCTCTCCACCGGAAGCCACCCAGCGGGCCGCCGCGTGGCTAACGGGCAGGCACAGGCCAACCCCATCGACGGCGACGAGCTGATGCGCCTCCGGCAACAACAACGTCGCACGCTTGACCTGTAACACACGTGGCAGTTCAGCAACCAACAACTGCGCCAGCGTCTGCCGATCGGGCGCTTCCGTCATCTCACGACCATACTTTACCAGGAGTGTGCTGTGATCGATGGGGGTGCCATACCGCCACGCGCGCCACCACCGGCGCACGCTACGCCAAAGCAAAAAGCCCAGCACCAGGGTGAGCGCCCCCAACACCAAGCCAACGAGTAAAACGCCAATGCCGCTCATCACTTCCTCAAATCAAGTGCCGCTCGTCGGCAACCTGAAGTGCCTCGTGCCGGCTGTGAACCCCCAGCTTGCGATAGATGGCGCTGAGGTGATTGCGCACCGTGCCGGGCGAGATGTAAAGCGCCTGTGCGATCTGCGGGTTGCGCAAGCCACGCTTGGCCAGGCGCAGAATCTCGATCTCGCGCCCCGAAAGCGGCTGATCGCCTCCCTCTGCACGTGTAACCTGCGCCAGCGCCTCGTAGGCCTGTGGGCTGAGATAGACCCGCCCATCGGCCAGATCGCGGACGATGGTCGCGATCCGCGAGACATAGTCATCGTCCTTGAGGATGTACCCATAAACGCCGGCCTGCAACAGGTCACGCACGAGGGACGGCTCAAGGTATGCGCTGAGCAGGCAGATCTTTAGATCGGGGAAATCGGCGCGCAGCCCGCGCACCGCCGCCAATGCGTCGAACTCGGGCTCGATGAAGAGGTCGAGCAGCAGCACGTCAGGCCGCGCCCGGCGCACCAAAGCCACCACGTCGCCGCCGCGCCGAGACTCCGCGACCATCTGGATATCGGGCGTCTCGTCCAGCAGCGCGCGCAGGGCGATGGCAACGTGTGGATGATCGTCTACGACGGCGACGCGGATCATCTCACCCCTCCTAATTACTTCTCCACCATTGAACCCATTGTACTCCAGCCAGAAAGAAAGTCAAAAACTCGAGGATGTAAAATGTCACAAACCACGTCATAGGATCGCATGACACTGTCATACTCCCGCTGTGACACACGCCTATGGAAAAACCTGGCCCAGACTGGTATCATGAGGCCGAATACTTGAATAAGGAGATTCCCAATGTTACAAGGAAAAGAACTAACCCTGACGTATCAAGATGGAGAGACCACGCTGGACGCCGTCCACGATGTCTCGGTCGCCATCGAAGACCACCAATTTATCGGCATTCTGGGGCCATCGGGTTCCGGCAAAAGCTCGCTCCTGTACCTACTAAGCGGGCTGCGCAAGGCCACCCAGGGCGAAGTCTACCTCGACGGCCGCGCCTACGGCAAGATGCCCGACCGGGAGCGAGTGGCGCTGCGGCGCAGCGAGTATGGCTTTGTCTTCCAGCAGCACTTTCTCATCAACTATCTCACCACACTGGAAAACGTGATGGTCTCTGCGCCGGTGCAGGACAAGGCCCACGCCGAGCAGGCCAAGGCGCTGCTGGCCGACCTGGGAATGGGCGACAAACTGCACCGATTTCCCTACGAGCTTTCGGGTGGCGAACGGCAGCGCGTGGCCATCGCCCGCGCGATGATCCACCGCCCGCGCGTGATCTTTGCCGACGAGCCGACAGGGCTGTTGGACCGGCACACGGGGTTGCAGGTGATGGGTCTTTTACGCAGCTACCGTGACCAGGGCAGCCTCATCGCCGTGACTCACAACCCCGAGATCCTCGCCGAAGCCGACTTTGTCGTCAGGATGCGCGATGGGCAGGTTACCAAAGTCGAGGACCGCATTGCTCGCAAGACTCAAGAGGCGGCTGCGTGAACCCTCTGTCGCCCCTTACCTACACCCTGCGCCACAAGCGCCGGACGCTGATACTGACCGCTTTCTTGGCCCTGGCAGTTATGGGTCTCTACATGTTGACCGGCCTGTTGCATGAGACCTATCTAGTTCCCGCCTATACCATCAATCGGTATCTGAGCAAATTCAGCCTGGTGCAGCCAGATCGGGCAAACACATTGGACCCTGCCGTGGTCACTCAGATCCGTGCCAACCCGGATGTAGCCCAGGTGCTGCCACAGAGCAACGTAGAAATAGAAGCACCCAATGTGGGGGGAGATTACTTTCCCTTCCGCCTGATCGGTTTGCAGGAAGCGGATGTAGCTACGGTGCTAGCCCAGTGCGGCGTCACCCTTGTCGAAGGCCAACTACCGCAGCCGCGCACCAACGGCATCGCACTTTCCCAAGAAATCGCCATGGCGCTCGACCTGGAAATCGGCGACACGCTTGAGCGGACTGAAGACGAAAAAATCTATGCCAACATCGCCAGCCCGCTAGAGCTGGTGGGCATTCTCTCCGGCGACGTCCGGCTGGGAATCGTGTCCTACGAATATCTGGATAGCCACGAACGCTATCGCGACATGGCCAATTACGGCGTGCTGGTCATGGCTCGCCCGGGCCGCGAGACGGTGGTGGACGATTTTCTCCGGCAGACCATCCGCAGCTCCCGCACCAAGGTTTTCACGCACCATCTCCTGAAGGAAAAGGTGGCAAGAGATCAGGGGTTGCTTTACATGGTTGGTATTCCGCTCGTGCTGCTGGTGACGGCAGCCATCACGCTGGTCATCGGCGCCATCAACCGACTGGCTTTTCTGCAGCGCTTGACCGAGTTCGGCACGCTGCACGCCGTCGGCCGCAGCAAAAAGTGGCTGACGTGCCGCCTGACGCTGGAGACGGCCGGGCTGGCTCTCGCCGGCTGTGCCCTGGGTATCCTGCTGGCGATGGGAGGAATGACATTCCTGAGCGCCGCCATCTACGCGCCCAAAGGGTACGCCTACAGCCCCTTCCAGGTGACGGCGTTCCCCTATGTGCTGCCCATCCCACTGGCGGTGATTGGGTTTACGCTCTTCACCGCCGCTCGCGCCCTCAGGCGTATGGACGCCGTGGCGATTGTCGAGCGGGGCGAATTGAGTCTGGAAGGAAAACGGCCCAAACGCGCAGGGCACGATCCAGACGGAGACCTGCCCCGCCCACTGGCCTCGACGACCTTCTACCGGCGACATAAGGGCCAGGCGGCGGTATTGATCGGCGCCATGGCGTTGATGATCGTGGGCACGGCTCTGGTCGTTTTTATCTTCGAGGGCGTCGGCGATGTGATGCAGCCGATGCTGACCGACCTGAGCCGGATGAGCCTGGTCTCTCCGAGCGCCTTGTCGCTGGATGCGATGGTGACGGTGCAGATCCGCGCGCACCCGGCGGTGGAGCGCGCTGTCCCCACCTACTCCGTTTCACCCCTAGGGCTCCTCATTCCTCCGTCCTCCGAGGAATATCGCATCGCGGCCTACGGTGTCAAGGCGGAGGATATGGCCTACCTGGTGGAACTCTACCGCCTGGAGTTGGCGGAAGGTCATCTGCCGCGCCCCAATACCAACGAGATCGTCATCCCCTGGGCCGCCGCTCAAAACCGGGACATCCAGGTAGGTGACGTGATTGGCGATCGCGATCATCCTATCTATCCCGATGCACCCACGCTGCCCTCCGAGCTGGTGGTTTCGGGCATCTTTGCCCCGGCCAAGAACTCGGCCGAGGACACATGGTTGAGCTTCGTATCCCAGGAGTTCATCAACGATTATTAGGACTACTGGAGGGCCGATCTCTCGCTCATCGTCGTGCCCAAGGCCGGACAAAAGGCGATGCTCGACGGTTGGCTGGAAAGCCAGTTTGCCGGAGAAAGGTACCTCGTGCTCACCTATGGCAATCAACGGACCTTGTTTCAAAAGCAAATGAGCATGTTGTTGTTTACCTTTTCGCTGATGGAAAGTATCATCGCCCTGGTGGCGGCTCTCGCTCTGGCCGGCCTCGACTACATCTTTGTCACCCAGCGGCAGGCCGAGTTTGGCGTGTTGAACGCGCTAGGCTTCAGCCGCGCGCAACTCGTACGGCGTGTTGCGCGTGAGACCTTCTTCACCACCGGCGCGGCCTGGTTGGTCGGCATACTGGGGTGCGCGGTCATCCTGTTTTATCTGCAGTATGGCGTATACGTGCCGGTCGGCTTGAAACTCAACTTCCTCAACCCCATCCGCTGGTTGTACACGCTACCGGTGCCCGTGGCGGTGCTCGCCGTCAGCGCCGTCGCCGTAGGCTGGGCGCTCTCGCGGCTAGATCCGGTGGCCGTGATTGAAAGGAGATGATGCTATGAATCCACTATCACCCTTCACCTATTACCGCCGTCACAAAGGCCAGGCGCTGCTGCTGTTAGTACTGATCAGCTCGCTGACGCTGGGCGTCACCACAATGGTCAGGCTGACGGACGTTGTGTTCGACTCTATGCGCTTTCCCTTTCACTACCTGACTAGAATGAGCCGGCTATTGCCCAGCGCAGCGCCGGACATAGATTGGCAGAGCCGGTTATCGACCAGTGGGGCGATGGGCTCGAATATCGTGGCGCAGATCCGAGCCCATCCGGACGTCGCCGCCGTGCTCCCCGAGAATGGGCTGTATGTCGGCGTCCCAATGGGCATGGTGGTTCCCGCCACTGTGCTGGGCGTGACCGAGGCCGACCTGCCGGTTGTGATGGAAGCCTGCGATCTGCGGCTGAAAGAGGGACGCTTGATCAGCCCGCGAACAAGCGAGATCGTGCTCTCCGAAGAGATCGCCCGCGCCCTGGATTTGACCATCGGCGACCACGCCAGCTATGAGATCAATGCGGACTATTACCGAACCATGGCGACCGAACTGACGCTGGTGGGTATCCTGGAGAGCGTTCCTTCGGATGCGGGACCCGAGGTACAGGCAGGATTCGTGTCCTATGAATACCTCGACAGTCACGAGCTCTATCAGCCTCGCGCGACGAATTGGATCATCCTGCCCCGTCCAGGGGGCAGGATCGCCGTGAACGATTTTGTCTCAGACCTCATCGCACAGAACACCGGAGCACCATCCCCATATCTGCAAACGTTCGAAGGCGAGATGGAAGTCTTGGTCTTTGGGGAAGTGCAGCAAGGGATCGGTGTGGTGTTCGGTTTCCTCGATGGTCTGGCGGCCGTGGCTGCGGCACTGGTCGTGGGAATAGTCCATCGCATCGCCATCACGCACCGCCTGCCAGAGCTCGGATTGCTCCACGCCGCCGGCTACAGCAAGCGGAGTCTGGTGCGCCGCCTGGTGCTCGAGATCGCCGTGATCGCCAGTGTGGGATGGGCAATCGGCTTGCTGTGCGAGTACGCTTTCGCGTTCCTGCTCAGCAAGACCTTTTTCGCTGCCCAGGGCTTGAGCATGAACGTGGTCGACCCTAAACTACTTCTATACACGCTGCCTACCCCCCTCGTCGTCGTTGCGTGGATCAACGTGAGTGTCCGTCGAACACTGAACCACCTGGACCCCGTGGCTATCATCGAACGCGGCAAGCTGGGTATGGAAGAGACAGGAGACAGGAGAAAAAAGGCAGGAAACAAGAAGCAAAGGAAGGAGCGTTCATCGCCCCGTCCGCTATCATCGTGGACATTCGTTCTTCGGCACCGCCGCCGATCCATATTGTTGCTGGCAGCGGTCGGATTGATGGTCCTGGGTGTGGCTCTCCCGAGATTCCTCAACACTGTACAAAATGACTCAATGCTGCCACTCTATCTCAGCTATGCGACTCACGCCACAATCATCTCCCCAGGCTTCACGTATCGTGAGATACCCACCGACGTCGTCGCCCAGATCAGGGCTCATTCAGCCGTGGCACACACGATCCCCGTCAAAGCCCTGAGCATGGTGACCAACGTTCCCATGTATGGCGAACTGGCGCCAATGCCCGTCTATGCCGTGCGCGAGCAGGATCTGCCGATACTGTTGGACATATACGGCCTGCGCCTGGGAGAAGGCGACATGGTCCAGCCAAGATCGGACCAAATCGTCCTGACCAGCGCCCTCGCCCGAAACCGCAACCTGGATGTGGGTAGCATGATCGGTTATCCGGTTAACGAGCGGGATGGGATGCCCACAGAGCTGACGGTCGTCGGTCTGCTGGAATCGACCAGGCCGGCACTTGTGGAACGAGCGGGCTACGATGTACCCCCGATGCCACGATGGGTGGGGTTCGCCTCGTACGAATATGTGGACAGCCACGAACGCTACGCGGGCACGCCCACGCACATGTTGGTCATCCCTGTGGAAGGGCGCAATTCCGAGGTGGAGACCTGGTTGCGAGAAACCATCGCTTCCCCACGAGTAGAGATAGAGACCCTGAGCACGGGCTATCGCCGCTGGCAAGGGCTCGTACAAATCAGTCAGACAATCGCCGATATAGGCATAGTTATCCTCACCGTGGCCGCAGGTCTGGCGTTGGCCATCCTGAACTATATCTTTTTCACACAGCGCCACGACGAGTTCGGAACTTTGCACGCCGTGGGACACAGCCGCGCGACCCTGCTCACGCGCGCCCTGCGGGAGAGCGTGAGCATCACGGCTATAGCCTGGCTGGTCGGGGCTGCGATCTGCATCGCCGGTGTGCTATGCCTTCAGACATTCATCTATACGCCGGTCGGGACGAGCGTGGACCTCGCCAACCCCACGCCCTGGCTGTTCACACTGCCCATCCCGCTGGCCGTCGTCGCCGCCAGTGCTGGCACGATCGCCTGGGCGCTCTCGCGGCTCGATCCGGTGGCAGTGATTGAGAGGAGATAAAGGATGAATCCACTATCACCCTTCACCTACTACCGCCGCCACAAGGGCCAGGCGTTGACGCTGACCGCTTTACTGGCCATGGCAGTCATGGGTCTGTATCTGATTTTCGGCCTGTTACAGGAAACATACATAACCCCCCTCTACACCATCAACCGGTATCTGAGCAAATTCAGCCTGGTCCAGCCAGACATGGGGACAACACTAGAGCCAACCGTGGTCACCCAAATTCGCGCGCACGCTGACGTGGCCCAGGTGTTGCCGCAAAACAACGTGGAAATATCCGTACCGAACGCGGGAGGAGTTGACACGCTCTTCAGGCTGATTGGCCTGCAAGAAATGGATGTGACCCCAGTGCTGGCCCAGTGCGGCGTCACCCTGGTCGAAGGCCAACTGCCACAGCCGTACACCAACAGCATGGTGCTTTCCCAGGAGCTTGTCGCGGCGCTCGACCTGGAAATCGGCGACACGATCGAGCGGACTGAGAACGAGACCGGCTATGCCAACATCGCCAGCCCGCTGAAGTTGGTGGGCATTCTCTCCGGCGACGCCCAACTGGGGATTGTATCCTACGAATACCTGGACAGCCACGAACGCTACCGCGATCTAGCCCGCTACGGCGTGTTGGTCATAGCCCAGCCAGGCCGCGAGGCAGCGGTGGATGACTTTCTCCGGCACACCGTTCGCAGTTCCCGCACCAAGACCGCCACATACGAGCTCTTGAAGGAGGATCTGGCGCAGGCACAGGCGGTGCTGTACAGAGTCGGCATTCCACTCGCGCTTCTGGTAACGGCAGCTATCACGCTGGTCGTCGGCGCCATCAACCGGCTGGCATTTATGCGACGCTTGACCGAGTTCGGCACGCTGCACGCCGTCGGTCGCAGCAAAGGGTGGCTGGCGCGCCGCCTGACGCTGGAGACGACTGGGTTAGCCCTCGCCGGCTGTGCGCTGGGCATCCTGCTGGCGTGTGGCGGAATGGCAATCCTGAACACCGCCGTCTACGCACCCAGAGGATATGCCTTCAACCCCTTCCAGGTAACGGTTCTTCCTTATGTGATGCCCATCCCACTGGCCGTGATCGGGCTGACGCTCTTTACCGCCGCTCGAGCCCTCAAACGCATAGATGCCGTGGCGATTGTCGAGCGAGGCGAGTTGAGCCTGGAAGAAGGGCGGCTCAGCCGCGCAAGCCACGATCCAGACGGAAACCTGCCCCGCCCACTGGCCTCGACCACCTTCTACCGGCGGCACATAGGCCAGGCGGCGGTGCTGATCGGCGCCACGACGTTGATGATCGTGGCCACATCCATATTCATATTTGCCACCGAGGCTTTCGACAACGCAAGGCAACCACTGCTGACCCATCTGCGACAGGTGAGTCTGGTCTCCCCAAACGATCTGCCGCTGGAGACGACGGCAATCGCACAGATTCGTGCGCACCCGGCAGTGGAGCGCACCATTCCCGCTATGGTCTTTTCGCCCCTGGGTATCTTTGTCCCTCCGACGGCCCCCTATTATCCTGTCGAGGCTTATGGCCTTACCGCGGAGGATATGGGCTACCTGGTGGAGCTATATGGACTGGAACTGGCGGAAGGACATCTGCCGCGCCCCAATACCAACGACATCGTCATCCCCTATACCGTCGCCCAAAACCGAGATATTCAAGTGGGCGACGTGATCGGCAATCGCGATCATCCCATCCACCCCAGCGCGCCCACGCTCCCGTCTGAGCTGGTGGTTTCGGGCATCTTTGCCCCGGCCGAGAGCTTTTCCGACGACGTCTGGCTGTCTTTCATGTCGCTGGAGTTTGCGGAGAATTATCCGGACTCTTGGAAAATCGACCTTTCGCTCATCATCGTGCCCAAGGCCGAACAACGGGCAGCGCTCGACGCCTGGCTGGAAAGCCAGATCGCCGGGGAGAGGCACCTAGTGTTCACCTATAGCAACCAACAAGCTTTGTTTCAGAAACAAATGAGATTGCTGTTGTTCTCCATGTCGTTGGTGGAAGGCGTCATCGCCCTGGTAGCGGCCATAGCCCTGGCAGGCCTCAACTATGTCTTTGTCACTCAGCGGAAGTCCGAGTTCGGCATGCTGAGCGCGCTGGGTTTCAGCCGCCGGCAATTAGTGTGGCGCATCGTGCGCGAGGCCCTCTTTACCACCGGCGCAGCCTGGCTGATGGCCGTGCTGGGATGCGCCGCCATCCTGCTTGGCCTGCAATATGGCCTTTACATTCCGTCTGGGTTGAACCCCAACCTATTCAACCCCACACCCTGGTTCTACACCCTGCCGGTGCCCGTGGCGGTGCTCGTGGTCAGCGCCGGCGCCGTTGCCTGGGCACTGTCGCGGCTCGATCCGGTGGCCGTGATCGAGAGGAGATAACGCTATGAATCCACTATCCCCCTTCACCTACTACGTCCGGCACAAGGGCCAGGCGCTGCTGGTGTTGGTACTGATCGGCTCGCTGACACTAGGCGTCCATGCGATGGTCAGCCTGACAGACGTCACGTTCGAGACTATGCGCCATTCCGTTCACTACCTGACCAGAATGAGCCGGCTATTGGCCAGCGAAGGGCCGTCCATCGGCATGCAGAGCCAGATATCGTCCAGCGCGACGCTGGCCCCAGGCATTGCGGCGCAGATCCGAGCCCATCCGGGCGTCGCCGCCGTGCTTCCGGAGAATAGCCTGTACGTCGGCGTCCCAGTGGGAGTGGTGGTACCCATCCCCGTGCTGGGCGTGACCGAGGCCGACCTGCCGGCGGTGATGGAAGCGTGCGATCTGCGGCTGAAAGCGGGACGCTTGATCAGCCCGCGAGCGGGCGAGATCGTGCTCTCTGAAGAGCTCGCCCGTGCCCTGGACTTACGAATCGGCGACCACGTCAGCTACGAGATCAATGCAGATTACTACCAAACCATGGCGACTGAACTAACACTGGTGGGCATCCTGGAGAGTGTTCCTTCGGATGCTGGTCCTGAGGTCCGAGCAGGGTTTGTGCCCTACGAATACCTCGACGGCCACGAGTTCTATCAACCACGCGCGACGAATTGGCTCATCATCCCCCGTCCAGGGAGCAGGATCGCCGTGAATGATTTCGCCTCTACCCTCATCGAAGGGTAGTGTCCTTGGACAACTGAGATAATTGCTGGCATACTATCAGTGGATTACATCTCCCTTGGAGGTGAGAATGAAGCTGATAGCATGTCTAATCATATTGTCGTTGATTGTCGCGTTTTGGTCA
>Ga0315548_1003359_pt1 | contig 12021 bp, 10 predicted proteins | sample SalMarSW160110MG_2_FD_202540 | JGI IMG/M metagenome (GOLD analysis project Ga0315548, IMG submission 202540) | Salt marsh sediment microbial communities from the Plum Island Ecosystem LTER, Massachusetts, United States - Salt Marsh Sediment SW1601-110 ... | reverse complement strand
TGGGAAACGCATTTAAGCCGTGCATGCCATAGCAATCCGACGGTGGACGCGTTGAGTGAGATAATAACTCCTATTGTTTATCAGCTTGGGCTTGGCGCGATAGGCGGCTTCGTTGTGGGCTTTGCCCTCAAAAAAATCGCCAAACTCTTCATTATCGTGCTAGGCATCTTCATCGTTGCGTTGCTCTATCTCGGAGCAAGCGACATAATAAACATCAATTTTGGCGCGTTGTGGAATGCCATTGGCGACTGGGTCAGCTGGGCTGGTCCAGCAGCCTCATGGCTTATCGGGTTGATTGCGATTATTCCATTCATCGGCAGCTTTGCCGTGGGCTTTTTCCTCGGCTTCAAGCTAGGGTAGCGATTTGTGGCAACTTTGCCAGCAAATTATTTAGGAGAATCCGAGAAATCACCAGAGGCACAGTTCCAGCTTAGTGATGGCGTTTCTTGAAGTAGACCAGCAGCCCCACGCCGATGACGGCTACTGACGCTCCAGAAGCAGCCACTGCATGTAGCCAAAATCAGACAAACCCTTTTTTTACACAAGTTTTTTAAATCTTGACGCTGTTTCTTGCTAATGCGTAGCGAAAAGTCGGAAGGGAGATAGCCTCGAAGACAGCGAAGCTGAAACTTCTACGAAGTATTCAGAACGCGCTGAAATGGATGAAAGATGTCGTTTTTAACGTTGTGCTAGTCTTCTTTGAAAATGTGAACAGCGCGATTAGGTCAGGATTTCCTTTTTTCCGAATGAAAGAAGAAACTTCAGAGCATCTCCATATGCTTTTTAAAATCCTCAAATACGTGATTTTGCCAGCAAGCCTTCTTTATATTTTCATAGGCTTCTTTTTGCTTAGAGAAAATACGCTGGATTCGATGGCTTTGGGAATTCTAGTTTTCATCTATAGTAATTTTCTTCCAGATTTGCCTTCAGCCTTTAGAAATAAAAAAGGCGATGCAAAGACTGGGAGTTTACATTGGTTTAAGAAATACGCTCTTTTGCTGCTTGCACCCATATTCATTTGGTTGTTGTTCTCTGACATTGGAATAGTATGGAAGACCACAGACACATTTCACAACTTCAGATCATTAATCATTTTTGAGGCGTTTCTAGCACTGTTGGGCTTCATAGCCTTTGGAGGTTTGATTGAGCCTTTATCGTTTTCTTTTTACGGCGTAATGGGATATTTGGCGCATTTAAAAGTGGACAAAATCTGGTAAAAACTGAGCAACTAACTTTTCTACCTATTAGAACTTTTAACCGCAACCTCAACTATCAAAAACAACTTTTTCGCCATACATACGAGTCTCTCGTATCCATTAACACCTAATCCTTAGGCAACTAAAACAATATCACTCGATGGAAAAAGCTGAAGAATTATGTCATTACAAACAACTTCAGTATCAATCTTCCCAGAATTTTGTAAGCAACGTATTCATTACGTAATGAATTAGTGACCCCAAAATGAAATCGGAAGAATCGGAAAAATCTTCCGGTGCTTTATATAAGGGGGCTATAGTCTTTTCCACGCATTAGAGAACACAACGTCACCACAAGATAGCTTAACAGAAGCGAATAGCGAAATTATTTAAATCCGTGAACCTCGTAACCCTCTAAAAGATACGATAAGCCACAAATGCCAGCGGAGTGCCTGAAAAGTTTGAAGCAGTTTCCACCAGAAGAGTATGCGCTTCCCTTCTTCAAAGAACAGGGTTTCGTGAGGAAACAGTGTCCAACTTGCGGAGAATATTTCTGGACGCAGAACACGGAACAGGAAAATTGTGGAGAATCCACTTCAGACGGATGCACCTGCTACACATTTCTAAAAAATCCGCCCACACGAAAAAGCTGCAGTCTTCCAGAGATGCGCGAAGCGTTTCTCTCGTTTTTCGAAAAGCATGGTCACGCACGCATCAAGCCTTACCCTGTAGTAGCAAGATGGCGAAGCGACATTTACCTGACCCACGCGAGCATAATTGACTTCCAACCCTACGTCACCGAAGGCATCGCGCCACCACCTGCCAACCCGCTTGTGATAGCTCAGCCGTGCATTCGCCTTGTGGACATAGCGAACACGGGACCAACCTTCGGCAGGCACCTCACCATTTTCGAAATGGGTGGGCATCACGCTTTCAACTATCCTGACAAGGAAGTGTACTGGAAAGACCAGACTGTGCGTTACCATCACGAGTTCGTCACTGACCTGTTAGGCGTGAAGTCGGATGAGGTCACGTACAAGGAGGATGTTTGGGTTGGCGGAGGAAACGCTGGCCCAGATGTGGAGTGCATCATCAACGGCTTGGAGGTTGCCACGCTCGTTTTTATGCAGTACAAGGTCGTTAACGGCGAGTTCATCAAGCTGCCCATACGCACGGTGGACACTGGTTACGGGTTAGACCGTTTCGCTTGGCTCTCTCAAGGCGTGCCCAGCTGTTTTCACGCGGTCTATGGGAAACTGCTTGACAAGATTTTCACCATGGCAGGGTTAAAAGTGGACGATAACCTGCTGTTTTCGGTGGCGAAGTATTCTGGTTTGGTGAGTATTGACAAAACCGCGAACAGGCTGGACGCAAGACGGCAAGTAGCCAAACTCGTTGGAATGCCCGTTGATGAGCTGGACAAGGTGCTCATACCCGTTGAAAACGCGTTCGCAGTTGCAGACCACACGAAGTGTCTAAGCTTTATTCTCTCGGAGGGCATTGTGCCTTCAAACATCCATGAAGGGTATTTGGCGAGGCTTTTGTTCCGCAGAGTCTACCGCCTGTTAAAGATGCTGGGCATGTCTGAAAGGCTTTACGATGTAATGGACATGCAGGTTGATTTCTGGTCGAAGGATTACCCGCACATCAAATCCATGCGAAAAGAGATTATGGAAATGCTTAAGGTTGAAGAGGAAAAGTTCGAGGACACCATAAAGAGAGGCGAAGGACTAGTAAAGCGAATCGCGGATGAGCTTAAGGCGAAACGCGTCAGCCGCTTGCCTGAGGCTACGTTGTCGGAACTGTATGATTCGCATGGGCTTCCACCCGAAATTGTCAAGGAAGCGGCTGAAGCAGAAGGCGTGAAAGTGGAGGTTCCAGAGAACTTTTACGCGTTAATAGCCAATAGGCACACGCAGGCAACCAAGCCTGTTGAAGAGGAAGAGACGAAAGCTGAAGCAACGCTGGAAACCGCCGTTGAAAAGTTGCCGCCGACTGAGCAACTGTACTATGCTGACGCTTACGTTAAGGAGTTTGACGCTAAAGTCCTCAAAGTAATAAACAGCCAGTACGTTGTCTTGGAGCGAACGTGCTTTTATCCTGAAGGTGGAGGACAACCTGCAGACCATGGGTTCTTAACCTTTGGCAGTGCAAAAGCTGAAGTTGTAGATGTGCGGAAAGTGGGCAGAGTCATCGTGCACAAAATTAAAGGTTCACTTGCGCCCAAGGAAGGCGCTGTTGTCAAAGGCATGCTTGATTGGGATAAGCGCTACGCTCTTATGAAGGCGCATACGGCTACGCACTTGGTTAATGGTGCTGCAAGGCGCGTGTTGGGCGAGCATGTGTGGCAGCATGGCACGCAGAAAGGCGTAGAAAGCACGAGGCTGGACATTTCGCATTATCGTCGATTAACGCCTGAAGAGATACACAAAATTGAAACTCTTGCGAATCAGGCGGTTTTGGCAAACATGCCAGTTACAACGGCTTGGATGCCGCGGAGCCAAGCGGAATCTCAGTATGGCTTTAGGCTTTATCAGGGCGGTGCGGTTCCGGGAAAAGACATTCGCGTGGTGAAAACGGGCGATTGGGACGTTGAAGCTTGTGCGGGAACACATTTGAAGCGAACTGGCGAAATAGGCTTCATCAAAATCGTTTACACGGAGCGCATTCAAGACGGGGTGGAACGGCTTGGGTACGCGGTTGGGCTTCAGGCGTTGAAGGCTGTGCAGCATCAGGAGCGCGTGTTGTGGCGGGTTTCGGAGACGTTAGGTGCGCCGTTGGAGAAGCTGGATAAAACCGCCGAGAAACTTGTCAGTGATTTGAAGGAATCAACAAGAGAGAGAAGGAAACTCGTCAAGCAAATAGTGATAACTAGCAACGTAGTAATTAAGTCACCCGAAGCAATGGAAATTAATGGTGTGAAGCTTGTGAAACGTGATTTCCATGAGGAGATTGATGTTAACCTTATGGTGCAAATGGCAAACGAAATGATAAAGCGAAACGAGGCAACGGTTACACTGTTCTACGGAGCGGATGGAAAAAACGCTAGGGTACTCGTGATGGCTGGGAAAACAGCGGTGAAAAAAGGCGTCAACGCTGGCGAAATAGTCAGAGTAGCTTCACCTATTATCGGTGGCGGAGGCGGCGGAAAACCCAACTTCGCTCAAGGCGGCGGAACGCAACCCGAAAAACTGGAAGACGCTGTTAAAGCAGCCGAGGAAACAATCAGAAAACAACTACAACACTAAACTGTTTGGTTGAGAACGCTTTTATTTTCGGTTTGACTTAGTATTTTTGCCGGATGATGAGAAGGCATTAGCTTGACCCTCGCGGATGAAAGTTCAGAGTTACTCGGACGGCACCGTATGACATATTTTTGTTTTTGCATAACACACTTTCCCTAGTTTTGATTAGTCGCGCTGAAGGTGCAGTTAGAGGGTATCCCTATTTTTTGCTTCTAACGCCTTGAACTCTCCACAAAAAGCCCAATAGCTTTCTTTTTACATCTTTCTTTCGGATAGACAGACTCAGAGAAAGAACCGTATTTAGGACAGACTTTTTTTAGAGAGTCTAGGCTCTGCTTTCAAGTCAACCCCCAAGAACAGAAAGGAAGAAAAACTGCGTCTAATACCTATTGATGGTCAGATATGGGCTGTACTGTCTTAAGTGTGTGATGCTGATCGGGGATGCGACTGAGGTGGTTTTGACGGTGGCGGTTGAAGCTGAGTTGGTGGTCTCGACTCTCCAGTCAGGATCATCCATGCCCTCGGCTCCCAACAGAAACATAATGTAATGACAGAAATCTGGAACAATTATGAGAAAAGGTTTTATAATTCTTGATCCTCACGCATATTTAACAAGTCTAGAGAACGAGGACAATTGCCATGAAGAAGAGTGCCATCCTTGCTTTCGTTGTTGCTATCACAATGGCGTTATGCATGACTTTGATACCGAACGTATTCAGCCAACCAGAAAACGTTCGGGTTCTCAGCTACAGCTGGTACATTGATATTTCTAGTGGTGACTACTTAGTAGTGGTCGGTGAAGTTCAGAACGTCGGTCCAAACATAATCGATTACGTAAAAGTGACAGGAACCTTTTATGCATCCGATGGAACCCCCCTTGCGGGTAACTCCGTCAGGTCATTAACAACTCAAATTCTTCCCCAGCAGAAAGCGCCATTTTACATGATTGTTCCTATTTACGACAGCTTGACAGGCTCTAGCTGGGACCCACAAAGCATCGATTATCTCACCATATTAGTCAATTATGCCGAACCAACTGAGAGCTCTCAATATCTGGGCTTGGAAATTAGTAGCCACGAGTCCTCTACTGACGCTTATGGCTATTATATGGTCACGGGTGTCGTTAAGAACACAGGAACTCAATCAACTAACCAAGCCAGTGTTGTAGCGACGTTCTATAATTCCACAGGCAGTGTGGTTGCAGTAGGAACCAGCTATTTGACTCCAAGCTCTATTGCCCCAGGCAGCACTGCCTCATTCACGATTTACCCACTTGATTACTTGGCTGTAATAGGTGAAATCTCAAGTTACTCGCTTCTAATCCAAACCCTGAATACTACGCCTTCTGCAACTCCCACTCCGTCACCTACCGCATCACCTTCCCTGTCCCCAACTCCAACGGAAACTGGAAATGGAACAGACATACCCGACACGTATGTCTATACCGTAGCGGCGGTTGTAATAATTTGTATTGCAATTGGCATATTTGCAATTAGCGCGCGCGCGCTACACAGAAAACGCGTTGGCGGCCGCGCGCGCGCGCGCCGTACGTTGAAGTAATCTGCTCCTCGTTCAGAGTCAATTACGATGCCACTATAGGTGTTCAACCTATTCAACCAGTCTTTCTACAATTGTGTAGAAAGGTTTTTAGATAATACAAAATTCCTTTCCCCCGTATTTATTCACCACAAGCCACAACAACATATAGCCTTTCTTCCATGAGGTAAATATGCAAAAACGAGAATAAACAGTTTATCGGACGTTAAAGGTTGACATATCAGAGTTACTCGGACGGCAATTAGCCAATTCCACTGAGCGGTTCAATGTATAACTAGCAGTAATTCTTAATAGGACTGAGAAACATTCTTTTTCTCTACTTACGTGGAAGATGAAGGAGAGAGATGACGACGGGATCAGGCGTCAAAATCGTGCTCACCGCCTCAGCCACAGAGATGAGCGACTTCTTCAACAATCCGTTCATGGCTTTTTCTGCAGGTTTCGGCTTAGGACCTATTCCACTCGGATTTGCCAGAAAAACCCTTTATCCTCCAGTTGAGCGATATCCCGATGGCAGAGCCAAGTATGCACCTTATGGCTTAAGAAAAGTTGAAGCCATGCTTTTAGAAAACGGCTTCACCGACTCCGATGTTGTCGTAGCTCACCCTTTGGACTTGAGCGCTTTCATAGGGTCAGACACTAAAGTTGTCGGAATCTCTTCAATGGATCCAACAGGCATGGGCTACGTAAGCAAAACATACTCTTCAGTTATTGGCGGCGGAGAACCAATGAACGCCGTCGAGTTCAAAAAACTCGTAACGCACCCTAGCATCAAAAAGTTCAAACCCAAAATAATTGTCGGCGGATTCGGGTCTTGGCAGCTGGAACGCAAACAAATGACGGAAAAATACGGCGTAGACTGTGTACTCATCGGCGGAAGACCCGATGCCATAATTGACGTTTTCAAGAAAGCAGTTAACGGCGAATCGCTCCCACGCGTAGTTCGCGCGGATGAAGCGTTGCCTAAATGGGATTATGTGACAATGCCCTTAGCTAAGCACGCAGCCATCCACGGCGCGGTTGAGATATCCAAGGGGTGCGGTCGAAACTGCCAATTCTGCACGCCTACCCTCCAGCACAAGGTAGACGTACCCTTGGATAGTATAATGCAAGAAGTTGAAATGACAACGAGAGAAGGCAGCGACCACATCACCTTAGTCACGGAAGACATCTTTCTTTACGGTTCAAAAACCAAAAGTTTCATTCCCAACAAAGAAGCCGTGGTGAAACTGGTTAAAAGCGTCGCAGAACACCCAGGCGTCAAAAGCATTCAAGCTTCACATATGTCTCTGGCGCCAATATTCCATAACCCCCAAATGGTAAAGGAATTGGCCGAGATTCTAATCGAGCGTAGCTGGTATTCGCTTGGCAAAAAAGCCATAATCACAGCTGAGACAGGCATCGAGACAGGTAGCGCTCGATTGATGAGAAAGTACATGGGTGGCAAAATGCTGCCCTACAAGCCAGAACAATGGCAAGAGATAGTTACCAGCGCGTTCGGAATACTGAACGACAACGACTGGTATCCGCTGGCTACGCTGATCGTGGGGCTTCCCGATGAGAAAGAGGAAGACGTGTTGGACACGCTTGAACTCATGGATAAATTGAAAGGCTACAACGCGTTTTACGTACCGCTCTTCTTCGTACCGCTTGAAAACTGCGTATTGATGAACAAGAAAGGCGTAGAACTTGATTCACTGTCAAGAGCGCGATGGGACTTCTTCATCCGCTGTTGGGAATACAACATCAAGATTTGGAAGCCTACTTTTCTTGAAAACAGAATACGCAATCCTTTTGTCTTCAAATTCGTAAACCATGTGTTCATCCCATGCTTCGCTGGGGTTATGGGTCTTTATTATGGTTGGACACGTGGGGAACAGTTAAAGCAGGCTTTCTGGACGCTTGGCATGCCTCAAGCTACAGCGAAGACTGAATAGCAAAGTTGCCGTAGCAGGCTATTTCAAACCGCTTTGCTAGGTTTTTCCTGCTGAAGCTTCAAGGTTTTGCGCGCGTGAGTAATATACCCCGTGTGTCCAGTCATCATTGTGTGAGGACGAGTTTTGCCCCGTTCAACCTGCATAGCTCGCATCAGGCACTCCACGGTTTCGATGAAAACGAAGTTGTTTTCTTTCAGGGCTTCGGTTGTTTTGACAACTTGGTCGATGGTTGGGCTGAAAGAAACTATTATTCCAGAAGGCTTTAATGCTTCATAAGCGTGCGGAACAACCAGCCACGGAACCGCCAAGTCCAGCACCACGGCATCCAAGTCTCGCTCTTCAATGCCATCGGTGATGTCTCCGCTTTTTAACTCCACAAAGTCCAGCAGGTTTGCCCTTTTCAGGTTCTTCTCTGCATTCTTCTGAAATTCCTCGCGTAACTCGTAAGAGTAAACTCTTCCTTCGGGCTTAACGTAATGCGCAAGAGCCATTGTCAAAGCGCCTGTTCCCGTGCCCGATTCCACAACGCGGCTGCCTGGGCCGATTCCGCTGAACATGACGATTAAGGCAGCGTCTTTTGGGTAAGTTATCTGCGTCTTGCGGGACGATTTTATGATGTAATCCGTCAGCGAAGGCTTTAACGCGGTGAACTCGATGCCTAAACTGCTTTGAACGGCAGCGCCAAACTCCTTGCCGATTAGTTCGTCCAGCTTTATGAAGCCTTTATGCGTGTGGAAGCTTTTTCCAGCTTCAACTTTCACCATGTACGTTCTCCGCGGGTCCAAGCAGAGAAGCACGTAGTCGCCTTCACCTATTTTCTTGTTTGCCAACGGGCTTTTCTCCTGCCAGAAAAAATAAGATGCGTTCACATCATTTAAGCTTTGAACTTCTTCAGCGCTCTGTTGTGCTCTCGGTGACTAAACCCCTTTTGTATAGTTTTTAACATGCTATTGGTTGTGAAAAGCGCCAATAGTGACCTACCCTCTATAGTTTTCGGCACTGATCTGCCATTAGGTGGCAAATATGCGGTTGTCAAGAAAACTTGGCTAAAACTGGATCCCCTCTAACACAGACGCTCTGGAAGCGCAGCCAAAAAAGGTGTCCACTGGTTTATTTAACTTGGCGCATTAAGCGCTGGTAAATGTAAATGAAGTAGATTACGGCGAAACCTGTAAGCGCCACTTCGAACGCGAGTATGGCTGGGTTCTGCTCCACCGCCATAAAGTACCCATGCTGAAGGATGTCCGCGAACACTAAGGCTTGGAGGAATATGGCGCCGCCTAAGCAGCTTAAGCCTAAACTGTGGAAGACAAAGCGCATTCTGCGGCTGAACGATGGCGTCGCGGTCATCGGTGATCGTGAATATTGAGGGCGTTTTGAGCGCTTATAGCTTATGAAAAGGTAAACCGAATCAAATCTTAAGATTAACACTCAAAATTACCACGGCACTGCAGATACATTAACAAGAAAGCAGAAGCAGCTATTTTTCTTCGCCTTGCTTCTTTTCCTCTTCAGCAACTAACCGTTTCAGTTTCTTCTCCATTTTCAACTCGTAAACATGCTCTTTTACTGGAGGCGGCAGATATTTCCGCTTGTGAACCTTGTTAGATGGCACAATACGCTGCTCTCCGACCTTAACCTTGACCTTCTCGCCGTCAACGTCATCTTCAAACTCTTCAAGGGCTTCAACAATCCAGTAGCCCTCGCTCTCCGTTAATACCTTAACTTTATGTACGCCCTTATAGTACCCGACTTCGCTCATGCCGCTCACACTCGTATTTTTCTTTAAACAGTAGATATAAACGCTCGCAAAGCTACAGCGGGTACTCCTTGCATTTTTCAACAAGCGTCACTTGACTTTTCAGGTCCCGCACGAACTTGGCGAATAAATCTGCGTTTTCGGTGTGGACAGGAAAAATCCGCTTAGCGTTAATCTCTTTGAGCGCCTTTTTCAGCTGCAACGGCATCATGTGCCCCGAAACGTGCACGTGGTACTGCGGCAAGCCATAATGCCTCAGCCAGTTAACTAGCCTCTCATAGTCAATTTCCATCTCCTCGTTGAACGGCTCAGACGCTGAAAGCACATAGCAACTGCCCGCTGCGGGCTTAAGCGGCACAAGCTCCTCAAAATCGTAGAAGGACACGGCTAAAACAACTTTGCACTGCTGCTTCGAAACTTCGAACACGTCGAAAATCTTGTTTTGCCTCTCGTACCGCTCGATTAGCTGGCTTTCCCACTTGTCAAAACGTTTCTTCGACTTTCGAAAAATCAATATGCCTTCATCATCTAAAGCTGGAACGCTTAAGCCCTTATCCTTTCGCAGTGCATCCAGCAAGTACGCTTGCTTCAGTGAAACAGCCAAGCACCGCTGGTTCTTCTTGGCTATGTGAAAGAAAGAATTCAAGCGGTCAACATCTGAATAGCCGAAGTCAGCAAGCACTATGCCATCAACTCCTGCAACGATGTTGTTCAATTTGCCTTCAACCTCAGTTTCGGAAGAAACTGTTGCGCCAGTCATGTTCGTTGCTTCGGTTATAATTGCAGTGGGCTTCGCTTTCTTGGCGTTTTCCACAAAATCGCGGGTCATCTCAGGCTTGGCGCCGTGATCCCTGAAATCTCCAGTGTAAACAACTGTGCCGTTCGAAGTGTGGATGACAAAACCGTAAGCGCCTGGAATCGAATGGTCAACGTGGAACGGCTCAATCTCCAAACCGCCCACCACGATTTTATTGCCCGTGCGGAACGTCTTGAACTCGATGTCGGAGACGCTGAACTCCAAGTCTGAACGGCGAATTTCGCTCAGTGCCTGCAAGATTATCTGCGTTGTTTCCCCGCAATATACGGGAATCTCACGTTTTATGAACGATAAATAAGCGCAATGATCCAAGTGCCCGTGCGATACGAAAACGGCGTCAACTTCAGGTGGACTTTGGTCGAACTTGTAGACACCTGTGATTTGCGGGAGGATTCCAAGTTCTTGAAGACTTTTTTCGCTCCTAGGCGAAAGGAAAGGCGGCGAATAAAACTGTTTCTTCATGGCAAAGGACATGCCGAAGTCAAAAAAGACCCGAGTGTCTCTATCTTGAAGCAGAATTTTGTTTCCGCCGATTTCGTTGACGCCGCCGTAGAAGGTTAATGTTGTTGTGTTCTTGACCATGCGTTTTCTTACCTCGGCGCTTCGGTTTTTCTGCAAACTTTTGACACGGTTAAAATTATGGATGGCATGGTGAAAACGCTGAAAACCCTCGTGTACTTAGAGGCACCTGCCTTTTTGATGGTGTTAAAGTCACCACCACCCTTCAAGTAACCGCTTATGAAGGCTCTGGCAATTGACTCCGCTTTGCCGTTGCTGTACAAAGGCTGAAGATAATGACCTGAGTAATACAGGAATACTGCTACGTCCCATGCTTTGTCGCCGTCGTGAGAAGCCTGCTCAAAATCCAACAGGTAAATCTTGTCGTCTGGGTCGAGTATTATGTTCTCTGGTTTCGTGTCGCCTAATGCAACATTGAGGGAATGCACCTGCGCGAATATCTCGCCCACCCTCATTATTTTGGCAAGATCCTTTTCTGTTTCTTCTCTGCTTTTTGATGTGGCGATGCGTTTGATAGCGTTGCTGAGGTTTTCCCCTTCTATGTATTCCATGAAAACTAGGCGCTCGTTGTGGCTCACATGTAAAATTTTTGGAACGTTAAATCCTTCACAACGCAAGAACTCGCTTATTGCACATTCTTTTTCAAGCCTGGATCGACCTAAGACAGCGAAGGTTCGCGCCCCAAAGGACCACAATGATAGTGGAAACCACTTGAAACCAGACCAATCCTTAAACCGCTTGACAACAACTTTTTTCTCTATGCCCTGCGGGTAGGCTTTGATCAAGTACACATCATTTAAAACCCCGCCGACTGGTTCAAACTCAATTTTTGCTTTCTCGCCGTTCAAAAGCATCTTTTGGACAAAGGCATCGATGTCAAGTCTATCAGCCAAAGAAACTAGGCCTTCTGCTGTGGGAACAAAAACGTATTTTTGAGGGTCTACAAAGCGTCGCGCCAAATCAGCTTCTCTTTTCATAGTGAATTTTTGAA
>Ga0315548_1003356_pt1 | contig 12029 bp, 10 predicted proteins | sample SalMarSW160110MG_2_FD_202540 | JGI IMG/M metagenome (GOLD analysis project Ga0315548, IMG submission 202540) | Salt marsh sediment microbial communities from the Plum Island Ecosystem LTER, Massachusetts, United States - Salt Marsh Sediment SW1601-110 ... | reverse complement strand
AACACTAATTGAGCGTCTAAATTTAACGTATTTGCATAAACAGTGGGAAGAATAGTGATGCTTAACATATCATTAAATGTGCCAAGTACTATACCGCCTAAAGAGGGAGGGGTTGAACTCCAATACGCGTTGTTTTGGGTAGTTTTAAAAAGAAAATATTCACCAGGGACATCTGAACCGAAGGGAACGATATAATTAGAAATGAGTGACGAGTGAAAAAGCAGAGCAATAGCAATCATGAGCACAGCAAAAGGGTATAAGTTTGAAGGCAACAGTCTTTTGGAAAGTACACCTACAATAAATAACATTGCGATTGATGTTATCAAGAAGAGAAGAAGCGAATTGTTACTATAAACATTTACATACATTGCTCCAATAACGCTTAGAATCGGAAGAGATAGAAAGAGCAAGATGCTCGGAGATATTTTGATAGTTTCGCTTTTCCAGATTTGTACATCTTTGCGTTTTAGATAAACTAAAATTGCCCCTACCAAAATTGGGATGTTCAAAACAATCATTAAAGGTATTAGCGAAAGTGGTTTCGAAAACCCAAATATTGGAGATAACTCGTTTATTAAAAGACCAGCGATCATTAGAAATGCAACACTAAGCCCAACCGAAAAAAGCACTGTTTCTGTTCTACTAAGCTTGCTTGCATTCAGTATCTTGAGAAAAACGAATCCAGGAACAAATGTAAGATAGAAGAAACCGAATACTTGCCGCACAATTGATATGTCAAAAAAAACTGCAATGCAGAAAATAGAAAGCGATAAAAGAACTATAAGTAGTAGAGGTTTTGAATCATTAATATTTACGTTCGTGGAGCCCATAATATCACCTAATTAACATTTGATTAATGAAAATTAAGTTGAAATGATGTTGTTTTCTCATGTACAACCGCGCCTGAAAAAAATTCCACGTATTAGTCTTATGATGGCATTTTCCTAAGAATTAAGTGATTTTAATCTAGACATATACTGTTCTGGTATGCTTGACAGATTGCTTCTAAGTCTTTAAGTCCGTCTTCTCCAGTAGGTGATGGTGATGAGTCTTTTAATAGGCAATTTGCAAAGTAGTGAAGCTCATCAAAGTGAGGTCGATGAAAATCTGACATTCCGGTTGTTAGCATTTGAGTTGCGGCTACTAAACGGTTACTTGGGCGGTGTTGTGCAAATGCGTGGTCTACGGTTCCAAAGAACTCGACTTTCAGTTGATAACCTTGGAGGAACCAGCCGGCGGTTATAACGGCTGTTGTTCCTGATTCAAATTTGGCGAAGCATATTGCGCTGTCTTCGAAGTCAAGGTTGAATCTGTAACCGAGATGGCTTTTTATGTGTGTGATTTCTCCGAAGTACCATCTAAACAGGTTTATGATGTGACTGCCTACGTCAATGAGAGCGCCGCCGCCTGTTAAGTCTCTGTTAAACCACCACTTGGGAACAGGAAGTGGGGTGTGACTTTCTGCTCTGTGAAAGAATGGGCCGGAACTTATGAAAGTGGCGTATGCAATTTCAACGTCGCCGAGGGTTCCGCTTTCCATTTTTGTTTTTAGTTCACGAAAGGACTTGTTAAATCTCAATGGGTATCCCATCATCAGTTTCACGGAATTCTTATGGGCGGCTGTTACTATTCCCTTTGCTTCTTCGGGGTTTCTGGCTATTGGTTTTTCTAGAAATATATGTTTGCCTGCTTCAGCTGCTTGTATTGCACATTGCAGGTGGAGATGAGTGGGCAGTGCAATTATCACGGCGTCTATATTGGGTTCGTGCAAAAGTTGCTCGTAATTAGTGAACGTTTTTTTAATGCCAGCGTTTTTGGCTTCTTTTAGGGCTCTTTTTGACAAATCGGAGACTGCTACAAGATTTACGTTAGGCAATTTCAGGGAGTGCTTCAAATGGAGCTTGCCTATGTATCCGAGACCAATTATTCCCAATCCGACTTTTTGCATTCTTTTAATCCTCCATAGAAAATTTCACTTATGGTAATCCTAGTTTTTTATTCAAACCCATGGTAACAATTAATTCATAGGCTTGTTTCATTAGTTTGTTTTGAATGCCTTTTCGGGGATACATTGCTTTGAAGTAGTCGATGGGTATGCCTTTCTGGATGAACTTTGTGGTTCCTAACCCTTCTTTGGCTGCAAGTTGAAGGTATCTTATTGTTTTCGGGTTTATTCCCGCTATTTTTGCAGCGGCTGCATCAATTGCCACTGGATCTTTGCTTGCCATTAGTAAGCCTAATCTGCGCGGTTGAACTCCAGAAACTATGTTGCCATCCATTATGCAAAGGTCAAATTTCAATGCTTTGTTGATAGCGACAATTACTTCCCCAATTCGCGAGTGATATTTAAATTTTTTCGCGTATGGATTACAACCAAAAATGTTCTTTAGAGCACAGGTCATCTTGACTTTTGGAACACTGTACTTGATTTTTGGTATGTTAATTTTCAAGTCTGCGTTCTGGATTGTTTGAGGAATTTGTAACTTAAGTTTATATCCACCAGCGTATGCTTCGACTGTTTTAGTCGTGTCTTCAGAAAGATTGACGAGATTGACTTTATAGTCTTGAGAAAGTTTTTCATACCCAAGCATTTTGAAAGCGTATTTGCACTTCATTGCTGACGCATCAGATTCAACTATAGAAATATTTGTTCTGGGAGAAAACTTTTCACGAATCACTTCAATCAAAGCGGCTACAAATCTGGGATCGGTAGTTTCACCTGTGGTATAATCCCAATAATAACACATGTTAGGCTTAATCACAACATTCTCGGTTCCTTTTGTGAAGGAATATCCAATAAGATCTAATGAATCAATAATGGCTTTTTTGAATGAATTTATTGTATCTTCTTGAATTTTAACAAAACTAACCAGGCTCATATTAGTTTACTTCCTCTCATTTTTCTGATTAAAATTTATTATTGCAACTTTCCATTTTTTGTATTCAAATCTGTATGGTTGTTTCTATATATGGCGTCTGCGGGCTAATCACCAGTCTTCACAGATAAATACCCCATTCTTGCACCAAATAACCTCGCTTGACTTAATTTTGCAAACTTACGACAGACCATTGCTCCAAAAGATAAAAGAGCCATGGCTCCCGGCATCTTCCTAAATATCTTTGGAAAATTAAAAAAGAGAATTTCCGGAGCAACACTCTTTGGAAATTCAGAGTCAAAAGTAATGGGTTTGAGCCCGCATTCAGATAGAACCTTAAAGAGTTCCTTCGGAGTAAATCGTTGTTCAAAAAATGCGTCTTGGTCTGTGAGTTTCTTTACTTTCATACTGACTGTTCCGATTAAGAAAAGCCTGTTTGGAACCGTGATGGCCACATGACCGAACCTTTGAGCAACTCTCGAAAATTCAAATAGTGCCTGATGCGCAGTCTTCTTATTTGGGAGGTGATCTAGGGTTGAAAAACATGTAACTAAATCTAGAGTTTCATTCTTAAACGGCATATCAGTTGCCGATGCTCTAATAAAGCTTAACCTTAAATCTAATCCACACTCACGAGCAAACTCTTTTCCCTGCTTGAGGGCATTTGTATTAATGTCAATGTCAATAACAAATGCACCCTTTTCTGCGAAGGCGAATGCATCAATACCTTTTGCTCCGCCAACATCACAAACAAGTGAAGATTGTTTGACAAGCGGATAAGAAATTCTCCGGTCTACCTCTTTAATTTCATAGAACCATTTCATATCAAATCCTTTGCCTCGTTTATACATGAAATGGTGATAATCTGGCATTTGATGATCATCACTGTTTTCGTTTGGATTACGCTTTCCCAAACCCAACGACCCCGATTAAACAAATGAGTGTGCCATGTATGTTGTGTCGTAAGACAGAATATTTATTATGGACGTCGGCACATGTATAGGTGAAGAGTATGAACAATATGAGAATTAATCAAAACATTTTAAACCATAATTACTAATACTAAAAGAGGGCTGAAAGGATTGCAGATTAAGAAGTTCTGTGTTTTACTACTAGTTTTAGCAATATTTGCAGGAATGTCCTTTTCTCCTACATTTTCTTCGTTAATGAACAGTGTTGTTTTAAGAAGCAGTGGTCAGATAATACCTTATGTAAACGCAAGAAGTTGTTCTCCCACAGATATTCAAGTTGCTGTGAATGTAGCATCAGCTGCAGGTGGAGGAACCGTAAATGTTCCTTCGGGAGTTGGCTATTTCAACGATGATACAGTAACGATTCCAGGAGGCGTTAATATTATTGGTGCTGGAATAGGAAATACCATTCTACACCAGACTAAAGCTGCACCTTTCAATAAGATGTTCTACATTGATGGAAGTAATGGCAAGAGAACAAGAATTTCGGGAATACAGTTTGAAGGAAATGTGACAAGCTCAAGCGATGATGTATATGGTACAGGAGTAAGTTTCTACGCTGCAATAGATTTCAGAATAGACCACTGCAAGTTTACAGATTTTCCCAACATGGCTATTGGGGTTAGTGGCAATTATCCAGTTGGAACTACTAGAGGAGTTATTGACCATAACGACATTGACAATCCCTATAAAGACATCTACGGTGGCAATTGGGCTTATGGGGTAATTGTAAGTGGATTAGCGTACGCATGGCATGATAACATTAACGATTTTCTCGGGAAATACGAAACTGCCCCAGCAGGATTCCCGATTGTCTACATAGAGGACAATAATTTCAGTCGTTGCAGACATGCTATAGCTTCTAATCAAGGAGCTTGGTACGTTGCCAGATACAACACTATTAGGGAGGAAAGACCGCCTAATTTCGGTTCAATAGATGTTCATGGCAGCGCGGGGGCTACTGCACCAGGAGGACGTGGCTTAGAAGCTTACAACAACACGATAATAGGCTCAGTTGGTTACGAAAATGCGCAGGCTTTCTGGATTCGTGGCGGTGGCGGAGTCATTTACGACAACACCATGCAGAACATTTGGAAAGGCGTAGGATTGTATAGAGACAGCCAAATCCCAGCATATCAAGTTAAAGACTTGTATATTTGGGACAACACTATGGACAGAGGCACGTTAATCGACAATTATGCAGGCTACACGGAAAATGTAGACTACTTCCTCTTTGCAAACTCTGGATACACCCCATACCCCTATCCGCATCCCTTAACACTCGAGGCAACATCTTAAGCATAACAAAACATGCCATCAAGGCATCAATCCCTGTACGCCTTGAAAAACTCGCGTTTTTACCGCTTTCTCACAATATCCACTTTAACTGGCTGACGGGCATCCAAGGATTTCTCAATTGACTCTAGAAGTTTAATGGTATTTCTCCCATCTTCCGGTGAAACAGGCGGCGGCATATCTTTCTCAATACACTGGATATAAGTGTTAATAAGGTTGAACGTAGGCAGTAATTTCCTCTTCTGGAAATAACTAAGCCCAAATCGTGTCCATTTCTGCAATGTTCGCTTTTCATCCACAAAAAAATTCCGAAACACGCCACCAACATTAAAAGGTGGACTTTCAGATTTCTCCAAGAAATAATCAAAATCCCTATGTATCTGCAAACGTCTTCCTGAAAAATCACGTAGCTCATAAACTATTTCAGTTTCCTTCGCCAACCACGAAAGCTCAATAATTCCAAAACGCTGATCTTCCGTGCGCAAAAGAACGGCAAAATCATCGTATACAGGATACTTAACTTTACCGCCGACCGCATAAACCTCTTTAACGTCTGGCAAAAAATGAAGTTGAAGGTAAGCAAGGTGACAGCACACCTCCCAAATAATTCCTCTCTGTTCAGGAGCAACATTCCAAGCAGGAGCCAAATCGTGCGCCTTAAGCAACTCAAAGCTTTCCTTCTGCAGAGTTGTAAAGGAAAACAGGTTAAACTCTCCAGAATCCACTAAAGCTCTTGCCCGCAAGATGTTTGGAGAAAAAATCTGATTGTGACCAATGCAAAGTTTAGCATCATGCTTCTCCACTTCCTGTGCCATTGCATCACACTCCGAAACATTAAGCGCCATAGGCTTTTCAATAAGAATTGCAGGAACAGCCTTCGCCGCATCACAAACTATCCGCGCATGAGTTGACACAGGAGTACATATATCAACTAAATCCAGGTCTTCCTTATCAAACATCTCAAAATAATCTCCATAAGTCTTCTCAACCTGAAATCTAGAGGCAAGAACCTTGGCTCTCTCCAAATTTAAATCGCAAAGACTCACAAGTTTAGCATCTTTCAAACTCCGATAAACCTGTATGTGCGCAGGAGCAATCCCGCCACAACCTATAACTCCAACCTTCATAATTCTAACCTCCGAGTATGGCCATTAAGGGATGAATCAAAGCTTCAGCAAAATATTTAGAGTTATCCCACAAACACATTAATGTTAAAGCATTGCGTGAAAGTTCGTTTACTGCTACTTTTTTCAGATGCACCTCTTACAAAACCAAAAAACCAAGCTATTCTTTTAAACGCATAATGGAATGGTAAAAGCAACACTACCTTTCTACGAGTAAGCCTATAAGCACTTGGAATACGGAGAAATTCAGCCATAATTGCAATAGGTGGCAACATCTTATAAAGTTCGAAAACCTGCCAATTTTTTTTAAAAAGTTGACGGCCGCCACTGCCATGCCAAAAATATTCATTCCACAGAGATTTCCAACTTTGTCTACGCATCTCATAAAAGATTGCATGTGCAACATGAAGCGACCAACCCGCCTCTCGAATTCTATTTTCAGCATCCATGTCCTCTCCGACCCCTTTAATGCAAGAATCGAAGCCACCAATTTCTCTTATAGCGCTAATTCGATAGATACAACCAGATGTTCCAAGAACCTTTGAATTCGTTTCACCTTCAAACATAGTGTTAAGCAAAAACTCTACATTCTCCAAAGTTGCAACCACATTTTCACGACTGCCCTCCTTAATAGAGGCGTATTTTCCCTTGGCTATGCCGACATTTGGATTCTGTTCCATGAATTCAACCTGTTTACCAATAAAATCCTTGGTAAGTATCATATCACCATCAACCCAAACAATATATTCGCCATTCGCATTGTTCACAACTATTTGCCTTGCATGTGCGAGACCTTCATTTTCATGAAATATCTTGGTTCGCATATCCGTTTTCTTCAAACATTCTCTAATAATTCTTAAAGTATTATCTTGACTACAACCATCCACTACAATCAGCTCCATGGATTCATGTGGAAAATCTTGATTAATTACACTTTGCATGGCTTCGCTAATAGTCAACTCAGAATTCTTTACGCAAATTCCAACAGTAACTTTAGCATTACTTCCGCGCAAGTAAAATCCGTTCCCGAGAGTGCACTTAAGGAGATATAGGTTGATAAGAATTCATATGACTTTTTATAAATCCAAAGTACCAAGCTGACATTTTGAACATACTTTGAAATGGCAATAAGAAAACCGCTTTTCGACCTGTTAGCCTAAAGAGAGTACAAGCGCTAAGGAGACCAGATAAAAAAGCAGCTGGAGGAAACATTCTGTAATGCTTAAGTAACCCGCGATTTTTATGAAGAAAATAATGAGTATAATAACCGCGAAGCCAATATCTGCTCCACAGACTTTTCCATTCTAATCCGTGCCTTTCATAATCAAGAAAATTGGCGTCAATTGTATCCATGGACCAACCAACAGCTCTAACTCTGATCTCAACGTCTGAATCCTCACCATATCCTCTCAAGTTCTCGTCGAATCCGCCTGCTTGCCAGAGGGCTTCAATTCGATAGATGGATCCTCCTGTTCCAAGTGACTTTGAACGGGCCTTTTCGGATTGATAATTTACCATTCTACCTGCAGCACGTGCATATGTTTCCAAAGTAGCAAGCAGATTGCCCCCACATTCTAAGGCTTGTTTCCCTTTTGCGATTCCTACTTTAGGATGTTGCTCCATAAACTCTACCAACTTACTCACATAATCCTTCGCGAGGATCATGTCGCCGTCAACCCAGATAATATACTCGCCGTTTGCGTTGTTAACCACGACATTTCTTGTCGCTCCTAATCCCTTCCATTCATGGTGAAAAACCTTCACGCACATATCTAATTTTGGAACAAAACTGTTTATGATGGACGGCGTACTGTCTTCACTGCCATCATCCACAAAAATCAATTCCATCAGTTCATGAGGAAAATCCTGCTGCAAAATACTTTCGATGGCCTCCTTAATAAAGTCTTCACAATTTCTAACACAAACCCCGACAGTAACTTTTTGTTTCACCAAAAATTACACTCTTCTTCGCTGCATTTAATTTAAATTACTAAACCAGCCTTTCACAAAAAAGTTCACGCTTCTTCAAGGAAAGGAGGAATAACATCATCAGCCATCTTACAGTATACTTTCAACAGCCAAGACTGGGCATTAAACCAATAAGTTGAAGAAGTGAACTTTGGCTTTTGAAGATTCTTTTTAAATTCTGCTACACTCGCTCCTCTCGTCGCAATTCCTTCAGGGTTTTTAATGCCATCCTTCATAGCAATCTTTAGAAACCTAACTTTAGACGGTGTATATCCAAGTATTTGAGAGGCAACCCAGTCAACTGAAAATGGGTCAACACCAGCCATAATAAGCCCCAGCTTAACTGGAAAGCGACCCAAAGCAATCAAGCCATCAACAATCGTAAGGTGGGGACGCAGAAGCCTATTTATGCCCACAATAGCTTCATCTAAATATTTGTGATAGATAACCTTTCTTGGGAAACCGATGCAACCAAAAATGTTCTTCATGGCACAAGTGATTTTTGTCTCTCGCATTACTTTCAGTTTCGGCACATTTATGAACAGATCACAATTCAACAACAGCTGAGGAACTTGAAACTTTAGTTCATGCTTACCTACTACAACAGTTTTCTCTTCAAGATGGTCATTAGAAAGATTGAAAAGCTCCACATTCTTTTCTCTGGCTAACTTCTTATATCCTAAAACTGTAAAAGCATATTTGGTTCGCATAGCCGAAGCGTCAGCCTCAGCAACTTTAATGTCCACGTGTTTGCCGCATTTTTCACGAACAAAATCTATAATCCCTAAAATAACTTGTGGATCAGTAGTTTGACCAGTAGCTGCATCCCAATAATAACACAAGTTCGGCTTAATAACTACTGACTTAATGGAACTGTCCAAATTAAAATTTATGAGATTCAAAGATTCTGAAATGGAACTCCCTATGCTTTCCAACGAATAACGTGTCCGAACTAGACTAACGATAGAGTTCATTCAATTGTCACGCTCTAATTAACACTTTCTCGCCGAAACTTTTCATAAGCTTCTTGAATAATTTCAACAGTTTTTAATCCATCAGTAGCAGAAACCAATGGATCAAAATCCTTCGATACACAATCGAAAAAATGTTCCAATTCCTTGTAAAATGACTCGTAATAGTAGGTGTACGAAAGAGGACAAATCTTCTTTCCAACAATTCTTCTTAGAAAATTCTTGCTCCCTTCCTTTAAAGCATGAAAATAAAGATTACGAGGCACCAAATCATCACTTGACAGGAATCCTGCATTACCATGAAGAATCACCCGAAAATTGTATTTTGGAAAGGTGCTTTTTTGATACCAACCAACATTAATAATTCCTTTCGCAGAAGAACCAGAAGAAGACAACATTACTATTGCACCGTCTTCAACAGGAAGATTAAATTTATAACCAAGACGAGAAAAATCAACTCGTGCGTCTCCTGCAAAAAAACGAAACAAATCAATCATATGATAGCCAATATCAATAAGAGCTCCACCGCCAGACTTCTTTGGATCAAACCACCAATCAGAAACTGGAGCAGGAATTCTTCCATAAGAAAAGGGACCGTTTGTAATCTCTTCAATTGTAGTAACCTCTAAACTTCCAATTGAACCTTTATCTAAGGCATTTTTCATTTTTTCGACAGCATCTACAAATCGCATGCAATGACCAACCATAAATTTCCTGCCGCTTTTCTCAACTAACTTCACAATTTTGCGACATTCTTCTACATTATTCGCCATAGGTTTCTCCGTAAAAACATCCAAACCAGCCTCCAGCGCCAATTGAATAGCTTCCAAGTGCAGAAAATTAGGCAACGACATGACGACTGTGTCGATATCTGAAGAATGTTTTAACAAATCATGATAATCGGCATAAACGTTTTTTACTCCGACTGATTCCGCCTTTTTAAGCGCTTTCTTTGACGAATCTGCAACTGCTATTACTTCTACACCATCAAGTTTCAAACAATTCATCAAATGAAGCATGCCCATCCTTCCGAGGCCAATAACTCCAACTCTTATCATATAGATTCCACCACGAGTCCTACGCCCAAATTTTTTCCCAAGCATCTCAAAGTTTTCGCGATCATTTGTTCAAATTAAATGCTTTTCTTGAAGAACTTCCTTAGTTAAGGATAATCTAGACTCCTCGACAGTTTTCCAAAGTTTAAATTTTCTACCAGTGATGAATGAACTCATCGCAGCTAGTAATATAAAATTGCTTTGAAGATTTTCGATCAAAGAAATTCTACCCTTTGGTATCAAAAGGATTAATAAAAGAAATGTTAGAAAGGCTGCAAGAATAAGCGGTTGTGCAACAACAACTAAGGCTGTGGTAAGTATCAGGGCAAAGAAAATTATGGGATTAAAGATGTGTAAAAAAATTTCCGGAACAGCTATTCTTTTAGGAAGAACAAGTTTTCCCCGAAGTAACAATTTTAAACATTTAATCCACATTCGTTGCAGCTGGTTTGCTCTTCTCATTTTTAGAATGACTTTATTCTTCCACTCAGTTGGAAACATCGTGTAAAAATGGGCTTCGGGTATAATCAGAGTTCTACGTTTTCCTTGAACGATATTGAAGGCCGTACCAGAATCATCATTTTCATGATCGAACTCTTCAAGGAAAGCTTTTTTGTAAGCAGCGAAGCCTCCTTGAAAAAAAATCGTAGAGTGAACTTTTGATTCCCCAAGTCTTAAAGTCTGTACAAAATTATTGTAGAACAATTCGCCTTCCGTTACCCATGAGCATTGAGGATTTAACAGCATTTCCTTTCCAGCTACGGCTCCAACCTCGGAATTGGAGATATAGGGCAGGGCTTTTATCAAAGTGTCAGAAGACCAAAAACAGTCAGCATCAGATACGACTATGATGTCACTGTTTGTACGTTTCAAAGCAAAATTTAAAGAATCGGATTTTCCTGCTCGTTTTAGTATGTTCAATACTTTTATGTTTGGGCCGTCATGAGAATTCATAAACTCGTATATTTCATCCAATGTTTTATCCGTTGACGCATCATTGACCAGAATAATTTGAAGTTTCTTGGCAGGGTATTTGACTTTGTACAAGTTTTCCAATTTAAATCGAATTGGTTTTTCTTCATTGTACATGGGAACTAAAATGCTTACATGCGGCTCGTAAGTTTCATCAATTTTGAGATTCCATGGCTTCGCTGCGCGATGCTTCATATACAAATAATACGCGCTTGGAAACCCAAGGAAAATGAAAAACAATATACCCCAAATAGCAACTATTAAACTCATAATTTACCAGCCTTGCTCAGATGTCCTTTACAAACAGAAAATTCTAGGGCACACTAAATTCGCTGAGGTCCATATCTTTTGTTTATCCAAGTCTGTTTTTAAGAAGCTTAAACGTTTCACGTGCGTGTTGTTCTTTTGATACGCCTACAGCCACACCCTTTATGTTAGGTAGACTCTCTATATACCCCATCGCTTCTAGAGGCTTAAGGTATCCAGCTGCCAAGATGCTTATTGCTATTATGTTAGTCTCATCGAGTTTTGCTAAGGCTTTCTCGCATTCTTTTTTGGAGGGATTCATTTGGAATCCCACTTTATTGAAAGGTGCAGCGATTATTACGTCATGGAAGTTTATATCCCACTCATTGAATTTCTTTACTAGATATGCGAAGTTACGGGTGTCAAAGCCCGGTTTTATTCCAAGTTTCAACATGAACTCTACATATGACTTGAAGAACCAATCTAAGTTAAGAGCTAGCCCCATGTCAGTTATTATCTCATGAAGCAATAGTGACTCTAGATTTGCTTG
>Ga0315548_1003354_pt1 | contig 12035 bp, 7 predicted proteins | sample SalMarSW160110MG_2_FD_202540 | JGI IMG/M metagenome (GOLD analysis project Ga0315548, IMG submission 202540) | Salt marsh sediment microbial communities from the Plum Island Ecosystem LTER, Massachusetts, United States - Salt Marsh Sediment SW1601-110 ... | reverse complement strand
ATTGATGGAGTCATTGATAACCATAAAAACTGATGAATACAAAAACGTTGAACTTTTTCTAGGGTATTTGAAGAAACATGCTACAGGAAATCTTAAATCAGTACTCCAGGATCTTGATGTCAGGGAAAAGAATATATCCACATTCACTGACTTGCTTGAATATTTAATTTCATCTGCAAGTTTTAAAGGCTATAGCAGGGAATCGGTATATCAACTTCTAATTGACTTAATTGCACCTGAAAATCTTGAAGATTTTATTAATGAACTGAAAAAATATGCAAGCGATGAAATAAGTAAAGTACTTGGGAAATTAGATATTCATCAGTTTTCAAATCCTCTTGAATTGATACAATATCTTATAGGTCATACTGACATTTATCCCTTTGACGAAACCGATATTTTAGATCTTATGCTGAAGATAATTTTTAAAGGAGGAATAGATACCGAGTTACTGGCAAAAGATCTTAAAGCAGCCGGGAGAGAAGGAAATACCGGATTGCTTGCTCCGGTTGCTATAGTAGTTATTATTATTTTGGCTTTCTTAATATTTTATTTTATCCGAAAAAAACGTAAAAATTAGCATAAAATAATTAGAACTTATGATCGGATTATTTGCTGGTTATAAAAAAAGCATAACGCCGGTTTTTATTATATTCCTGTGCTTCTCTTCATTTGGCCAGTTCTGGCCAACAAATGAAGATATTTATGAAGAAGCTGAAGAATACCTGTTCTCCGAAGAGTATGGTGAAGCGCTTCCACTTTATCAGCTTCTTTTGGAAAAGGGGTATGATAACGCTAATATCAAATATAAGATCGGCAGATGTTACCTCTACATTCAGGGGCAGAAATTAAATGCTTTGCCTTACCTCCGGGAATCAGCTGCCAAAGCCTCCAGGCAACATTATAATAATATCCTTGAGGGAACAAGTTCCCCGATTAGCTCAATATATTACCTGGGTATAGCATATCGCTTAAGCAATAAATTCGATGAGGCAATTGAGGCTTTTAATGCTGTAAAAGATTCACTGGATAAGGATGACCTCGAAAACAGAGAGATCATCGATATGCATATTAAGCGTTGCCTTAATGCTGTTGAACTAATAAATAATCCTGTTAATATTAAGAAAGAAAAGCTCGATAATATAATTAATACACATTTTTCAAATTTTAATCCACTGGTCGCCGATAATGAGTCAGTAATTTTTTATATGGATAAATTAAAATTCTATGATGCGGTTATGCAGTCAGTAAAAACTGGCGGATCATGGATGAAGCCTGTTAACCTCACACCAAAAATAAAATCGGATGGAGATTACAGGGTTGTTGGAGTATCAGGTAACGGAGAAATATTGCTGCTCTGTGCATCTGACCCTGTTACCAGTGGCGATATTTACCAATCAATATTTGAGAATGGCAAATGGTCAAGAATTACTAAACTAAATAATCATGTTAATACTATATTTAATGAGACCCATGCAAGTCTGTCAGCTAATGGGAAAATACTGTATTTCACCAGCAACAGGAAAGGAAGCTATGGCGGTCTCGACATATACAAATCGGAACTTGAAGAAACAGGTAACTGGGGACCTGCGACCAATCTGGGCCCGGTAATAAACAGCCCCTTTGATGAAGAATCACCTTTTGTTACTGATGATGGCAAGAAACTATTCTTTAGTTCCCAGGGACATTATAACATGGGAGGGTATGATATATTCATTTCTGAATTGTCTGAAACAGGTGAATGGTCATACCCTGTAAATATCGGATATCCTTTGAATACTACCGATGATGATGTATTTTTTTATCCAGTAAGTGACGGGAATAAAGGATATCACTCAGAATTCAAAGGTGAGGAGCCAAATGATCAGGATATTTATAAGTATGAAATATTATCAATAGCTAATCCTCCTAAATATAAAATAAGCGGTACTGTTGAAAAGCCGGATAATTTTGATTACGAAATGAATAAAATATCCGTAACGTTTATTAATTCAGAAAATGATGACACATTGATAACCAAGTACTGTAATAAGGAGGGGAGATATGAGCATATAGTGCCCGCCGGAGAATATGAACTGGCTTTCAAAGCCATGGATTATCAGTTCGACAGCAAGAGAATTAATATTCCGCTTAATTTCCCCGAAGAGGACCTTATATTAAATACAGAGGTCAAAGCCCGGTATATAACAAAAAAAGATACATTTCTCATCGATGATATATTTTTTGATTTTGATAGCCACGCTTTAAATAAGGCTGCACTCGATTTTCTCGACAGATTAATAGAATATATGCAGAAACACAGGAAATTTACTATCAGGATTAATGGATTTACGGACTCAATCGGGAGCAGCCAGTACAACCAGGTTCTTTCGGAAAAAAGAGCAAAATCAGTCGGCATATATCTCGAGAATAATAGCGTGGAAGCAGAACGTTTTACAACTGAAGGATTTGGCGAAATCAGGCATAAAGCTATTAATTCAAATCCCGAAGGCCGGCAAATTAACCGCCGTGTCGAAATAGAAATAGATAATACCGACGAAAACCTGATTTTCATCCATAGCTTTAGTGTACCTGACAACCTTGCTGTTAAATAACATAATTTCTTAATAGCTATTTCAACTACAATGCCCTGATCAGATTAATATTAATCCGGCTGAATTATATACTAATTAAGGATTTTAAATCACTTATCCCTGATTTAAAAATCAAAATAAATGCCATTTTTTTGTCTAATTTTGGTATATTTAAATAATGTCATAATTTATTAGATACTAATAATATAATTTTAATTTTTAGTCATTATTATTATTATTACATTTGTTTAAATAATTTAATATTTAAGATAGATGAAAATCAGGTTAATGCTCTTATTGATATTATGTTCCTTTAAAACACTAATAGCTCAAAAATCAGATGAGGATTTGAGATTGTTTTTCTCTGATGCAGAGTATTTTCTTACCGAAGAAGAATATGTTGATGCCCTTTATGATTATCTTGAGTTATACAATAACGGATTTGCAGATAATGCAAATATTAATTACAGAATTGGCATTTGCTATCTGAATATACCGGGCCAGAAAAACAAAGCAATTTCTTACCTGGTAAAGGCTGTTGAGAATACAAAGCTTAATAACAGGGAAAGTATTTACAAGGAAAAAAAAGCACCTTTGGATGCATATCTTTACCTGGGTAACGCTTACAGGGTAAATAATGACCTGGACAAAGCGATCGAATCCTATGAAAAATACAAAAAATTACTCCCCTCTTCGGATAAAACAAACATAGAATATACAGATAAGCAAATTGAAGCATGTAATATTGCACTGAAGTATATGGAAAATCCAATAAGTATTCAAAAGACTAACCTGGGAAACATAATTAATAACAGCTCATCAAACTATAAGGCAGTAATATCAGGAGACGGAAATACGCTGGTTTATATGAATAAATTACCATTCTATGATGCCGTATACTTTTCGCGTTTTGAAAACGGAATATGGACTGAACCCGAAAATATCACTCCCCAGATTCAATCCGATGGTGATCAGTATGTTACATCAGTCTCATATGATGGTACCAATCTTTATCTTACCAGAGAGGATAATTTCAATAGCGACATCTATATCAGTGAGTATAAAAACGGACAATGGACCAAATCCATGCCCCTGGCCAAACCTGTAAACAGTAAATACTGGGAATCCCATGCAAGTATCTCAAAAGATAATAAAACACTTTATTTTACAAGTAACAGAAGAGGGGGATTCGGTGAAATGGACATTTTTAAATCTGTCATCGATGAAGAAGGGGACTGGGCCGAACCAAAAAACCTGGGAAGCACTATTAACACTGCCTTAAACGAAGACACACCATTTATTACCGAGGACGGGAAATCCCTGTACTTCAGTTCACAGGGACACCATAGTATGGGGGGATACGATATATATGTTGCAAGTATTGATGATGAAGGTAACTGGACTGAACCAGTGAATCTGGGTTATCCTGTTAATACTACAGACGATGACTTGTTTTATTATCCCTGGAATAACGGAAAGGTCGCCTATCTCGCTTTGCTGGAATCCGACACATATGGGAAAGAAGATATTTATAAGGTTACATTTGCATCTGAAGAACCCGAAGAAAAGGTTGTTACTGAAATAATAGATACAGAGAAACCGGATCTTGGTATGGAAAAGGCTCAGGAGGAAGTTGAAGAAGAACAGAAAGAAGAAATCACGGAAAAAATTGAAGAAAAACCTGAAAAAGAAGTTACGCAAATTAAAAAAATAGAATTCGAACTTATCCCCTTATATTTCAATTTTGATAATTCCAACCTGACTGAAAAAGGCAGGATGAAACTTGACAAACTTGCAGCTCTCCTGAAAGATTATCCTGATCTTAATATAGAACTATACGGTCATACCGATGCATTAGGATCTGCTGAATATAATCAGAAGCTATCAGAAAAAAGAGCACTGTCTGCACAAAACTATTTGGTTAGCAGAGGAATAGATAGTAAAAGGCTAAAAGCTACCGGCTTAGGTGAAACCCGATTTGCTGCAATTAATAAAAACACAGATGGCTCGGATAACCCCGAAGGAAGAAAACTTAACCGGAGGGTGGAATATATTTTAATCGGGGTTAATCAAAATAAAATACTGATTAAAAAGACTGAAATACCTGAAAACTTGCGGGTAAAATAATTTGAATAATTTCAAATTATTTAATTATGAGATATTTACTACTTACGATAACCATAATTTTCATTCTTTTAAATAATATATATCCCCAGATTGAAGAGGATCTTGAAGAGTGTTACAGAGAAGGGGATTACTTCTTTAATCGTGGTGATTATGAAGAAGCTGTCTACTATTATTTAATACTGGTCGAAAACTACCCTGATAACGCTAATTTCAACTTTAAAGCAGGGGAATGCTATCTTCAGATTCCGGGCAAAGAAGCAAAAAGCATACCTTTTTTTGAAAAAGCAATAATAAATGTCACAGAAAAGAATAAATATAAAAGGAAATCATTCGGGGAAACAATGGCTCCCCTGCATGCTTACTTTTACCTGGGTAATGCATACAGAATAAACAACCAGCTGGATAAAGCGCTTGAAGCTTATAATACATTTGTTAATTCTCCTTACTTCTATAATAATTATAACCAGGTAATAGTTGAAAATGAAATAAAATCATGCGAAAGAGCAAAGATAATCGAGGACTCGCCGACTTCATATGTCAAAATTCCGCTCGGCAAACATATTAATACCCCGGCAGCTGAATTAAATCCGGTTATCTCGGGAGATGAAAAATCACTGGTCTTCATGAGAAAAATGAAATTTTATGATGCGATTTTTTATTCGAAAATTGATAGTAATGAATGGTCAGAACCTGTAAATATTAATCCGCAAATAATTTCGGATGGCGATTTCTACCCGGCATCTTTAACCTATGATGGAAGGGAACTATATCTTGTTAAAAAAGCCAGTGGCGGAAAAGATATCTACATAAGTCATCTGATTGACGGTATATGGTCAGAAGCCGAGAAACTTGGGGACAAAATAAATTCTCCGTCAAATGAGACTCACGCATGCATATCAGAAGATGGCAAATTGTTGTATTTTACCAGTGACAGGCGAGGAGGTGAGGGAGGATTGGACATCTATGTTTCTGAAAAAGATAAAAAAAATCAATGGGGTAAGCCTAAAAACATGGGGAAGGTTATTAATACAAAGTTTGATGAAGATACTCCTTTTATTTCCAGCAATAACAAAAGACTTTTTTTCAGTTCAAAAGGACATTATAATATGGGAGGTTTTGATATTTTTTATTCCGATAAAGATACAAGAAAATGGTCCATTCCGGTTAATATAGGTTATCCGATTAATAGCACAGGCGATGACCTGTTCTATGTTCCCCTTAAGGGAGGGACAATAGGATATATCTCGGCATACAGCGATGAAGGCAAGGAAAATAAAGAAATATACCGGCTTGAGGTTCTTTCAAATATACCGCAGGTAAAAAATCATGGCAGGAAGTAAAATAGGACCACTGAAAATATAAAATAACATCCCCGGACAGTAAAATTTCAATTTCTATCTCTAATTCCCGATTTGTAAATCATGTGAAAAATAATTAATAATTGTTGAAATTTATTACTCCTATCCATTACAAAATATTGTACTTTTGTGTTATTGAGCCATTTAGGTCATCACAGCTATTAACTTCTTAACAGATCAATTTGGTACTATTTATAAATATGCAGTCAAAAGGGCGGATTATCCTGTATATAACAATGCAAATATTTTTATTTAACTCTTATTCACAGGATAATTACAAGCAGTTAAAAGATAACTACTTTTACGGTGAATATTATTTATCAAATAATCAACACCGGGAAGCCCTGCCTTTTTTCCAGTCAGTATTTGACAGTGACAGCTCAAATGCAAATATTAACTATAAAATAGGGAAATGTTATATAAATATCAGGGGAGAAAAATTGAAATCCATTCCTTACCTTGAAAGAGCTTCAATTAATATTACTGCGGATTATATTAGCGGGAAATACGAAAATGATGCGGCTCCCGTTGAAGCTTTAATACTGCTCGGTGAAGCTTACCAGAGAAACAACGAACTGGACAGGGCATTAAAAATATATAATGATTATAAAGGTTATCTTAAGCCAAAAGAAGATAAAAAACTGGCAATAGCAAATTTAAAAATCCAGAGTGTTGCTACTGCAAAGCAAGAAATGAGCAATGCCCTCGATATTGCACTAATAAACCTGGGGGACAAGATAAACTCAAGATTTTCAGATTATAATCCGGTAGTATCCTGTAATGACAGCGTAATGTTTTTTACTTCCTTCTGGGAATCTTCAGATTTAATTTTCCAGTCATATAAAATCAACGGTGAGTGGACAAAACCCGTTGATATCACCCGGGAACTAGGTTCCCTGGGTGATTGCTATACAAGTTCGATATCAGGCAATGCTAAAGAGTTATATTTAATAAAGCAGGGAAATTACAACAGTGATGTATATATAAGTAATTTTCAGGGTGGAAAATGGTCTGTTATGCAAAAACTTGGTAAACGGATAAACTCAAATGAACATGAAACGAGTGTATCTATATCAAGTGATGGTAATGCACTGTACTTCAGCAGTAACAGGCCGGGAGGAAAAGGTGGCTTTGATTTATATAAGTCCGAAAAGAAAAATGGCGAATGGGGTAAACCCGTAAACCTTGGCAACACTATTAATACAAGGTATAATGAAGAAGCCCCGTATATATCGGGTGACGGTAAAATATTGTTATTCAGTTCTGAAGGTCACAGAAATATGGGAGGAATGGATATATTTGCCTCAACGCTTGACCGGAAAGGGCAGTGGACAGAGCCCGTGAATTTAGGCTGTCCGGTTAATACAACGAACGATGATATTTTTATTGTTCATGTCAACGATGGAAAAATATTGTATATTTCAAAATTTGACCCCGAAGGGTATGGCAAGCACGATATTTTAAAAATAGAGATGCCAATAGATGAAATAATCAAAAGAAAAGTGGCAGATATGCTCATTGACTCCGATACAATAATAACAGGCACTCAAGAACCTTCGACAGCCGGTTTGAACAGCGATGAATTGTTGGAAAAAACTGTTTTCGACACCCTGATGACAGCCGCGGTTCCTGATATTGAACAACAGCATCTCAGCGAAATACCTTATTATACAATACAGATAATGGCATTAAAAAAACCGGTTCAGCCCCAACATTTTAAAGACCTGAAAGACATTATAGTTACCAAAGGGAATGATGAATATTACAGGTATACTCATGGCATATATTTAGGATATACACTGGCGAAACAGCAACTCGAACAGGTTTATGAACTGGGTTATGAAGATGCTTTTATCAGAGAAATAAATTCTATTTCCAACTGTTATGAAAAATAATCCTGTGAATCAAGAATCAAATAGTCCGGAAATAATTCTCAGGGCTCTGGAACCATCTGATATTGAATTACTTTATAACTGGGAAAATGACGACGAAATATGGAAAGTCAGCAATACAATTGTCCCGTATTCAAAGTATATTCTGAAAAAATACCTGGAAAACTCGCACCTTGACATTTATCAAACCAGGCAGCTGCGCCTGATGATAGACCTTAAAGATGATAAACAGGGTAACCCCAAATCTATAGGCACCGTGGATTTATTTGATTTTGATCCATATCACAACAGGGCCGGTGTCGGAATTTTAATTGGTGATAAAAGTGAACGTAAAAAAGGATTTGCTTCTATAACACTCAAAAAACTTATTGATTATGCATTCCATACACTGCAACTTCACCAGATTTACTGTAACATACTTACAGACAATAAAGAAAGCCTTAGCCTGTTTCAAAAGCATGGATTTAAGTTAATCGGGGAGAAAAAAGAGTGGATAAAAATGCCCGGTAAATTTATGGGCGAGTATATTCTTCAGCTAATAAATCCAATAGACTGAATATTTTAGTGTACTTTTTTCTAAAAATTATTAACTTTAGTATAATCTGAAATTCAAATATTTATTAAGTTTAATTAACAATTATGAATAAAATTTAAATTGTTAATTTACAAATAGGGTTATATTTTGTTGATTTTTAATTTTGTATATATTTCCCACTTACTATTTTTTTTCTTAAATTGGTTTTAAATACAATTTTTGATTGAAAACAATAATAATTCATAAAAATGCCAGCATACATCTTTTACTTTATCCATTTATCATAATACTTTGTTTACATTTTTCCGGACTGGCTTACAGTCAGCAGGATAATCCTGTGTATTCCGTTTTCAGTAATGCCGATATAAAAAAGCTTGACAAGACAAAAGATTATGAAACTGAGGCAGAGGGACTTATTGAAGAAGCAAATGAATTATATATGGAAACATTTGCTGTGCAGGGTAATTATGAGCTTGATGAAAAAACAATAGAAAAAAAAGTTAAGCAGCTGGAATCGAAGGCTCAGAAAAAGCAAATCGAGGCCGCCAAATATTACGAGTTGATAAACCAGACCAAGTTTGGCATATATAAAAGCTATATTGAGAAATTCTGGTCGGATTTTGAAGGTGATGAAACAAATTATGTAAATGCAAAGCTAATTGAAGAACAGTCCAACGATTACTATTTTCAGGCAAGTACTCTGAGGGCTGAAGCCGCCAGATTATCGGATGTCAAAGAGCAGGTAGATAAACTTAATAGTGCCTACGAGCTGGAAATTAAATCCCTGGAAAAGCAATTAAGTGCTTTAAGTATCTATTACAATATTGATTATACGGCAAGTGAAAAAACCAGAGAAACTGTACCTGCTGATATTGAAGTAACTGAAATCGAGCCTGTACAACCGCAGATATCTTACAAGGAATCCACCTACCAGCCTGCCGGGGTACCTGAAGTAACCGAAACTACAGGCAGTGAACAAACAATGGCCCAGCTAAAAGAGGATATTATGGTGAATCAGATGATTATAAATATGTATGACCAGTATATGGCAGATAAAAACAGATATCCGGCAAATGTTTTTACTCCTGAATTATTGTCCGGTTTAACATCTTTTGACTCTGATAAGATACTGAATATATGGTATTCCTATGCCTTTGACACACTCTATAAAGGTACTCCGGAGCGTCCTGTGGAAATGTATGCAGCCACCGATTCAATAAGTGAGGAAATGGCTTTTGAAGATCAGACATCAGTAACCGCCGGCGAAGAACAGATGGTGCCATCCGAGTATGAAGAAAAAATCGCTACCGTCGAAGGAGATATTGGTGAATCTTATCATTTACCTGAAGGCGATGAAATTATTTACAGGGTACAGATTGCTGCCAACAAAACACAATTAACACAAAGAGCACTCAGTAAAATGTATTATGGCAATAAAAAAGTTGAAATGTTAAATGAAGACGGATGGTTCAAATATTCAATAGGTGATTTCTATACTTATGAGAATGCTGACAAATTCAGAAAACAATGCGGTGTAAAAAATGCCTTTATCGTTGCCTACAGAAAAGGACAGAAGTTTGTTCCCGGCGGAATAAGTGAAACATTATCTGCCCAGTATTCAGAGACAGCATCTGATTTAATTACATCAAGATATGATATCGGACTTATGTTCAGCGTCCAGGTCGCTGCCAACAGGGTACCCCTGACCAAGGAACAGCTTTCAAGAATATATAAGGACGATTATGCCCTGGAAATGATAGAGGAAGACGGATGGTATAAGTATCAGGTTCTGGGTGTCAGGCTATTCTCAGATGCTTTGAGGATATTAAGAAACGCACAGGTAAAAGGTGCATTTATTGTTGCATACGACCAGGGTGTCAGGCATAACCTCTATGCGGCTGTTTCACGTTCAAAAAAAATGGAAAAAGAAGTACAAACCTATGGAAGGAAAGGAAGACTGAACGAGGTGGAATGGCACGTTCAGATTGCCGCCTCACGAATTCCTCTTACACAAGGAGAACTCTCACAGATTTACAGCGGGAATCACGAAATATCCCTGGTAATTGAAGAAGACTGGTATAAATACAGATTGAAAGCCGGCAGCTCATATACAACAGCAAAAGAAATAAAACAAAATTGTAATGTGCCAAAAGCCTTCATTGTATCATATTATAGAGCTAAAAAGGTACCAATAACCAGTGCAATTAATGAATCTAAATAGAACGTAAATTTATTAACTAAATATTATAGCTATGAAATTTGGAATAAAAAACCTGACAGGAACAAGTATAAAAGTACTACTTGTTACCAGTATAGTGTTTTCATCTTGTATATCGCAAAAAAGAGTAAGATTGTTGCAAGAGAAAACAACAAAAGAAGTAACACAGCAATTTGAGAATCCTAAAAGCACAACATACAGGATTCAGATAGGCGATCACCTCTATATAAAAGTATATAGTGTTGATCCGAAAACAAGCAAATTTTTCCAGACCGACTTTCCAAATTTGATGAATCCAACTTATTTATATTTGAATAGTTATATGGTCGATGAATTTGGATTTATTAGCTTTTCATTTGTTGATAAAATGTATGTAAAAGGACTGACTATTAATGAAGTTAAAGATCTGGTTCAGAAAACCCTTAATGAATATTTTAAGGAATGTACTGTTGTCGTTAAGCTGGTTAACTTCCAGGTCGCTGTCCTTGGTGAGGTTAATAATCCGGGGGATTTCACCGTATACCGTGAACATATAAACGTTCTGCAGGCAATCGGACTGGCAGGAGGTATTAAATCATTCGGGAATATTAAAAACGTTAAACTGATCAGACAAACCCAGACCGGTTCTAATATGTTCTTCCTGGATCTAACTGATAACAGGGTACTTGAATCACCCTATTTTTTCCTTATGCCTAACGATGTTATATATATAGAGCCTTTAGGCAGTAAATCAAGGGCCTACGAAACATTCCCGTATCAAACACTTTTTTATGCACTTACAACTATACTGTTAGGAGCTAATTTATATTTTACACATTTTTGATTAATAACTTATAATTTTGTAAAATAAAGCAATTATTCATAAATTGATAAAGACAAACTAGCATGTTATGGATGAAAAATATCAATATCTTGAACAGGAGGACACAATTGACATAAAATCGTTTATAATCAAGAACCTCAGGTATTGGTATTTGTTTGTCTTTTTTCTGGTGATTGCTTTTTTCATAGCTTTCCTGGTTAATAAATTTACCGCTCCTGTTTATAAAGTAAGTACATGGATCCTGATAAACGAGAAGGAAGATCCTCTTGAACTTGAAACTACTATAAGGCCTTCGCTATACGGGAACCCTTATAAACTGGAAAATGAAATCGGGATACTTAAATCAAAAAATCTTACAAAAAGGGTTATTGAAAATCTGAATTTTACTGTCACTTATTGTAAGGAAGAAAGGTTTAAAACAATAGAATTGTATCATGATTGTCCATTTATTGTCGATTATGATACGGTCTATGATCAGCCTCTCGGCATCAAATTTCTGACTACCATTT
>Ga0315548_1003353_pt1 | contig 12036 bp, 8 predicted proteins | sample SalMarSW160110MG_2_FD_202540 | JGI IMG/M metagenome (GOLD analysis project Ga0315548, IMG submission 202540) | Salt marsh sediment microbial communities from the Plum Island Ecosystem LTER, Massachusetts, United States - Salt Marsh Sediment SW1601-110 ... | reverse complement strand
TCCATGAGAAATTGAGTCCATATATCTCGTCCCGTGGCTCCCAGTGCCTTGAGGATGCCTATCTCCCTCCTCCTCTCTGTTACAGACACGAGCATTATATTCATCACTCCGATACCCCCCACCAGCAACGAAATGGCAGCGATAGCGCCCAAGAAAAGGGCTATCGTTCCCGTTATTTCAGACACGGTTTCGATTATCTCCTCCAGCGAAATAATCTCAAAGTCATCATCCGCATCCGCAGCAAGCTGATGGCGGGAGCGGAGCAGTTCGGTTAGTTCATCAATAACGTAGTCTCCCTGCTCCCCCTCGCTTACCGTCAGCGTTATGTAATGCACCACATGGTCTCCCTGGGCGGTCCGTGGCTGGTAAACCGTCCGCTGGAAGGTGGTCAATGGGATAAAGATATTATCATCAGGCGAACCCTCCATGGCTTCCTTGCCCTCCAATACGCCAATGACACGCACAACAATGCCGCCCATCCACATCTGTTGGCCTATTGGGTCAGCATCTCCAAACAGCGTCTCTTTGACGTCGGAACCGAGCACGGCTACCTTGGCACCACGCTGATAATCATATTCAGTAAAGAAGGCGCCATGGGCAATCTCCAGATTATTTACCTGCATATGCTCCGGGGTGACCCCGAAAACCTGAGCCCCCGTGCTCTCACCACCGACCACCGCCTGGATATTGCTGGCCAAGACAGGAGCCACTGAGGATACGGAAGGAACCTGTTCTGCTATTGCCGCTGCATCTTCCTGGGTGAGGGTTTGAGCACTGCCGCCAGCAGCCCAGGCTTCCTCCTCGGTAGTCCAGCCAGGGGTGATGAAGACGAGGTTTGACCCGAGACTTTCGATCTGAGAGATGATCTCTGCCTCGACACCTCTACCGATGGACATCAAGGCAATCACTGCAGTTATGCCAATGACGATTCCCAGCATGGTCAGGGAGCTACGAAGCTTGTGCGTAATCACCCCGGTCCAGGCGGCGGACAGAGAGTCAAGCCACTTATTCACAGCGTTTCCTCCATTACTACCTGGCCATCCTTCAGATGTATAATGCGCTGGCAGTGGTGAGCAAGGTTACTGTCATGCGTTATCATGATCAGAGTACCGCCCTGCTCGGCACGTAAAGAGGTGAGTATAGAGATTACCTCCTCGCCGGCGCGGCTGTCCAGGTTGCCGGTAGGCTCATCGGCGAGAATCAGGGGCGGGCTTTTCGCCAAAGCCCGGGCAATGGCAACTCTTTGCTGCTCTCCTCCTGAAAGCTCGTTAGGGCGATGATTTGCCCGATCAGACAGCCCAACCTTCGCCAGTGCCTGCATAGCACGTTCATGGTCTCCACCACCAGCGAATCTCAACCCGAGTTGTACGTTACCCAGTGCCGAAAGCCGGGGCAGTAAATTGAAAGTTTGGAAAACGAAACCAATCTTCCTGCCTCTGACCAGGGCCAGTTCACCGCTACTGAGGCGGTTTACTTCTTTACCCTCCAGATAGTAGCTCCCTGAAGTTGGTGTATCCAGGCAACCAATGAGGTTAAGGATAGTCGTTTTGCCCGAGCCGGAGGGCCCCATAATCGCTACTGACTCGCCCTTCTCAATATTCAGGTTTATCCCCCTGAGCACGGCCAGCTCTCTCTTGCCCATGGGATAGACTTTGGTTATATTCTGTAACTGGATCATCAATGTGGCCCCCCTCCCTGTATCCACATCCCTTCAGGCCCCTCTTGTTGGGGTGTCGTTGTGTCCGGGACAACCACCTGCTCGCCCTCGCTGAGCCCCTGGGTGACCTCAGTGTACTGCCAGTTGCTGATGCCAGTCCCTATAATGCGTTCTTCAGCAGTGCCATTGGGCGATACAACCTGGACGTAGGTTTGCCCTCCCTGGGTGGTAATCGCTGAGTTTGGTACCAGCAGCACATCGTCCCTCTCCTCCTCCGGTAGACTTACGATGACACTCAGGCCTTCCCTGAGCTGTTTTTGCGCTACAGCTTCGAGCGGCTGTATTTCGACTTTCACCTCGTAGTTCACCACTCCTGACGCAATAGTGGCTGTGGGCGAGACATAAGTGACTTGAGCGGGGAGACTCATACCAGGCAGTGCATCAATCTGCACCGTAGCGCTTTCTCCCTCGCCCACCTGGAAAATATCCATCTCACTGACGAGGATATCCACTTCAAAGTTGGTCGCCCTGGCAACCTCCATGACAACCGTGTCTGCATTCACTCCCTGGCCAGCGTCAACATTCACCTTAATAACAATGCCATCAAAGGGAGCAGTAATCTTCGCCTTATCCAGTGCGGCTTCCGCGCTGTCGAGCTGCAGCTCAAGCTTTTTTAGCGAAAGAGGCAGAGACCATACTCTGGATTCCGCTTTTTCCTTCGCCTTGTCCACAGCCAGCTTCACTTGATCCAGCGACGATTGTGCCTCCCCGACTTTTCCTTCATCCAGAAGCTGCTGTGCTTCCGTCAGGCTAGCCTCAACTTCATCCAGAGCCAGCCATGTCCCGGGCACATCACTGAGATGCGTATAGGAATAATGAGGATAAATCGTCTGCTCCAGGTTAAGCCAAGCCAGCGCCACATTTATCTCAAGCTGAGGAGCATCAAGCCTTGCCAGCACCTGTCCTTTTTTAATAGAGTCTCCCTCTTCGACCAGAACCTCCCCCACTGTTCCCGAAGTCCCGAAACTGAGGCTCCGTTTGTCGGATAACTCTAGATTGCCGCTGGCAGTGATATCCACAGCTATATCACCGCGTTGTACCGTTGCTGTTTGGTACTCCGTCGCCTCTGTCCCACCTGGACCAGAACTACAGCCCAACGGGGTAACCGTGAGTGCAATGAGAATACAGGCCATCAAGATTGTATATATGATTTTCTTCATAGTGTTCCGTGCCTCCAGCTTCTATTATTCTCGCAACATAAAAATGAATTCCATTCTAGTGTAGCAGGAAAATGTTAAATCGTTATTAGAGTAATGTTAAGTTGTTATTAAAATATCATATTAGTTGGCAGAAACAGTGTCAAATCAATCTGCTACCGGGACGGTAAAGGAAAAACGACTTCCCTTTCCCCCTTCACTCTGAGCTTGAATCGTACCGCCATGAGCCTCAACCAAACGCTTGGCTATGGTGAGACCGAGACCGCTGCCACCAGTAGCTCTGGCACGGGACTTATCCACGCGGTAGAAGCGTTCAAAGATATTGGGCAGGTCCTCGGCAGGGATACCTTCACCTGTATCTACAACGCTTACCTCTACCCAGTTGCCCTGCTGCGCGGCAGTTACGGTGATGGCATCTCCTTCAGCCGTGTGAGCTAGCGCATTTTCCAGAAGATTTCGCAGCACCTGGCTAATCCGGTGAGAGTCAATATTCACCGCCGGGAGTCTATCAGGTAGGTCAACGGACACCGATAATCCCTTTGTTGCTGCCTGGGCCTGCAACCCACCCACCGTCTGCTTGATTAACTCCCCGATGTTTTCCGCCTGGCAAACGAGCTTCAGTTCGCCTGCCTCGGCGAGGCTTAGCTCCTGGAGGTCGTCAACCAGCCGTGACAGCAGAGCTGCCTCTTCATCAAGGGAGCGAATAGTATCCGCATCTGGTTTTATCACGCCGTCACGAACTGCCTCCAGGTAACCTCTCAGGTTAGATAGGGGAGTTCTCAGCTCGTGGGCGATGTCAGCTACCATATTGCGTTGCAGTTGCTCAGCTTGTTCTAGGTCGCTTGCCATGAAGTTAAAGGTATTAGCCATCTCCCCAACTTCACCTTTATCCTTAACCTGTACCCTTTGAGAAAAATCACCGCGCCCCAGCTGCCGGGCAGCGGAGGTAAGAGCCTTAACCGGGGCTAGGACTCGCCGTGAGAGGAGGAAAGTGATTACCAGCGCAATGGCAACCCCGATCAAGCCTCCCCAGATGAAAAAGCGACCTATTTCGTTGAAAAGGATTTGTAGTGCGATAAGACCTACGTCTGATGATTCGATGTAAAGTGTGCCAATGGCATCTATCTGCCACGGGGATGATAGGGGCCTGCCTGGTGAATCAGGAGCATACGATTCCCCCAAGACATTCCCCTCAGAATCAGCGACTACGCTGCCATTGGCATCGGTCAGTATGATTCGCTGCCCGTAGAGGTTACCCCACTGCTCCACAAAGGGTTGAATTCCCTCCCAGTCCCCTCGCTGCAAGTAATAACCGGATAGCACAATTTCCATCCTCTCGGCACGCATTTCGGCAACATATTCTACAAATTGACGGATTTCATCCTGGGTAGCCCGGTTAATGAAGAAGAATACTGAACCAATCACCACCAGTATCACCAGTGTGAAAGATACGACAAGCCGAAAACGCAAACTATGTATCATTACTCATCTCTGAAAGCTTGTATCCAGCTCCGTACACTGTCTTCAGGTATCTTGGGTGGCTCGGGTCCGGCTCAAGCTTTCGGCGCAGGTTAAGGATGTGAACATCGATGGTGCGGTCAAACCCCTCAAAATCATAGCCAAGAGCCTCATCAATAAGCTGCACCCGGCTGAAAACCCTACCCGGTTCCTTGGCCAGGACTCCCAGCAGCTTAAATTCAACCGTGGTGAGATTTAGAGACCTGCCGGCAAGTGATGCCTCGTGTCTGAGAAAGTTGACAGTGAGCTCACCGCGCTTGATTTCATCAGGACCACGCTCTCCGGGGAGGCGCCTCAGCACTACTCGGACTCTGGCGGCTAGCTCCCTGGGACTGAAGGGCTTGGTCACGTAGTCATCTGCCCCCAGGTACAGCCCTATTAATTTATCCTGGTCAGTAGTCTTGGCCGTAAGCATAATGATCGGCACGTCGGATTCACCCCTGAGCGTGCGACAAATCTCAAGACCGTCAATGCCGGGCAGCATGAGGTCCAGAACGATGAGATCAGGATGACCCTCCCGAGCCAGGCGTAATGCTTCAGTACCATCATAAGCAGTGAGCACACGATAGCCATCTCTGCTCAGGTAGAGCTTGACTAGTTCCACCGTTTTGACATCATCATCAACCACCAGAACCTTTTTGCCTGCCATCTCTGACTCCCTTAACGATTCATCATGCTTTTCCAATACTATAACAAAAATGTTAAGGAATTGTTAAGAATTTTTCTCCCACATTTAAAAGAGAGGGGGAATGTTCTCCCCCCTCTACTCATGGTCAACCAGAGCATCTACACGTACACGTGAAGCTGGTTAGTTATTCTGTGGGAGCACCTGGTCCACCCCAGCCAAGTGGTCCACCCATGCCACAGAACCCACCATGACCACGGAAGCCAAATCCAACCGCGACGTCAGGCCTTGCCTGCCACCACTCGAGGTACTGGTCAGCTTCGCCCTGGGTTATCCGGCCTTGTTCTACCAGGTTTGCAAGACGGTTCTGCATGGCTTTAGCCTGTATCTCGCTTCTGGCTTGGGCAAAGGCGTCTTGCAGCGCCTGCTGGTCAACGGGGGTGCCTGTGTTCTCTTCATAGATTTCGCAGACCCTGTCTAGTAACGCCCAATGTTGAGCCTCAGGCGGGCTCCCGGCCTCATCACCATTGTCGGCAGCAAGGACTACCCCCACTGAGCTCCCGACCAGTAATATGGCAGCCAGTGCAATAACCATAACCTTCTTGCCTCGCCACATCTCTATCTCACCTCCTTTTTACACATTATTATCAGCTGATAATGTAATGATAGCATCTGAATATTAAAATCCTATTAAGATTTGGGGTAGACTTTGGAATTTTCTAGCAACGGTCTGTAAGGAGCTCTTGTTTAAGTTGTAAGCAGTTCTTCGATAATCGGTAGCGCCGTATCAATGCTTATAGCATAACCCATACCTTCAACACCAACCGCGGCAATCTTGACACTTGTAATGCCAACCACTTCTCCATTCATGTTCACCAGTGGTCCACCACTGTTGCCGGGGTTAATGGCAGCGTCAGTTTGAACAAGGTCACATAGTGTTTGTCCTGAGGATGCTGGTAGAGAAACCTCCAGGCCACTGACTATTCCACTGGTAGCACTCATCCCCAGACCGAGTGAATTGCCGATAGCTACTACCCAGTCACCAACCCTCAACGCAGAAGAGTCGCCAATATCCGCCGCTGGCAGGTTTTCAGCGTCAATTTTGAGAACAGCCAGATCGGTTTGCGGGTCGGCGGCCACCGTATTCATGTCAACTGCGAAAGTTCTACTGTCATCTAGTGTGACGGTAATACTGTCAGCCCCGTCAATTACATGGTCATTGGTCACGATAAACCCATTCTCATCCATGATCCATCCCGAACCAGCTCCTTCCTGGGTAAAACGTCTGTTGAAAAAATCGAGCATGGTAGTCTGGGTATTGATAGCTACTACTGAAGGTTTAACCTTGGCGACAACATCGGCAACACTGGGCAGTACTGGGGATTGGCTTTCGGCAGGCGGTATTGACCAACCACTGTCAATAGAGGCCGTGTTGTTACTCTCAACGGAAGGGCTTGGTGCCACCGAAACATCTACGTGGGGTAGTAGCTCGCATGCGGCGCCTAGCGCGAGGAACAAAATCAGGATGAGGCAAAGAGCCAAATTTCTTGCATTTATCCTCTTCATCGCTTATACTCCCTTCCTTTATAGTACTGGCCACATTATACTTTTCAGGGTTGTTCGATACCCAATACGATATAACTGGTAAGTTTTTCCTTTCTAATCTGGTAATCCAGTAATAATGCTAGCACCCAAGCATTAAGATCCTGTTAAGATTTGGGTAGATGCCTCAATTTTGGATTGAGTTGCATCAGGTAAATTTTGGCAATGTCGGCGCTATAATTTATTCTTCCCAAACGCTAAGGGAGAGAGCATCAGGATTTCACCCAGCGCTTGAAGGTGACTAGCAAACTGCACATTCCGTCAAAATGTAGCATTACAGAGTGCTGAGTCGTTTGACACGACACGAAAAGAGGAATCCGGCAAGCTTCCTTATCGTGTTCTCACGAAAGGTATCGCCCACTCAATGCCCAACTCCGCCAGCTTACCAGGAGAAGGAGAGCCCTGGGGCCAGTCTATCATATCGTAATATGTCTCCTTGGCTTTTTGCAGAGTCGCGGGGTCGAGCGCTATCCCCTCCAGGGGTCCCGAAATATGGGGAGTGAAAAAACGCCGTGGCATATCATCATGGTGACTGGTGAAGCCCTCCCTCACGTTAAAAGCCCGTGCCAGGGTGACAGCCCTTTCCCCTACCTTCATTAGCTCGAAGACGCTGGTATCCCAACCGGTCACAGAGCTGACCAACTGTACCATTCTCTCGAACCCCACCTGACCATAAACCATAACAAAGTAGCAGCAGACGGCACAGTTCAAGAAGTGCATCCATAAGGAATTGTAGATTAGTAGCCGTATCTTCGCCGGAGACAGGTCATTGACAGACAGAGGCTCCAATATGCCCAGGCTCTTCATGTCCTCCAGCAGCGGGTTCGGGGCGGCATAGCTGGAGTCATGCATATTATGACAATGGTCAGCGCCTGTTGGTGACATCATGTATCCAATGCCCATGCCTTGCTTCCAGCGAGGCTCATGCATGGGTATTTCTTGACCCTTTATATGGAGAGCAAATTCTTCGGTGGTGGATCCTAGCTTCTTCGATGCCCGGGCCACGCCCTCCGACAGCAAAGCTCCCAGACCCCGGCGCAGGGCAATCTGCTCAATCATCTGTAGCATTGCTGGTCCATTGCCAAAGCGGAGGTCCAGTCCCCCGGTGTCCTGCAGTGTTAGGAGGCCACGTTCAAAGCACTCCATAGCGAAGGCGATAACGCCGCCGCAGGATATGCTATCCAGACCATAAGCAGCAGTGAGTTCACTGCCTTTGGCAATAATTTCCAGATCATCTATTCCGCAGTTGGAGCCTAAGGCAGCTATCGTTTCATACTCGGGACCTCCATAGCGAGGGTCAACCGCATAGGGTCCATCTACCTTCACTTCTCGTTTACATTGAACAGGGCAAGCAAAGCAACCTCTCCTCCTTACGAGCATCGTATCCTTCATGGCTTGTCCACTTATTCTATCAACACCATCGAACGATCCCGCCTGGAAATTACGGGTTGGCAAGCCCCCCCGCCGATTTAAGCCCGGGATAACCGCGGCTGTGCCTAAATCCCGCATCGCCATATTGGCTATTGAAGTATTATCTCTGATCCAGCGAGCGATGGCACTCACACCTGGTGGATCAGCTAGGGAAGGACGCTCGTGCCCGCGACAGGCCACTGCCTTGAGATTCTTGGAACCCATAACTGCCCCCATACCGGTCCTGCCGGCGAAAGCGTCTAAATCATTTACCACGCAAGCGAAGCGAACCAGGCTTTCCCCAGCCGGTCCAATCTGAGCTACCTTTATTCCTGGGTCACCTAGCTCCTCACGGATAGCATTCTGGCACTCCAACGTCTTCATACCCCAGACGTGACCAGCATTCCTGATCTGGGCTTCTCCATCCCGGACAAAAAGATAGACGGGCTTTTCTGCCTTACCTTCCACGATTATGGCATCAAAACCAGCCATCTTGAGCTCGGCCCCCCAATAGCCCCCAGCCTCAGCTTCACCAAATGCCCCTGTAAGGGGCGATTTGCCACCCACGCTATGTCGCCCACAGCCCCCCACCGGCACCCCTGTTAGAGGACCCGCTGCGAAGACGAGCTTGTTATCGGGGCCAAGAGGATCAACTCCGCGCGGGAGTTCCTTGAGCAAAAAATACCCTACAAAACCTTCACCACCGAAATACTGGCGGTAAAAACTCTCTGGTGGCTCCTCGGTGGCCAAGCTCTCCGAGGAGAGGTCAACCCTCAAAATCTTGCCAGTATACCCACATGCCATACCCGGTCTCCTGTAACATATTTGAACAGATAATCATCCCTTGTTGCAACTATCTCAAATGCCGTACATTACATCCGAAGCTGCCGGCCAGATCACTTTCCCAAATAAAATACAAGCCATGTTGTGCAATGGAGTAACAATCCGCTCCTATGAAAGAGCCTGCCATTTCTACGTCTCCAAACCCAATGGGGCGATAATAGCCAAGACAATAGAAGCCCTTACTACAAAATCTCACTGGGAGGCTAACGAGACAAGTTATACCTGGAATGCCAAGTCAGCAAGGAGAAATTCTTCCAGGGTGGACTATTTCCCAAAGCCAAGCTAAGAAAATGTCCTCTTGTTCAAACTTGAAGTATTCTTTTTGTCTAAGATGGCATAAGAACATATGCCCTTTATGAGGTGGAAAAGGGGCACTAGTATTAATAGGACTATAGGTCCTGCTTGACCTTATTTAGTTAATAAACCGATAGGCAATAGCCACCGGCCATACATTGCGTTTAAAAGCACTGCTGCGGAGCCGTAAACAGCGGCACCGCCACAGACAAGCCCCACCACACCGGCGACTTTGGGGGAAAGACCGCCGAAGAAAACTACGGCAAGCAGCCAGAACAGCAATGTTAATGTGGCAAACACAAGGACATGAACTTTGGAAATCTTAAATGTGCCCACGGTCATGTAAGCGGTGAAGATACCCCATAGGATGCATGTCCAGGCAAGACCTGCGCCTGATAGCTCAACTACCCCGAGCCACTCCATAAGGAACATAAAGCTCAAGCCTATCCAGAACACGCCATAAGAAATGAAGGCAGTCAATCCAAAGGTATCTCCACGTCTACCATCGATTATGCCAGCGATGACCTGAGCCATTCCCCCCCAGAAGAATCCCCAAAGCAGCGGCTCTACATTGGTTATCAGTCCTATGTTGTGTATCTGGAGTAGAATAGTGGTAAAACCGAACCCCGCAAGCCCTAAAGCCCCAGGATGTGCCCATTTAACTTCCTCTGTCATAGTGAGCTCCTTTTTTATAAGATAAATTAATGGTGCCAGGTGAGCTTCATGTTCCACCTGACACCATTTTTCTTATTCGCACCTTTGAATTTAAACTAGTACGCTCTCCCGTTGTCCTTGGACCTGGTTCTTAATAACTTCCACAATTTCGGGATTAGCCAGAGAAGTCACATCGCCGACACTTTCTTTGTTGGAGATAGCGGCCAGCACACGGCGCATGATCTTCCCTGAGCGTGTCTTGGGCATATCAGGCACAATATGAACTCTACTTGGCCGTGCGATGGGACCAATATCAGTGCCAACCTTATTTCTAATTTTTGCTTCTAACTCTTCGCTGGGTTCAAAACCTGGCTTTAGGGCGACATACAGGTCAACTACGGTGCCCTTTATGGCGTCTTTCTTTGCCACAACCGCTGATTCTGCCACCTCTTCATTGGTACCTGAAGAACTCTCTATCTCCTTGGCTCCTAATCGGTGACCGGCAACGTTTATTACATCGTCTATCCGGCCTAAAATTCGGAAACACCCATCAGCAGCTTGAACAGCGCCATCGCCGGCAAAGTAACAATAATCACGATAATCTTTGCTTCCCACTTTTGAGTACTTGCTATAATATGTCTCAACATATCGATCAGGATCTTTCCATATTGTTTGGAATGACCCGGGCCACGGGCGCTTAATGCATATATTCCCCGCTTTGCCCGAACCTTTCTCGATTTCGTTTCCTTGCTCATCGAAGATTACTGGATATATACCTGGCATGCCTATGCCACAACTTCCCGGCCTCATGGCTCTAAGCGCTGGCAAATTGCTGCCGATAACACCTCCATTTTCCGTTTGCCACCAGGTATCGATAATTGCCGCTTCTCCTTTACCAACTTTGTCGTAATACCATCTCCACACCTCCGGTTCTATGGCCTCTCCTACCGTGCACATTAGCTTGAAGTGGTAGTCATATTTGTCAGGTTCATCAGGACCTTCCTTTCTTATCATGCGGATCATCGTAGGAGAGGTATGGAATATGTTCACCTCAAGGTCCTCAGCTATCCTCCAGGAGCGTCCTGCATCTGGGTAAGTCGGTGTCCCTTCAAATATTACGCTCGTCGCAGCAATGGATAACGGGCCATAAACAATGTATGAATGCCCCGTGATCCATCCTATATCTGCAAGACACCAATATGTATCTTCAGGGTGGATGTCAAACAGATACTTTGATGTCCCGGCAACATAACTCAAGTATCCGCCAATGCTGTGCTGACATCCTTTGGGCCTTGCCGTTGTACCACTGGTATACATTAGGAATAGAACATCTTCGGCTGGCTTGGATAGTGGTTTTACTCTTCTTCCCCGATAATTCTCCAACAGGTCGTTAATAAGGTAGTCACGTCCTTCTACTAATGGGGTGGAAGAGCTATACTTACCGGGATAACGCTCCCAGATCAATACTTTTTCAATTTTGGTTTCTTTACACTGGTTAACAGCCTCATCAGCTCTAGCTTTATGGTCAATAACCTTCCCGGATCGATAATAACTGTCCATGGTTATTAACACTTTACTCTCAGCGTCATCTGCCCTCTCGGCAACCGATTTACCGCTGAATCCTCCAAACACTTCGGAGTGAATAGCTCCTATTCGCGCGCAAGCAAGCATTGATATCGGCAACTCAGCAACCATGGGCATATGGAAAGTTACTACATCGTTTTCCTTGACCCCCATATCGAGAAGGAGTGCCGCAAATTCATTAACCCTTCGGTAAAGCTCCTTGTAGGTTATGAACTGGTAAGGTTCATCCTCAGGCTCGGGCGCAAATATGATTGCTGCCTTATTCCCGTATTTCTCCAGATGTCGGTCGACACAGTTGTAGCAGGCGTTTAACTTTCCACCAACAAACCACTTGAAAAACGGTGGGTTACTGGCATCGAGTGTCTTCGTCCAGTATCTATCCCAGCTAAGCATATCAGCGTATTCCTTGAAACATTCGGGATAATTCTCTTCGGAAAACCGCTCGTAAATTTCCACGTCAGTCATATTGGCTTGTCGGATAAACTCTTCTTTAGGTTGAATAAGCTCCTCTTCTTGCCAATGGACTGCGATAGCTTCCTCTCCTACCTCTCCTACCGGAATATATTCCATTGGGGCGAGTGGGAGAAATACTCCTTCTTCTCTCTCCTTGATCGTTTTAGCCATATTAAGCC
>Ga0315548_1003346_pt1 | contig 12048 bp, 10 predicted proteins | sample SalMarSW160110MG_2_FD_202540 | JGI IMG/M metagenome (GOLD analysis project Ga0315548, IMG submission 202540) | Salt marsh sediment microbial communities from the Plum Island Ecosystem LTER, Massachusetts, United States - Salt Marsh Sediment SW1601-110 ... | reverse complement strand
AATCCTGATTTTGCCTTTGCCGGCAGATTCACTTTTTACAACGGGATAAATCTCCTTGCTGCAAGGTATTTTCCCCAGCCTTGTTGCCTGGCCTCCTGCGGGAATAAGACCAACTATTTCCATAAGTTACTGTATTGTTTAAAGTTTTAACTATAATAACGCATTTCTCAAAGTTCATATTTTTCCATTCTTCTGTATAGCGATGTCCTGGTCAATCCTAAATCTTTTGCAGCCTGTGTGATATTGCCCTGATTCTGCTTAAGCACCCTGGCAATTACTTTTTTCTCAATTTCCTCAAGGTTGTATGTATCAAAATCTGGAGCGGCGGTCTTTTTAGGCTGTGAAGTGAGAATAAAATCGTCAGGTTCAAGGGTATTATTATCTGTCATTATAACAGCCCTCTCGACGGCATGCTGCAGTTCCCTGACGTTGCCCGGCCATTCATAATGGTTCAATTTCTTTATTGCGCCCGAAGATATCCTGTTTATGGATTTCCTGTACTTTTTTGAATATATTTTCAGAAAATGACTGGCAAGCAACTCTATGTCTTCGGTCCTCTCCCGCAGGGGAGGCAGATTTATTTCTACCGTATTGACCCTGTATAAAAGGTCCTGCCGGAATTCATCCCTGGCTGCCATGCCGTATAAATCATTGTTGGTAGCACAAATAAGGCGGACATCAGCAGATACAGGTTTATTGCTCCCGACCCTCGTGACCTGCTTCTTTTCAATTGCCGACAATATCTTTGTCTGCAGGGGAAGGGACAGGTTTCCTATCTCGTCCAGAAACAGTGTGCCCCTTGACGCTATTTCAAACCTTCCCGCCTTGTCCCTCTTCGCATCAGTGAAAGCTCCCTTCTCATGTCCGAACAATTCGCTTTCAAAGAGAGTGCTTGTTATTGACCCCAGGTCAACACTAATGAAGACCTCATCCCTTCGTAACGAGTTTCTGTGTATGGCCCTTGCCACAAGCTCCTTGCCCGTTCCGTTCTCTCCCAGAATAAGTATATTTGCATCGGTTTTGGCAACCTTCTTTATAATAGAAAATACTTCTTTCATTTCAGCGGAATTTCCTACAAATTCGTGATAAGGTTGATCCATCACGCTGCAAATATCCCTCTGCCTTGTTCTCAGCTCTTCTGCCTCAACTCTTGATCTACGGAGTTTTACAGATGCGGAAAGAGTTGCAATCAGTTTCTCATTTTGCCAGGGTTTCAGAATAAAATCTGTTGCACCTGACTTTATAGCCTTTACTGCATTCTCGGCATCTCCGTATGCAGTCATGAATACAACCACCGCTTTAGGGTCTATATCAAGAATTTTTGCGAGCCAGTCAAATCCTTCCTTCCCGCTTATTGCATTTCCTGAGAAATTCATATCCAGCAGAATAACATCATAATTTCCCCTCTCCAGTAATTCAGGAATCTTTACGGGCGAATTTAAGGTTGCAACTTCCTCAAAATGTGATTTTAACAATAATCTCAATGAAGCCAGAATATCCTCATTATCATCAACGATCAGTATTCTGCCAACGGTATTATCCATGATAACAAATTATAATGTCCAAAATTATTCAAACATTAAAACAAAAGTACATATATTTTTTTGAATGTTCGTATTCGTACGTTTTATGTAGTATATTCGTACATATGGCTGTCATCTGACGATATGAATATTAAGCTAACAATCAGCATACCAGTTTATTATATTCTTTGGCATAATTAATGATAAGTCTTTTTCACCAAATAGGATAAACATTTTCTGTATATGGAAGGAATGGACAGAAAAATTGAGAAAAAAGGTATCAGCAAAAAATATATCTGGATTGGTATTATTTGTATTTTGCTACTGCTGGCTCTTATAAAAATAATTTTTGGTGACAAAAGCACAAAACTTAATGTTAATACCGAAAAGATCACAATAAGAGAAGTTATCTATGACAAGTACCAGGATTATATCTCGGTAAATGGTATTGTTGAACCTATAAAAACCATATACCTTGACGCAATAGAGGGTGGAAGAGTCGAAGAGATACTAATTGAAGAGGGTAATATGGTAAAAAAGGGTGATATCATTATCAAGCTCAGCAATGATAACCTTGTGCTTGACATATCAAGCAACGAAGCAGTGGTGGCCAGGGCAATAAATGATTTGAAAACAACACGGCTCAATCTTGAAAATCAAAAGATAAGTCTCAAGACCCAGATCCTTAATCTACAATACCTGCTTAAAAAGCTGGAACGGACATATAATTATAATTTGAAGCTCCTGGAGAATAATCATATATCTAACGAAGAATACCAGTATTCAAAGGAACAATATGAGCTGACCCTGCAGCAGCTCGAGCTGCAAAAGCAAAAATATGTTCATGATTCCCTGTATATGATCACAAGGATTGCTTCAGATGAAAAATCCATAGACAGAATGCAAAACAACCTGGAGCTGACAAGAAAAAGACTTGAGAATTTAAATATCAGGGCTCCCGTCAACGGAGAGCTGGCTTCCCTAAATCCCGAGATAGGTGAAGTAGTAAGCTACGGGTCACGAATCGGCACTATTAATATACTTGATTCCTATAAAATGCGTGTTAATATTGACGAGCATTATATTGCACGAATAATGAAAAACCTTACCGGAGAATTTGAATTCGCCGGCGGTAAACATAACCTTATAATTACTAAAATATATCCGGAAGTAAGAAACGGCACCTTTGCCGTTGACATGGAATTTACCAGCGACATTCCCGCACAGATAAGGATCGGACAGACGGCCCGCATTCGAATGGAACTGGGAGAATCAGAAGATGCCCTGTTAATACCAAAAGGCGGATTTTACCAGAGTACAGGCGGCCAGTGGGTATATGTTGTTGACGAAAATAACAATGTGGCAGTAAAAAGAAATATAAGAATAGGACGCCAGAATCCGAGGTTTTACGAGGTACTGGATGGCCTGTCTGAGGGGGAAAAAGTCATTATCTCCAGTTACGATAATTTTGGGAATAATGATAAGTTAATATTAAAATAACCATGAAGGAAATAAACATACCTATTCCTGATATAACCGAAAATGAAACTGCCGAAGTGGAGGTTAATGTCAAAGGTAGAAAGCTCAGGTATAATTTCAGGGTTGTATCATTCCCCTGGGAGAAGAAGGACTTGCTTTCAGAGGCTGAAGACCCTCTCTCCCTTTCACTGGCAAGGATATACAGGTTAAAAAAAAGAATAGAAAGCTATGACAGTAGCTGGGAGCTGATTCAAATATATAAACCTTCAAAAAATTCTGATCACATCCATATTTTGTATCGTAAGAAAAAACACTAATTTTAACCATTTCAAGTGACAATAATCATGATATTTTTAAGTTATCAGACTAACAAATAATATATTCATACTAAAACATCAGTGATTTATGAAAAAGAGCATTATAACAATTGCAGCCGTTAGTTTTTTACTGCTAAATCTAAATAACATAAGTGCACAGAAAATCTGGACCCTGGAGGAATGCATCACATATGCACATCAGAACAACCTGCAGATAAAAAAACAGGAGTTAGCTTCGCGGATGACAAAAAACAATTATTTCCAGTCAAAATTGGTAGTCCTCCCAAGCTTAAACCTCGGCGCTTCCAGGGATCTGAATTACGGCAGATCGGTCGACCCGTTTACTAATGACTATATAACGGAGAATACATCTTCTGACAGATTCTATGCCAGTTCGTATCTTAATGTTTTTAACGGGCTGCAAACCATTAATACCATAAAGCAAAGCAAGTATGCCTTTTTAAGCAGTGAGCAGGACATAGAGAAGATAAAAAACGATATAACCCTGGAAATAGCTACCGCTTATCTTCAGATTCTTTTTTGCAAGGAACTGCTGGAAATTTCTGAAAGCCAGTATAATGTAACACTCCTTCAGGTTGAAAAAACAAGGAAGCTGGTTGAAGTAGGGAACTCTGCAAAGGGCGAGCTGTACAGGATGGAAGCCCAGGCTGCAAATGAAAAGCTTAATGTTACAAATGCAAAGAACCAGCTTAAACTGGCATACCTTGATCTGACACAGCTCCTTGATCTGGATTCGGCCAGCGGCTTTGACATTATTGTACCTTCTGATATAGATATTGATACAAGCTATATCCTGAAGGATGTAATAACTATATACAATGAAGCTTTGAACTACCTGCCACAGATAAAAAGCGCAGAATATGAACTTAAAAGTGCCGAAAAAAACCTGTCAGTGCAATGGGGCCGGAGAAGCCCCCAGATATACCTGCAGGCAAGCTACTATACAGGTTGCTCAAGCACGGGAATCTTGCGTGACATAAATGCCCCCTATGAAAGAACAGTAGGCTTTGTAAACGGCGATATAACCCAGCCCGTAACAGTACTTGACTATCCATACATAGATTACCCATATAATGATCAGATAAAAGATAATGTCAACAAATATGTTTCCATAGGTATAAATATTCCCATATTTAACCAGTACCAGGTTAACAGGGATATCAGCAATGCAAAAATATCATTGAACAACTCCAGGCTCGACCTTGATCTTACAAAACAATTATTGTATAAAGAAATTCAGCAGTCACATGCCGATGCTATTGCGGCACTTGAAAAATACAGATCAAGCATGGAAGCTGTAAAGTCAAATGAGGAAGCATTTGTTTATACGCAGCAGAAGCTTGATGTCGGACTGGTAAGCTCTGTTGATTATAATATCGCAAAGAATGATCTTTTAAAGGCGAAGTCCGATTTATTGCAGTCCAAGTACGAATACATATTCAAAACAAAAATACTTGACTTCTATTCGGGGCATCCAATTATCCTTTAAAAACATACTTATACCATTAACTTTCGTGATAATAAACCATACCGACATGAAAAAAGTATTAACCGCTGTTCTCTGCCTGTTCATTATGGCTCATTTAACCGGACAGGTTTTCAATACCGCAACAACATTAAAAAGGGGTAAATTCGCAATCGGACTCAATCCCGCTTACTATAATGACAATCTGGCCTTGTTCCTGCACGGCAATGCCGGAATTGCATCAGGCGTTGACTTTGCACTAAAATACGGCTTTCTTGATGGATCAGATTATATTGGTGCCGACCTTGAATGGGCCCTGCTAAAAAGTAACCCCGATATTTCTCTGACAACAGGTGCCCATGTTATTGATGACTTTGCGCTTGATTTATCAGTCAATTTATCATTTCCCCTTAAGGGAGGCATAGCACTCTATACCGGTGCAGACTCGGACTTATGTTTTAACAGTAATGTAGACCTGTTTTTCTGGATCCCTGTCGGAATTGAAATGAAAATTAAAAACAAAATTTCTTTCCTGCTTGAAGGAGAAATACCGGTCAGTGACCCTGCATTCCCTATTATTGACGGAGGAGTAATGTTTTATTTCTAAATCTTTTTCTCATAACATTTAAAAGGAGTTTTCTGAAAGGTTGAGTAAAACTCCCCGACTTCATCGTAGCTGCTGTTTGTATATAGCTTTGCTTCGAGCTGGTTGCTGCTAAGCGTATCAAGCCTTATATAATTATATTTTTTATCCTTAGCAAATTTTTCGGCAAATGTGACAAGCATCTCTGCAACACCCTTATCCTGCCATATAGGATGAACAGCCATCCTTTTCATATAGAGGATCTTTGAGCTGTCCCCAGACCATTTTATTCCCTTATATTCATTGGGCTCAGACTCATTAAGGGTAACCATGCCCTCACAAACTCCCTTTTCCTTAACAAGATAAATAAATCCATTGTCTAAATCAGCACTTATCTCTTCAATGCCCGGATATGAACTGTTCCAGTGTTTCATCCCTTTCGAATTCATATCCCTGACACATTCCTTTATTAAAAATAATATTTCAATTAAATCTGACTTTTTGGCCTGAAGTATTTCCATTTAATCATTTCTTATTCAACAATAGTAACATTATTAGACTAATTTATCCCCGCAATGTCAATACTATCTCAAATATAATTAAATTATAACTAAATCTACAAGAGAAGATATATTATTGCTTTAAAGACCGTATAAAATTAAAAGTTATTTTTTTAATCGTCCTGTAAAAATAAATTTTAAATTTATCCGTATCTAAAGAGCTATATAATTTAAGAATTTTATTTGATTGATGAAAATATTTAAAATAATACTTGTCCTGATACTATTTCTATTTATTGCTTTTTCTTGCAGAAAGGATAATTTCATCACATCTGAATCTGCAAAACTCTCATTCTCAATTGATACAGTAACATTTGACACAATATTCACGTCCATAGGGTCAACAACAAAGAACCTGCGGGTATATAATCCACACAGCGAGTCAATAAAAATTTCAAGTATTTATCTTGCAGGGGGACAGAATTCTTATTTCAGATTAAATATTGACGGCGACAGGTCACACAATGTCAGTAATATTGAAATACCTGCAAAAGACAGTCTGTATGTATTTGTTGAAATAACAATCGACCCGTTCGGAGTTAATAACCCCATGATAGTGAAGGATTCAATTGTATTTATCACAAACGGAAATTACCAGGATATTAAACTAATAGCTTTCGGACAGGATGTACATCTGATAAACGGAGAAATAATTGAATCCCAGAACTGGATAGCAGACAAACCTTACCTTGTTTATAATTCAATGGCTGTAGATACGGGACATGTCCTGACTATTGAAGAAGGGACGAAGGTTTATATGCATGACCGTTCAAGCATTATAGTATGGGGCCGCCTTTTGGTTAACGGCACAAAAGATAATCCTGTTATTTTCCAGGGCGACCGTATTGATGATCATTTCTATGATTCTATAGCAGGACAGTGGGGAACAATTTATATTGATCCTGTTAGCGTTGATAATGAGATAAACTATGCAATTATTAAGAACTCCATTGCAGGAATTCAGATTGGCTACCCCACTGATGATAAGATGCCTTCCCTGGAACTGAAAAATACGATTATTCAGAATGTGTCTTTTATAGGTATTTATGCTTTCCAGGCCAACATCACGGCTTATAACTGTATTATAGCAGATAGTAAGGATTATACCATAGCCCTGCTTAAGGGAGGCAATTACAATTTCTACCACTGTACAATAAATAACCGTGGTTTAAGGTTCGAGACCAGGTCCGCAGAACAGTCCGTAGCAATAACAAATGAAATAGACAATCCTGAAATAGACTCAACAGGAAGGAATATAGTATATGTTAAAAGAATGGGTGACCTTCAAGCAGCTAATTTTATCAATTGCATCATATACGGAAACAGAAACAATGAATTGGTATTCAGGGATAACAATAAAAACCTGTTCAATTATAAGTTTGATCATTGCCTGATTAAGGAAAATACCGATTCGGTTGATGCTGACAATCCTGAACATTTCGTTGGCAATATTTTTAATTTAGATCCCGAATTCATCAACGAATATTCGCGCACAAATTATAACTTCCGCCTCGATACTCTGTCGCCGGCAAAAGATGCCGGAAACGGACAGTTTATTGACCTCTACCCTTACCTGGAATTTGATTATGACGGGGTTTCGAGAAACAACGATATGGCCCCCGATATCGGAGCGTTTGAAAGAATTGAATAGCTTTATCGATTTAAATCCTGTATTTAATGGCAGCTATTAAAAATACGATGGTCACTGTCTTATTAATATCTTTCCTTTTTATTGGCTGCAACAATAGCACTCCACCCGGCAGGGCTTATCATAACCATGCTAAGAGGGGAGATTTAAGAATAATGTTTTATAATACGGAAAACTTCTTTGATATATATAATGACAGCCTTACACAGGACGATGAGTTTACACCCGAAGGGTCCAGACACTGGAATAACAAGAGGTTCACTGATAAGTTAAACAAATTATGTAAGGTTATAATTGCTGTGGGCGGATGGGAACCTCCTGAGATTATAGGATTATGCGAGATAGAAAACACCTCTGTACTAAATAAGCTCATCTATGAAACTCCTCTTTCAAAATATGACTACGGGATTGTGCATAGAGATTCCCCGGACAGCAGGGGCATTGACGTAGCCTTATTGTACCGGAAGGATAAACTTGTTCTTCTGGACAAGAGCTTTTTTAACATCTGCTTTCCGGGGGATTCTCTGAAGAAGACCAGGGATATACTGTACTTTAAAGGCAGGGTTCTTAACAAGGATACACTCCACATATTTATTAACCACTGGCCATCAAGATATGGGGGCCAGCTTGAAACAGAACCTTACAGAATATATGCGTCCCGCCTGTTAAAAAATGGAGTCGATTCAGTTTTCAATATAAATGAACGTTCAAAAATAATTATTACAGGTGATTTTAATGATGAGCCTGAAAACAAAAGCCTTGCTGAATATCTTTCCGCTGTTAACCGGACTGACTTCTCTTCCGACACGATAGCTGACAACAAGTTGTACAACCTTTCCTATACTTTATCAGGTAATGTAAAACTGGGGTCTTACAAGTACAGATCAGAGTGGGATATATTTGACCAGTTTATTGTCTCCGGAACACTGCTCAATTCAAAAAATATAAGTACGTCAAAAGATGATATTCATATATTCGATGCCCCCTTCCTGATGAAAAAGGATGATAAGTATTCAGGGTACAGACCTTTCAGAACATACAGGGGTTACATATATGAAGGGGGGTTCAGTGATCACCTGCCAGTGTACCTCGACCTGCACTGACCTATAACACTTACTTTGCAGGTTTTAGTCCGATTTCCTTTGCCTTATAAATCATAAATGCATATGCTTCATCATAGTTATTCCTTATCTCTCCTTCCAGTATAGCCTCCTTGATAGCATTTTTAATGACTCCTACCTCACGGCAGGGCTTAATATTAAAGACTTCCATTATTGTCTCACCCGAGATAGGCGGCTGGAAATTCCTTATAGCATCTTTCTCTTCAATATCCTTCAGTTTTTTACGCACAAGCCTGAAATTCTTCAGATATCTTTGAACCTTCTCACCTATTTTTGATGTAATATCTGCTTCACATAATGTCATAAGATCATCAATATCGTCCCCTGCATCATAAAGGAGCCGTCTTACTGCCGAGTCAGTTACCTCTTCAAGGGCCAGTACAATGGGCCGGTGATGAAGGTTCACTATTTTCTGTACATACTTCATCTGCCATCCCGAGGGTAACCTTAACCTCCGGAATATATCTGCTATCATCCTCTCCCCTATAGTCTCGTGACCGTGAAAGGTCCATCCCTGTTCCTGATCATATCTTCTTGTTGAAGGTTTACCTATATCATGTAACAGCGCTGCCCATCGCAGCCATAAGTTATCAGTCTTCCGCGAAATATTATCAAGAACCTTTATTGAATGCAGAAAAACATCCTTATATGCCTTTCCATCCCTGATTTCCACACCTTTCATCGCAGATAGCTCAGGCAGGATAAGCTCCAGTATGCCCGTTTCTTCAAGTAAAATAAATGCCATATAGGGACTGGGAGAAAGAATTATTTTATTCAGCTCATCAGTTATTCGTTCCTGTGATACGATGTTTATCCTCATCCTGTTTCTATATATAGCCTCAAGGGAACTCTTTTCAATATTAAAGCCTAGCTGTGATGCAAGCCTTATAGCCCTTAATATTCTCAGCGGATCATCCGAATAGGTTTTGTCAGGGTCAAGGGGAGTACGGATTATCTTATTGTTCAAATCAGATAATCCGCCAAAGGGATCAACCAGCATGCCATAGGTATCTTTGTTTAATGATAATGCCATTGCGTTAATTGTAAAATCACGCCTTTTCTGGTCATCTTCCAGTGTACCGTCCTCCACAACAGGCTTGTGTGAATTTCTTCTGTATGATTCCTTACGTGCCCCGACAAACTCGATTTCAAAGTTTTTATACCTGAGCATTGCTGTGCCGAAATTTTTAAATACACTTACCTTAATACCTTTATCAATTGTAGCGGCTACCTCCCTTGCCAAGTCTATACCACTGCCCTGCACAACAATATCTATATCTTTCGATTCCCTCCTGAGCATACAATCGCGGACAAATCCCCCAATAACAAAACATTCCTGTCCTTTTTTTGTTATTATCTCGGATATAATATTAAAAACAGGATTTTGCAAACACTTATGCATATTAAGAGATGCCATTTCGTGTAATTTATCTGACAAAATTACAATTATTTGTGTTTTTATTATAAATTACCTTTGTATATTGGAATGGCATGGTGTTTGAAACTTAAATTATTCATTTAACCAATATTTTAACTAACCAGATAAAAAAATGATTGAACACTTAACAAATGAGACATTTAAGCAAAAAGTTTTTAATTATGATAAAAACAAGGAATGGAAGTATGAAGGAGATAAGCCCTGTCTTATAGATTTCTATGCTGATTGGTGCGCGCCATGTAATATAGTAACCCCAATCCTGGAGGAACTGGCTGATGAATACACTGATAAAATCGATATCTACAAAGTAGATACCGAAAAGGAACGGGAACTTGCCAGCATATTTGGAATACAAAGCATTCCTTCATTATTGTTTGTGCCTGTTGAAGGTCAGCCACAGATGGCCATGGGTGCCCTGCCCAAGGATACCTTTAAAAAGGCATTTAAGGAAGTCTTGAAAGTGGAATAATAAATACTCAATTTTTCACGTAAAAAGAAAAATCTGTAGTAAATTTGTACAGTTAATTCTCAGGGGTGCCATAATATAACGGGCTGAGATCATACCCTTTGTACCTGATCCGGATAATGCCGGCGAAGGAAGTACTAAAGACATCCCTCCCAGAATTCAGGACCATGATGGTTAATTTAAATAACCACGATACAACGGCAGGTAACATTTGTTGCAGCAAAGGCTATTCTATTGCTCCGGACACCGGGCAATGTTTATCATCCGGTATGCATAATAAACAATAAATTAAGGCAAATGAAAAACAAGCTGAAAATAAATACCCTGATTACAAGAGGACCGATCCCTGGTTCGAAAAAAGTCTGCGTACAGGGGAGGATTCATGATATAAAGGTTGCCATGAGACAAATTGACTTGTCCCCGACAGTAAGCAGGGACGGAAGTGCTGAAAATAATAGTCCCGTGCTGGTTTATGATACTTCAGGTCCCTTTTCGGATCCTCTGGTGGACACAGATGTTAACAAGGGCCTTCCAGGATTGCGGAAGAAATGGATTATAGCAAGGGAAGATACAATAGAGCAGGATACTTTAACCTCCCGGTATGCCAGGGAAAGATTAAAAAATGAGAATATCGGTAATCTGCGGTTTAAATATGCCCTGAAAAAACCACTAAGCGCGGCACCTGGAAAACAGGTCACCCAGCTCTATTATGCAAGGCAGGGCATAATCACGCCGGAAATGGAATATGTTGCAATAAGGGAAAGCCAGCTGTCCGACGGGTATATAACTCCTGAATTTGTAATGCAGGAGGTTGCCTCCGGACGTGCAATAATTCCTGCCAATATAAACCATCCCGAAAGCGAACCAATGATCATTGGCCGCAAGTTTCTTGTTAAGATAAACGCAAACATTGGCAACTCACCGACAACATCAAGCATTCCCGAAGAGGTAGAAAAAGCAGTATGGGCATTCAGGTGGGGTGCCGATACGATAATGGACCTGTCAACAGGGAAAAACATACACGAAACACGTGAATGGATACTGAGAAATTCACCTGTTCCCGTTGGTACTGTTCCACTTTACCAGGCACTTGAAAAAGTCAATGGCCGCATTGAAGATCTGTCATGGCCGGTTTTCAAGGATACCCTTATCGAGCAGGCCGAACAGGGCGTTGATTTTTTTACGATACATGCCGGACTGCTATGGAGGCATATTCCGCTCACTATAAGGAGAACAACAGGCATAGTTTCCAGAGGAGGGTCTATCATGGCGAAATGGTGCCTTATGCATCATAAAGAGAATTTCCTGTATACGTATTTTAATGAGATATGCGATATACTGGCAGCATATGATGTGGGGGTATCACTGGGGGACGGACTGAGGCCCGGATCTGTGGCCGATGCGAACGACAGGGCCCAGTTTGCAGA
>Ga0315548_1003344_pt1 | contig 12052 bp, 12 predicted proteins | sample SalMarSW160110MG_2_FD_202540 | JGI IMG/M metagenome (GOLD analysis project Ga0315548, IMG submission 202540) | Salt marsh sediment microbial communities from the Plum Island Ecosystem LTER, Massachusetts, United States - Salt Marsh Sediment SW1601-110 ... | reverse complement strand
ATGAAAGCCAGACGCCTTTTCATAGCTTTGTCATCGGGGCGTGCCAGCCCGCTCCTACCGGTCGGGGAGGGCCCCCGGCACGGCTACCGTTTCCAGTATCTCGGCGATAAACGCCCGGCCGTCCTTGCCCGGTGACTGCCCCTGGGAGGATACCAGGGCGCGGTGCGCCAGGGCGGGCCCGGCCAGGGCCTTGACGTCGTCGGGCTGGACGAAGTCGCGCCCCTCCAGCAGGGCCCGGGCCTGGGCGGTGCGGAAGAGCGCCAGCGAGCCCCGGGGGGAAGAGCCGAGGAAGGCCGACGGGTGGTTGCGGGTGGCCGCCACCAGGGCGACGATATACTGCTTCACCAGGTCGTCCACGTAGATTTCCCTGACCGCTTCCTGGAGGGCCAGGACGTCGGCGGCGTCCACGACGTGTTTGAGTCCCTCGATGGGGTGGACGTAGCGCTGCCGCTCGATAATGGCTATCTCCTCGGACGAAGTGGGGTAGCCGATGTTTATCCGCAGCAGGAACCGGTCCAGCTGCGTCTCCGGGAGGGGGAAGGTGCCCTCGTATTCCAGGGGGTTCTGGGTGGCCAGCACGTGGAAAGGCGAGGGCATGGGGCGGGTGACGCCATCCACGGTAATCTGCATCTCCCCCATGGCCTCCAGCAGGGCCGACTGCACCTTGGGCGTGGCCCGGTTGATTTCGTCCGCCAGCAATACCTGGGTCATGATGGGGCCGGGGCGGAACTCGAAATCGGCCGTTTTCTGGTTGTATACCGTCACGCCGGTGATATCGCCGGGGAGGATATCGGGGGTGAACTGAATCCTCTTGAAGCTGCAGTTAATCGATTTCGCCAGGCTGCGGGCGAGCATGGTCTTGCCGACGCCGGGGGCGTCCTCGATGAGCAGGTGCCCCTGGGAGATTAAGGCAATCACCGCCAGCTTGACGGCCTCCGTCTTGCCGACCATGACCTTTTCCACGTTGTCGACTATTTTTTGAGCCAGCTCCTGAGATTGTGCGATTTTGGCTGCCACTTTCACCTCTGCCGCGGACGCGCCGCCGGTAATTCTGAATTAAAGTGCCCCTTAATTTGAGTATAACACAAGCGAAAATCGTGGACAAAAAAGGACGCGTTTATGCAGCGGGGTGAAGCAACGTCGGGGGGAAATAGTGGCGCCCCGGGGGCTCTGGCCGGTGGTCGTGGCAGGGTTCAGCCGTTTTGGTAGTCCTGGCTGATTTCTTCCATGATTTTGGCGGAGAAGGCGTGCCGCTCGTCTTCTTCCATCGTGGTCATGGGGAGCACCCATTCCATCTCGGCGAGGTTAGAGAGCAGCATGTCAATCATGTCGAAGGGGACGGATATCACAAATAGCCCTTCGGGTAATATTTTTTGCATCCTGAAGCCGTAGCCGATTCCGGTTACGGTGTAATTCAACTCGCCGCTGAGATACGGGTAGGCGAAGAGCCAGGCGCACATCAGTACCGGGGTAATCCTGGAGACGATGGGTTTGCCGGTGGAGTAGCTGGCCGCTCTCAGGATGACCTCCGCCTGGGAAGGCGTGGCCGTCAGAATCAAAAGGTCAGGGTCGAAGGAGAGTTTGTCCACCGGCGAAAAGGCCACGTAGCGGACGGTGCCGCGGGGTATCTTCTGAATGTGGTGATATATGCGGCGGTTGGCCCGCGCCGCCTGGTATATTTTTTCCTTGGCGCCTATCTGGCCGCTCTCCAGGGTGGGCTCGGGCTCCACCATGCCCAGCACCAGCCTGTCCACGCAGGTAAAGGTATCCTTGTCCGCATAAAACGGGGGGTTTACCTGCGCCTCCCGGAACAGGCGGCAAATCGGCATCTGTTTATCCGTCTTTTTCAGGCCCTTGGGCCGGTTGAGCAGGAACTTGACGCCCACCGGCTTATATTCGAAGTTGAATTTATCAAGTATGGAGTAGTCCCGCTTGGTCGCTGTCATATCGGCCTCCCTCAATTCAATATTGCCTGAAATATCGCTAGCCGTTCATCTCGCGGCGCAGCTGGCCCAGGCGGTTATCGAACTTGGCGAAATGCTCTTCGCGGTTGGTGCGCCAGGAGCGGTAGAGGTTGTCGTCCTTGAGGTTCTCCAGCACCGTGGACATCATGTTCCAGGGTATCGAGATGAGGAACACCCCTTCCGGGAAGTCCAGGTTGATGGCCTGCATCCCCAGGGAGAGGCCGGTGACGGTGAAGTTCATCTTGCCGCTGACGACGGGATAAATATAGAGCCAGGAGCAGGCCATCACCGGTGTGCCGGTGGCCGACCAGGGGTCGCCGGAGGTGTAGCAGTCGGCGCGCAGCAGCGAGCGGGCCTGGGTAATATTGGCCGCCACCACAGTCACGTCCGGGTCGAAGGTGAGGCTGTCCAGCGGGGAAAACGCCACGTATTTCACCGAGCCCTTGAGCATCCTGGGTACGTACTGGTAGAGCTTGCGGTTGGCCCGCGCTTCCTTGAAGAGACCGGCGGTGCCGCCGGCCATCCCGCTGACGAGTACCGGGTCGGGCTCCTTCATGCCCAGCAGCAGCGGCTCGACGCACATGAAGTCCTCCTCCTGCACGTAGAAGGGGCCGCTGTCCTGAGCCTCCTTGAACATCTCGCAGAAGGCCCGTTTCTCCTTTATCCTCCCGATGCCCTCCGGCTTTACCGGCAGGAATTTTACGCCCACCGGCGGCCTTTCCAGGTTGAGTCTATCCAAAGCGGCGTAGTCTCGCGATTTCTGGTTCATGCTAACCTCCTTAGTTCCCCGGGCCGCCGGCCGCGGCGGGAGAGATGCCGGCAACCGCGAGGGGTTTTCAGACGGGCTTCATCATGCCGGGCAGCCACAGGCTTATCTGGGGGAAGGCGATGAGGATGGCCAGGAAGATAAAGAGGACAACCAGGAAGGGCGCTACCCCCCGCAGCAGCTTGTCAACCGGGATATCGAAGGCGGTACGCATCATGAAAAGCTCCAGGCCCATCGGCGGGGTAATCAGGCCAATCTGCATATTGACCACGTAGAGGACGCCGAACCATATCGGGTTGAAGCCCAGGGCGGTGATGACCGGGACGAAGATGGGCACCGTCAGCAGCATGATGGTGATGGCGTCGATGAAGCAGCCCAGAATCAGGAGCAGGATATTGATGGCGATGATCACCAGCCACGGGGAGAGGTCGGAGGTCGTCACGAAGCTGGTAATCGTCCTGACGACGCCGGAGCTGCCGATGACGTAGGAGAAGAGCCAGGCCCCGATCATCATGAAGAGAATCATGCCGTTGATGGTGGCCGTCTCCAGCAGCGCCCGCTTCAGGCCCTTCCAGCGGAGTTTGAAGATGGTGAGACCGATGATGAGCACCACCACGCAGCCGACCCCGGCCGCCTCGGTGGGGGAGGCGATGCCGAAGTAAATCGTCCCCAGGATGGAGAGCATCACCACCACGATGGGCCAGACCCGCTTCAGCGAGGAGAACCGCTTGCTCCAGCTGACGCCGCCCACCGGCGGGCCGAGCTTGGGGTTGCGCCAGCAGATAATTACGGCCACCGCCGCCAGCATCAGGGCCAGCAGTACGCCCGGTACCATCCCGGCCATGAAGAGGTGCCCGATGGAGGTCTCCGAGAGGACGCCGTAGATAATCATGCCGGCGCTGGGGGGAATCAGGGGCCCCAGGACGCCGCCGCAGCAGAGCCCGCCCATAGCCAGCCCCTTATCGTAGCCGTACCGTTTGAACTCGGGCTCGGCTACCTTGCCCACGGCCAGGATGGTGGCGGTGCTGGTGCCGATGGCCGCCGCCATGGCCGCCTCGCCCCAGATACTGGTGACGATGAGGCCGCCGGGGACACGGGAAAGCCAGTTGCGGGCGGCCCCGTAGATATCCTCGCCGATTTTCGTCTCCGAGATGAGACAGGCGATGAGCACGAAGAGGGGCAGGGGTACCCAGTTGATATTATAGAGCGTGAGGAAGGTCGTCCAGCCTATTTTATCCAGGCTGAAACCACCGTAGGCAAAGAAGGCGACACCTATGGCCATAAACCCCAGGGCATAGATGACCGGCATGCCCATGAGCATCAAAAAGAGCATGCCTATGACGCAGATTAGTGCCGCCGTGGTCGGGTCCATAAATACCTCAGCTTACCGGTTTAAAAATGCTAGGCAGCGTCGTGACTGCCCGGGGTATCTTCCTGTTGCTTCGGGCTGCGCAGGCCAGCTATGCCGCGGACGAATTTGCCCACCAGGATAAGGCACAGCAGGACGTAGCCGAAGGTTATAACCATCTTGATGGGTGCCAACGGCAATGCCCACGGCGATTGGCTGACCTGGCCAATCTTGAGGGCGTAGAGGGCGTTATCCAGGCTCTTCCATGTCAGCACGCCGCAGAAGACGAGCGCCAGCAGCGGGAAAATGGTGCTGATGACGATTTGCTTCATCCGCTGCGGGAAGCGGGATGCAACCAGGTCGTTCCTGACATGCTGGTCGAGTTTCTCCACCCCGGCCACGGCCAGGACACCGCAGAAGAGGAGAAACATGGTGCTGAGCTCGTAGGCAAAGGAGTCGGGGGAGTGGAAGATATACCTCTTTATCACCCCGTAGGTCTGGAGCCAGGCCATGAGCAGTATCAGTACCCCGCTCACCAGCAGGAGGGCCTGGCTGGCTCGACCGAGCCAGTTGTCCACTTTCTGGAGCGCTCTTTTTACCAATTTAGCTTACTCCCCGGATGGAATTTACGCCTTTTCATGACCGTAGCCTCCCGGCCGCGGGCATGCCGTTAGTTTAGCTGACTTAGCGCGGGTTATTGGCGTTGGCCGCATTGACAATAGCCATGACCTGCTCGCCGAAGTCACCGTAGATAGCCATCTGGGCAGCGGTGATATCCTGGCAGGCCGCCTTCCACCTGTTTACCTCCGCCTCGGGTACTTCGTATATCTCCACCCCGGCGGCGGCTATTGCCTCGAAGTCGCTGACCCATTCACCCCTCAGCCAGTCGTCGATGACGGCGGACTGGGCCTGGGCCTCTTCCAGCATGATGTCCTGGATTTTCCCGGGCAGGTCGTTCCAGACGTCCAGGTTGATGGAGAAACCGTGCACGGCCGGGACCATGTAGGCCGACGTCATGTAATCGGCGACATCGGTCAGGGCGAAGATACGCATGGCGGCCGGTGCCGTGATGACCGCATCGACGGTGCCCTTCTCCAGCAGCGAGTAGGACTCGGTATAGGGCTGCCCGGTTACCGGGGCGCCGCCCAGCGCCTCAACCATGGAGGCAATCGAGGGCGAAATGGCCTGTACCAGCAGGCCGTCCCAGTCTTCCAGGGTCTCTACCGGCCGGGTGGAGATGAGGGCCATGCCGGTGTAGTTATGCAGGCAGAGCAGCTTCTGGTTGAACTGGTCTTCCAGTATCTCGCCGTACAGCGGGTACAGACCCGGCATCGCCTCGATGTGGGCATCAAGGTTATTGAACAGGAAGGGCAGCTCCACGATGCCCAGCTTGGGCTCGTCGAAGGAGTGGAAGTTGGGGGTGATGGCGCCCAGGTCGGCGGCCCCCGTCCTTACCCCGTCGAGGAGCTCCATAAATGACAGCATCTGCTCGGCGCCGTAATAGTCGATGGTGTAGTCGGGGCCGGCGCGCTCGTTAAAGGCATCGACGAACACCATCTCGACCTCGCCGTATTCCATCAGGGCGGCGCTGGCCATTTTCATTACCACCGGCTCGTCCGGCCCGGAATCGCAGGATGCGAACACGCCACCGAACGTAGCTGCCACCAGGATGACACAGAGTAAAACTGATAGTCTCTTCATTATCGGTAAATACCTCCTTTTCAATTGGGCGGGTAAAGCGTTAACCTCATTGATGTTCGCTGACTATCACCCCCTTTTCCCGGAAGAACTCCGCTATGTTTTCCGAAATCCGGCCGGCCGTGGCCACGACCTGCTTGACGGCGTCGTCCACAATCGGGGCCAGGCGGCTCTCCGGCCCTACCAGGCTCAGGGCCACCGGCCAGAAGTAGTTGCGGACGGGGGCGGATACGCAGAGGGCCCCCACAATCCTCTCCCCGCAGCTGACGGCATAGCCCTGCTGCCGGATCAGCCGTATCTGGGCCACCAGGGTCTTCTTATCGGTAACGGAACGCCCGGTTACCTGCCTGATTTTGATATTTTTCATGAACGCTCTCAGCTCTTTATCGTCGAGCTCGCCCAGCAGCACCTTGGCCGCCGCGCCGACGAATATGGGCCCCACCGGGTCGCTGCCCTCGAATACCTTTATCTTGTGCTTGCTGATGATATCGTAGAGGAGGGTGTAATGGCTGCCCACCATGATGTTAAGCTCCACGTTTTCCCCGGTCACGTCCCACAGCTCCTTTATCTCCTCCATGGCGCAGGTAATCAGGAAATAGTGGTTCGTCTCGGGGTTGGAGGCGAGCTTGGTCACCAGCGGGCCCAGGTGATAGCGGCGCGTCACCGGGTCGTGCGCCACCATGAGCAGCCCGTCCAGCGTCTGCAGCAGCCGGTAGACGGTGGGCTTGGTGAGGGTGGTGTGGTTGCTGATGTCGGTCAGGGTGTGCAGGCCGTTATGCAGGCATTCCAGGATACTGACGGCGCGACCGACCGAGCGTATCGACGTGGCATTCCGGGGGGTTTTTACGGCGGAATTTCGCATAGTGAAATAATTATTTCTGTTCTGTACGTCCCATTATAGCATTATTTAGCGGCCTGTCAAATTTTTCCAGAAGTGTGGATTGATTGGCCGGGACGCTGTATGATACAGTTTTACAGGGACGCCGGCCGGCTTGAGTATAAGCCCATGAACGAGATGTACGCCGCGTATGTCTCCGGGTGAAGGCGTCTTCGCGGGGGCCGGGCCGTTAATTCCATGCCTGTACTGATACTGAATTTCCAGGGGAGGTAGCTATGAAGGTAGGTTTCATCGGCATCGGGGGGATGGGGAAACACATGTCCCGCCGCATCCTCGAGGCCGGCTACGGTCTTACCGTCCATGATTTGAGAAAGGAAGCCGCCCTGCCGCTGCTGGAAAAGGGGGCCGCCTGGGCCGGCTCGCCCCGGGAGGTCGCCGAGGCATGCCGGGTGGTCATCTCCAGCCTGCCGACACCCCGGAGCGTCGAGGGGGTGGTTTACGGGGATAAAGGTCTCAAGGCCGGGTGGAAAGAAGGAGATATCTACGTGGACATGAGCACCAACTCGCCCTCCACCGTAAGGAAAATAGCCGAAGACGCCAAAGCCATGGGAGTGACCGTGCTCGACGCCCCGGTCAGCGGCGGGACGAAAGGGGCCGAGCAAGGCACCCTGACCATAATGGTGGGCGGCGACCCGGCTACCGCCGGGGAAATCGAGGGAATCTTCAAGGCCATGGGCCAGAACATCTACCCCGTGGGCGATGTCGGCTGCGGCAACGTCGCCAAGCTGGTGAACAACATGATTTCGCTGGCCTGTAATTCGATATCGGCCGAGGGCTTCGTCCTCGGCGTCAAAGGCGGCCTTCATCCGCAGGTCTTGTGGGACATCATTTCGCGGAGCACCGGCGATAACTGGTGCATGGAGCAATACCCCCAGACGACTTTCCGGGGTCACTTCGAGCCCGGATTCAGGGTAAGCCTGGCGTATAAGGATATCGGGTTGGCGCTCGACCTGGGCGAGGAGTACGCCGTACCCCTTCCCGTGGGGCAGGCCGTGCGGAAAGACCTTGAGGATACCATCGCCGCGGGCCTGGGGGATAAAGGGGTGGATGCCGTGATATTACCCCTGGAAGAAGCGACCGGAGTGAAAGTGCGTTTACCCGAGCGATGAAATAACTGACGGTAATTTTTAAGGAGGCGAAATGATTGTCGTTGACAGCGCTGGTGTCGAGGCCGTGCCGACCCGGGACGAAATCGTCGGTGAAGGGCCCGTTTCCCGGAAAGAATTAATCGGTGCCGAAGCTACGGGAGGGTTCAGCGTGCTGCTGGTGACCTTCGGCCCGGGGGCCAGGCTCAACTTCCACACGCATACCTACGAGCAGATTCTCTACGTCACCGAGGGAAAGGGCATCGTGGCCACCCGCCAGAAGGAGCATATCGTCACCCCGGGAGCGGTGGTCTATATCGCCCCGGGTGAGGTTCACTGGCACGGCGCCACCGAGGACGCCTCCTTCTCTCACATCGCCATCCAGAAGCCGGGGATACAACTGGCCCGATAAATAGCGGTGTGGAAGAGACGCGGCCTTTTCCTCAAATGCTGGGGGCGGGCTAATCTACATCGGGGAGAATTCACAAGACCTCTCCCCCTTTTCCGGGGCGGAGAGCCAGGCGGCTAATATAACTTATAGTTCGGAGTGGGTCGGTATCGCCGACCTTTATTGCCAGCACGTCCAGTACCAGGCCATGCAGAACCTGTCACGTGCCCTGCCGCAGTTCTAACAGCCGCTCCCGGAGCGGCCGCCGGCCATGGAGTTCGCCCGGACCAGGGCCGACTTCGAGAGTTTCATCGACAGCCACCTGGATAAGAGAGTCACCTTCGGCACGGCTCAAGACAATATGGGGCTGGTACTATGGCGCAATCAGGACAAGCTCAATCTGCACATCGTCAACTACGATTTTAATTATGCTACCGGACTGGTCAACGAGAAGAACGGCCTGTCACTGATGATTGACGCTCAACTTGTCCCACAGCCCTCAAGGGTTGCGGTCATTTCACTAGACCGTCCCGAATTCACCGAACTCCTCTTTAACATTAAGGATGGATTCCTGTCCTTCTCGGTTCCTGCGTTACATGTCTGGGATATCGTTATTATTGAGTAGTGTTTATTAGTGACCTTTTATCAATTACACATTCTGACGTTTTGTGATTTACGATTACATGCACCTAGTCTCTCATGTTCCAAAAGAGATATATATTGTTTGCGTCCTAATTAGGGGTGTATAATTACCATAACTAAAAAGGCTCCCGAGGAGGATTAGATGCCTTCGAGAGGCGAAATTAAAAGCGACAAGATAGAAACCCCGATTTGCGGTAAAATACACGGGGGAAGTGGGATATGAGAATAGGAATCCTTGAGCTATTGAGAGTCGGATCTACCAGAAGATGGGATCATAAGGCATATAATTATCTGATTACCAAGCAATACGCCAGTATCATGCCTCAGACTGTAAGCGTCTGGTGCCGTAATCTTGGCCACGAAGTCTTCTATGCCACCTATTTTGGCAATAAAGATCCCAAGCAACTGCTACCAAACGATCTGGATGTTGTGTTCATCTCAACTTATACTCAGGCAAGTGCACTGGCATACGCGCTGGCAAAGCTGTATCGCAAGGAGAACACTCTTACGGTCATAGGCGGTCCTCATGCTAAACAATTTCCCGAGGATTGTCTGCGTTTCTTTGATATCGTTGTGCGTGACTGTGATAAGACTCTGATAACTGAGATTTTAAGAGATGCCCCTCGGGGAGAAATTCTTACCAGTGGGCGAGCCCTTAGCAGTATTCCCAGTGTACAGGAAAGGATGCCGGAGATCCGCGCATCCAATTTCCTGAGGGGTAGACCCTTTCCTTTTACCGGAGTTCCGATGTTAACCAGCATTGGCTGTCCTAATTCTTGTGATTTCTGTATTGATTGGAATAATCCCTATTCACTTTTATCTTTGGACCAGCTAGAAGCAGATATGCGCTATATCTTTCGACATTTCCCCAAAGTGATGATCGGTTTACATGACCCCAATTTTGCCGTGAAATTCGAGCAAGTCTTTGATGTACTGGAAAAGATACCCAATCGCAGGCGCAGCACTTATATAATGGAGACTTCACTCTCCATTCTACGGCGTTCCAGATTGGAGCGGCTGAAAAACATGGGGAAATTCTATATAATTCCCGGCATCGAATCATGGACAGCTTATTCAAAAAAGGTTATAGCCGGGTCCATAAAGGATCCTCGAGAGAAACTGGATAAAGTCATTGAGCAGTTAAATATCATTCGACCTTACGTTGCCGGAATTCAAGCCAATTTCATGTTCGGTCTGGATGTGGATACAGGGGATGAACCTGTAGAGTTGACCAAGGAATTCGCATCTCGAGTTCCCTTCGTTATGCCGAATTTTAATATTCCGGTCCCCTTTGGAAATACTCCACTATATGAAAGATATTTAAGCGAAGACCGTATTTTGACAGCCATGCCGTTTACTTTCTATTACATGCCATACCTGGTATACACGTTAAAGAATTATAGTCCGGCGGTCTTTTATGAGAAACTCATTGATGTGGTTTCTTATATTTCTTCCGGCAGTATGCTCCTGAAAAGACTAAAGGAAGCTCCTGCCCCGGTCTCATCCGGATACAACCTGGTTAAAACTTTGAGTAACAGGCAAATGATCGGGAGACTTCGCGATATATTGAATTTACTGAATACTGATAAACAATTCAGAGCTTTTCACGAACATGAGACGGATGTTTTACCGGATTTTTATCACCGCCAATATGAGCATTCGCTAGGCCCTTATGCTACTCTTATGTCTCATGAAGAACGTAAACCCATACTAGTTAGTCATAAAAAGAAAGAGGTTTAGGCCCAGGACTCAAGCGGCGGACATTAGTTCCCTCTTCTTTCTTTCTTTCTTGCTTCTCGCCCCGTCTTTTCCAGCTCCTCTATTCTCGCTTCTTCCCTTTCAACTTCTCTGCTCTCTTCTGCTCTCGCTTCTTTCCTTTCCTCTGCGGCCAGTTCTTCTCTTTTATCTTGTTTCTCAGCCTCCCTCCTCTCTTCTCTTCCCATCTCTCTTCTTTCTTTTTTTCTTGCTTCTCGCCCCGCCTCTTCCATATCCCCTATTCTCCATTCATCCTCTGCAGTTCTTTTTCTCTCTTTTCCTCTCGCTTCTCTTCTCGCGTCTTCTCCCAGTTCCACCAATTTCTCATTGTAGAACTTGGAAGCTACGTTTATTATGTCTTCGGCTCTTTCGCTCATAAATTTCTGATCTTCAATTCTTCTCCCAAGCGAAGCAGCCCAGTCGGTGAGTCCTTCCTTCTCTGCCTTTTCTTTTTCTTGCTCCGTCGCGTGTATGGTCTTCGACGCGAGGTTTTGGATAACTTTAATGTATCTTTCCCTTTCCCCCGGGTTTTGAGCGCCCTCGAAAATGGCCTTATCCACTGCCGGTCTAAAGTTCCCGCTTCCCCCTCCCTCCTTGGTGAGGATATCGAGATCCTTTTTTGATATGGCCTCTATCGGGTCTACACACAAATAATTACTGAGAAAATCATATAATTTTGCATCATCTCCGCACAACTCCTCCAACAAACTTTCCTTTTTCTCCTCCTCTTTCTTCTCCTCTTTCTTCTTCCACATAATTCAGTCTCCCTCCTTTGTTGTTTTTACCCGCCTAATCATATGCTGATTGAACTCTTATTCTTCTGGCAAGTATCTCGGGATTCTTATTAACAAGTGCTCATATATTCAGAATGTTAGCTTATATGCCTTCTTTAATCATTATGATTCCCTCCTTTGTAGAGGAAAGTATATCACAAACAAAGGTGCGTCAGTGATTAAAGCTAGCTTCCCGACAAAATTTCACCAGGATTTTCGGTTGTCCGCCTAAGGACTAATTTTGATATCGTTCTCGACTTCGAAAACCCCTGGAGCCGCCCAGGCCACCCACTGGGCTTCTGCTCTCTCTCCCCAGGAGCGCACACTGCCGCTGAGAATCACCTTGCCGCCGCGAGTTTCTATTTTGATTCGCCGCGAATCAAGCAAGGCATTGCGCTGAAATGCGCTTACGATTTTGTCCTCTATATCCTGCGGTTTGACCGTCGGCTTGACCGTAATCTGGTTACTTAACCACACTACTCCCATGAGGTGATGTACGGCTTCCTCGGCAGCGTACTTTTGATACCCCCAGTCTACCTCGCCACTTAGATTAACCACTCCATCTTGCACGTGCACTTTGACGCGGTCATAGGGCACCAGGACATTCCACTCGAGAACATTTGCCACCATCCCGGCGATGTCCTCATCTGAACGCTTAAGAGAGCCGGGCAACCTGACCTGGATTTCTTCAGCCACCGCCCTGACACCAAAAACTCGTGCGGCGGCGCGCTCGGC
>Ga0315548_1003343_pt1 | contig 12052 bp, 11 predicted proteins | sample SalMarSW160110MG_2_FD_202540 | JGI IMG/M metagenome (GOLD analysis project Ga0315548, IMG submission 202540) | Salt marsh sediment microbial communities from the Plum Island Ecosystem LTER, Massachusetts, United States - Salt Marsh Sediment SW1601-110 ... | reverse complement strand
TAAGAGAGAGACATCTCTTTCATTTTCAGCATCGCCTCGCAAGCCAGGCCGTAGCGGGGTCCCGATCCCAGGAAGAAGAAGCGTTGCAGCCCGGCGTCCTCCCCTAGCTCCCTGGCCAGGCCCTGCCTCTCGGCGATCAGTCTTTCGCCTAGCGGCGGCAGGCTCTGCAACTGCGCCAGGTAATCGTCTCGACCAGCAGCTATGCCCGCCAGGGCCTGGGCGGCAACCAGCATGCTGCTGAAAGAGCGCGTCTGGGCAATGCTCTCCTCCTTCCCCTCTCGGGCGATCAAGCTGAGGGGAGCCTCGGATGCTAGCGCGCTGTCCTCGTAGCAAGTGATAGCCAGGATGGTTTCCCCCCAGCTTGCCTTGAAATCACGCACCGCCCACAGGGTTTCCGTCGTCTCCCCGGAGCGGGAAACGGCCACCAGCAGAGTTGGCTCTCCCCGCACCAGGGATGAACTGGGGTAAAGAACAAGCTCCGAAGCGGGCAGGCCCAGGGCTCTGAGTCCCGTCAGGTGCTGGAAGATGGCTGCTGCTGTCAGAGAGAGATAATAGGTCGAGCCGCAGCCGGTGAAGACAACTTCAGCGAAATCCGTGTGCCGGAAGAGCTCTCTAAGGTTGTCTTCCTGAGCGCGCACGTCAATCAAAAGCCTTTGCCAAGCAGCATACTGACTCAGGATCTCAGATCGAGTGTTACTTGCTTCGTAGCTGGTCATATTGAAGTCCTTTTCTTAAGATGGCGTGTCACTTGCCGAACCTGACAGTTCGCGTATCCTGTTCGATCCCCACCGGTACTGTCAACATGCCATACAGCTCCGGGCGGCGAGCCTGCATCCATCTTCTACCCGTGCACAGATCGAGGAGCGAGGCGTCCAGGTCGGCGATGACCATATCGTCGCCGGCTTTCCAGGTTTCAGTTATAATGCGGCCATAGGGGTCAATGATCATGGCGTTGCCGGTGCGTATTTCGTCGTCGTCAACGCCCACGCCATTGCTGAACACCAGAAACAGCCCATTGTCGTGCGCCCGCGTCGGCAGCCAGCGCATTAGCCAGGCTCTTCCTTTGGGGCCGCGAAACTCTTCCTCGATGGCTTGCGGGTTGCGGCGACGGTTGTCCCAAAGGGCGCGATCCACTGGCTTCATGGCGTGAGGACTCCTGGAGGTGCAGCCGCCGGTCTGGTGGGGGGCTAGCAGAATGTCGGTGCCTTGCAGGGCGGTGATGCGGACGTTCTCGCCGATGTTGTTGTCGTAGCAGATGAGCACGCCGACGCGACATCCGTGAGGGGTATCGAATACGGTGTATTCGGAGCCGGAGGCCAGGTGTTGGCTGATGAAACAGTGAAGCTTGCGGTGACGCTGACACTCGCCGTTGGACATGGCCACCACGTAGGTGTTGTAGAGCGTCCCGTCCGCTGCTATTTCGACCAGGCCGGCCCCGATGGTCATCTTGTATTCCTGGGCGAGGGAAACCAGCGTTTGTGACGATGGGCCGTCGTCAACTGGTTCCGCCAGCGCAGTCAGCTCTTCCCGCGAGCAGCGTCGCAGATACCAATAGCCGGTGATGCAGCACTCAGGAAAGGCGATCATCTCCACGTGTTGATCCGCTGCTTTCTCGACGAAGCTTCGGATCTTGTCGAGATTCGCCTGCTTGTCTCCCGCAGCGTGCTCAAATTGGACGGATGCGACGCGAATGTCTCTCATCATGCTGGCTCCTCTGGCAAGATATTCTGGAGGGCGAGGGCCACGGCGCCCAGGGCGCCGGCTTTATCCCCCAGGGCGGTCAGGGCCAATTTATCCTCCCAGTCCCAGAGTTGGCCCGTAGCTTGCTCGGCCAGGGCTTTTCGGAGAGGATTCAGAAGAATGTCGCTCGCCTGAGCCAGGCCGCCAGCCAGGACCAGCAGTTGGGGGTCGTAGGCGGCAAAGATCATCAGGACCCCCATGGCCAGGTAGGAGGCCGTCTCCGCCATGATGTCCAGGGCGACGGGGTCCCTCTGGGCGGCGGCCTCAATCACCAGCTTGCCGGTGATGGCTTCTGGATTCCCATCAGCCAGGCGGGCGATGAGGGTGTCCTGGCCAGCGCGAAGGGCAGCGCGACCCCGTCGCACAATCGAGGCTCCGGAGGCCATCATCTCCAGGCAGCCGTGGGTGCCACAGTTGCAGAGCGGGCCGTTCCGTTCCACCGGGGCGTGCCCGATCTCGCCCGCCTGGCCCACACCTCGATACAGCTTCCCGTCTATGATGACGCCAGCAGCGATGCCCGTCCCCAGACTCAGGTACACCATATACTGCAGCCCCTTGCCCGCGCCGAAGCGGTGCTCGCCCAGGGTGCCGGCTTTCACGTCGTTCTCTATGAAGACAGGCCGACCAAAACGCTCCTCCACCAAAGCTACCAAAGGCGCAGGAGGTGAGGCTAATCGCACGTTAGTGCTGCCAAACCAGTCCCCGCTCTCCAGATTCACGAGGCCGGGGGCGCCGATGCCGATGGCGGCGATGCCGTGAGGCGAGACCTGGGCCGCATCCATCACTGCCCGGATCGTCCGCAGGATGCCCTCTACGGTGGCCGCGTCGCTGCTGAGGTCGGTCGGGGTGCTGAGATGCTTCAGGATTTGACCGGAGGGACGGGCGATCACCGTCGCCACCTTGGTGCCGCCAATATCTACGCCTAGAAATAGATTCCCGTCCACGGTGCTCTATCCCCCAATGGGTCAGGTGCAACGCACTTTTTGCAGGTCAGTCGAAGTGCGTTGCACCTTGACTACCGACGATGATCTATCCCCCGTCGGCGTGGTAAACCTCCTGTCCTCTCACCATGGTCAGATAGACGTTCACTTGTTCATCAATGATGACCAGGTCGGCGTCCTTGCCGGGCTCCAGGCTGCCTTTGCGGTCGGCCACGCCGATGACGAGTGCGGGATTCAAGCTGGCCATCTTGACGGCTTCGGCCAGTGAACAGCCAGTGGAGTGGGCGAAATTGCCCACGCCGAAGTTCATGGGGGCGACGCTACCCGCCAGGGTGCCCCCCACCACGTAAACGCGATGGTCTTCTTTCACCACCTTGCGGCCACCGGTCCAATCGTAGGTGCCGTTGGGCATGCCTGCCCAGGCGGTGTTGTCCGTCACGAAGTGTATTCCATCTGTCCCTTTGCAGCGCAACAGGATTCTCATGGCCACAGAACCGACGTGCTGCCCATCGGGGATCAATTCGGCGTTGATCCCATCACAAGTGAGCACTGCTCCGAGCAAACCTGGCCGGCGATGGTGCAAGGGGATCATACCGTTGAAGGTGTGCGTGGCGCAACTCAGCCCAGCTTGCACTGCTTCCATAGCTTGCTCGTACGTGGCCGCTGAGTGGGCCGCCGAGGGCACAATGTTCAACCTGACCAGCTCGCGAATGACGTCGAGCGCACCGTCCAGCTCCGGCGCGATGCTCATCTTGCGGATGGTGCCCTCCGCCGCTTCCACCATCTGGTGCAGCTCTTTGATGGAGGGCTGTCGCAAGCTGGAAACATCCTGCGATCCCCGGGCCGTCTCAGCCCCACTGAGGAAGGGGCCTTCCGCGTGGATGCCCAACACCTCCGCCCCGCCGGTGCCGTGCACCATCACCTGGCGAACGACACGTAAGCTGTCCAGAATCTCCTCGAAAGTAGGCCGCCCCATTGAAGTGGGCAGAAGGCCCGTGACCCCCGTGCTCGCAATACTTCTGCATAACTGGGTCGTGGTCTTCGCATCCTCGCCGAAGTGATGGCCGTCCCGCCCGTGCACGTGGGTGTCAATGAAGCCCGGCACAACTACTCTGTCTGGAGCGTCAATGACGGTAGCACCGTCGGGGATGGGTATCTCCGCTGACGGCCCCACCGCCGTGATCTTCTCGCCCTCAATGAGGATTGTGCCTGGAGCCATGCTCTCCAACGGAGTCAAGACACGTCCGGCTCGAATAGCTATTGTGTTCTTCACGTATACCTCCATTTTGCTTCAGTATCTTCGACAAGAAGGAAAATTGACTGAGCTTTGCTCAATAGCGTCAATGATTTGACCGTCAATAGCCACCCCGATATCGTTCAGGGCCAGCAACACTGCTCCGACCTCTGGCTCAAACTTTGGCTCGACTATCGTTGCCCGTGGAGCGGCTGCGTGAATCGTCTCCCTGAAAGTGCGGAGGACGAGCTCGCCCGCCTTGAACACCCCGCCAAAAGGCACAACGGCGAATTCTTCCTGTTCCATGCCCAAGCGTTTGATGACCGCCACTCCCAATCGTCCCGATTCGTGCCCTGCTTCTTCCAGAATCTCACGGGCTTTCCAATCACCTTGCCGGGCCACTTTTGCCACTGCCGAGCATAGGCTTGCTATCTCGTGCCGTCTTAGAGGTTGCTGGGGTGTCACCTTCCGATAGAACAGCCCGCCTTCCGATGCCTCTGACTCCTGAGCAGCAGACTTTTCAATGACGGTTCCCGAATCAATGACGAATCTGGTTCGCTCACCGCTTGTCGCCTCCCTCACCTCCACGGCTACATGCACCCGGAACGGCAGGTCCTCTGGTTGGGACAGTCCGAAATGCTCTAGCACGGCCTTGGTCAGCATCGTTTCTTCCAGGCGGCCGTCGTGGGCTTGTAGCACGGCTCGCATGGCCTTGAAGCCGATCCAATAGCCGCTCCCCTCATCGCCCAGCGCCGCCCCCCAGCCACCCGCTCCCACCTCTCTGCCGTCCCTGGCCCATCCTCTAGCCAGGGAGCCTGTTCCAGCGCCCACGGTAACGCCGACGCGCCCGTCAATCCAGAAGCGAGCTGCCCAGCGCGGTGTCTCCCCTTCGGCGGCTCTGACGACGTGCTTGATACCACACTCTTCTATTACCTTCCCAAGGGTCTCAGGGTCCAGCGGCGCACCGATGCACAGGCTCTCGATTTGCTCGGCACGCAAGCTTGCTTCCTGGAGGGCGGTGTTGATGGCGGACCTCGCAGAGTCCCTGGCCTCCTGGCGCAGGACATAGTTAGTATTAACGCCCCCGCCACGGCCATAGCCCAGAAGCCTTCCCTTTTCATCGGCCGCCAGGCAAACGATCTTCGAACCCCCGCCATCAATTCCTAAGACATATCGCATGGCTGTCCCTCCGCAAGCCCACGATGCCCTACCTCTTTGCCACGAACCCTTCGACTGGGCTCAGGACAAGTGACACGAACTTTCACTAAATTCGCTTTTTCGTGTTAATTCGTGCGATTCGTGGCATATTTCTCATTACCTACTGATTTCGCACTGTCTCGATGAGGGCCACGATGTTTTCCGCTGGCACGTCGCCCAGGATGCCGTCGGGATGGGCCTGGGCCAGGATGAACCCCCCGCCGGCTCCGACCTCCTCAATTATCCGGCGCACACTGTCCTGCACTGCTTCGGGACTGTCGAGAAACAGCGTGCTCCTAAGCCCGATGCCTCCCCAGAAGCAGAGCCTGTCGCCGTATTTTTTCTTCACTTCGAAAATGTCCACGATCTCCGGCTGGAGGGGATTGTACACGTCCAGCCCGATTTCGATCAGATCATCGAATATCGCGCTGAGATTCCCGTCGGAATGGAGGAACACGAACTTCCCTGCCTCCTTGACCTTGGCGAACATCTTGGCCATGCGGGGCTTGATGTACTTTCGCCAGTGATGCGGCCCCATCAGGAGCGCCCGCTCTGAGCCCCAATCGTCACCGAAGTGGCAGGCGTCAACGTCGTATTGTATCACCTGGTCTATGGCGGCCATATCGTAGTCCACTATGGCATCCAGCAGATCCTCGACAAAGCCGGGGTTCAGGATCATGTCCATCAGCAGGTTTTCCATGCCCCGCAGTGCCCAGGCGGGCTCGAAAAGCGACCCCACCACACCCACCAGGAAGCACTCGCGATTCTCCTCGATGAACTGAGGAAAGTGAGCGAAGTCCTCAGGCCCTGGCGGCTTGGGGAAGGTGTAGTTGGCCAGGCTGGGCTCTGACAGAGGGGGATTCAGTGGACGACCCCACTCCCCCTCTCCGTACAAACCCCGCGTATCCCAGGTGATACCCAGCTTATCACGCCAGATGCCAGGCGCGATTTCCTCCACCAGCGCGTGGAAGCCCACCTCCCACGGCTCAACGATCCTTATATGGTTGCCCATCCACTCCCCGAAGGTCTGGGGATCCTCAAGGCTCTCGTCGCCGTAATACTCGGCCACCTTGGCCCTGGCCGGTGTCGTCAGGGCGATGTACCAGGGCACCTTATCCGGCTGCTGGTGGGTGATGGCCGCTGTCACTCTCTCCCGTTTGGTCATTGCCGACTCCTTTTTTCGTCCAAGTGTCATTGCGAGAGCGAGCGCCGATTGAGTAGCAGAGCGTATCGAAATCAAGCGAGCGGCTCTCTGGATAAGCCGCTTGGCCTCGATACGTCGCTTTGCTCCTACTCGGCCGGCGCTGGCAGGTCTCTTTCTCAATGAGTGGCGCCACCGCGCTATGGACCAGCTCGCAATGACGCCGGACCCACAGTCTTCCTCAGCAAATACTCCGAATGTCCCTCCATGATCAAATTGGGAAACTCGCCGACCCTTTGGTATCCTAAGTCCTGGTAGAACTTCTGCGCCTCGTTGTTAAACGAAGACACGCAGAGAAACACGTTGGGGTATCTGGCGAAGGCGTAATCTTCTATGAACTGCATGATTTGCCGGCCTATCCCCTTTCTCCTGTATCCCTCTTTGACCGCGAGACGACGGACGTAGCAACCGTACAGAAAGTCCCTCTTTATGGTGATGAAGCCCACGACCTCTTCGCCCAGCAGCGCGACAAAACCTTCCTCTCTGTTCAAGAGCTTGCGGAAGTACTCCTGCATCTTCTCAGGCGTGGCCCCCAGAGTCACCCAGGGCTCGATTTGGGGAACGACCTCCACACACTGGGCGATGTCTCTTTCCTCGATCCCCCTTATCTCCACCACACCCGTTGCCTCCTGCGACTATTTCAGCGCGCCCATGGTGATGCCCTCGATCAGACGTTCGGATAACAGGACGTAGATGATGATGGTGGGCACCATGACGATCACCACGCCAGCGAACAGGCCCACCCAGTCCCCTGTGTATTGCATGGATTCGGCGATGCCGTACAACCCCCGCGAGATGGGCATCTTGTTGGGATCGTTGAGGAACACCAGGGCCAGCATGTACTCGTTCCACAGGGCGATGAAGTTGAAAATGGCCGCCGTGATCAGGCCGGGCGAGGCGAGGGGCAGCATCACGCGACGGAAGACCCCGAATTCGGAGCAGCCATCAAGTCGCGCTGCTTCCTCAAGCTCGGTGGGCAGGGTGCGGAAAAAGCCTGTCAACAGATACATGGTGAATGGAATGGATACGGTGGTATAGATGATGATCAGGCCCGGCAGGGTGTTGTTGATGTGCAACTTGGCGGTGAGGCCAAATAGGGGGATGAACAGTAACGGCAGGGGAATACCAGCACCAGCGATGAAGATGCCAGTCAACAAGCCCCCTCCTTTGAACTTCATCCTGCTGAGCACGTAGGCGGCCGGCGCACAGAGCACCAATATCAGAAGCACCGACGCGAATACCAGGACGACGCTGTTGCGGAACTCAAGTCCCAGCTTGGACACTGTCCAGGCTTTGACGTAATTCTGGTATTGAATGCTCGTAGGCAACGACCAGACATTGGAAAAGAGCTCCCGATTGGTCTTGAGCGAAGTCAAAATGATCCAAAGGACGCAGAAGATGGTGAACAGCGACCAGAGAACCGGCAGGACATACAGGGGGACGCGCCTTAACCTGTTGCCAATGCGCCCCCTCTTCCGTCGAACACGGATGGTTTCTTTGCTCATGGCGACAGCTCCTTTCAGTACTCAACGGCTTCCCGCCGAAATACCCGCGCGAAGACTAAGATCAGTACGATGACCAGGAGTTGCATGATCACCCCAATGGCCGAAGAGTAGCCCAGGCGGTAGATGGGATCTCGCTTGCCGAAGCCCATGACGTAGGTGTAGATGCCCAGCGTCCAGATCTCCCTGGGCGGAAGCCGGCCGCAGATGACGTAGGGGAATTCGAACACTTTCAGGGCGCCAATTCCAAAGTGAATGATCGCTATACTGAGGACGTCCCATATCAGGGGGATGGTGACTTTGGTGAAGAGCTGGAAGACGTTGGCCCCGTCTACTTTGGCTGCATCGAACATCTCTTTCGGGATTTGGTCCACCCCGGCCAGAAGCAAGACCAGATAAAAGCCTATCCAGATCCAGCACATAGCGATCAATACCGCGAATACGATCTTGCCTGGTCCCATCCAGGGCGTCTTGGCTATCTCCTCCAGACCCAATATCTCGAAGAAACCTCTGAGCATGCCGAACCGAGGATTGTAGATGAAGCCCCACAGGGTAGCCAAGGCGACGGCGGCTACGACGTTAGGGGCGAAGATGATCAGCCGGAAGAATTTCTTGCCCCGGATGCCAGAGCTCAACATGGCGGTGAACAGAAAAGCTAGAGTGAAGGTGAGCACTCCGCCGAGGAGTAAAAACGTCAGCGTGGTTTTCATGCTCACCCAGAAAACCGCGTCCCTGGGATTCAGGTGCAGAAACGGGAATTGGCCATCAAAAGTCGCCCGTAGATCCAGCAGGTGTTGAAAGTTCCTCAGTCCGATGAACTCTTTGTCCGCCCCAAAGCCCCGCCATTCAAAGAGGGAGTAGAAAAGGGACTGGAGGGCTGGGACGAGGAAGAAGATGAGATAGAGAGCAGACGACGGTATCAAGAATGCAATGATCAACTTCTTTCTTTCCGTGAACATCTTCGCCTCCTTTTCCCCATTCCCCCCAACCCTTCGACCTTGCTCAGGACAGGCTTTGGGGGGTTAGGGGGGGTGGGCGATGGTTACCCATCACCCACCCTTGATGCTGACGCAACTAGTGTGTCTCCCAGTAGGTGACGGTCTCCGCCTTCATCTTCGCGATAAACTCTTCGGGCGTGATCGCGCCTGTGAACATCTCCTGGTGTAGGGGCAGCAATATCGTGGCATAGTACTCGGCGTACTTGGTCCCTATCCCGTCGAAGCCGTCGAAGGTCGCTGTGGCTTCCCCAAACATCTGGCTGCCACTGGCGATCACGCCGGGCCAAAGCACGTCCGCACGCGCAGCAGCGTTTGAAGTCAGGTCCGCCAGCAACTGCTGATTCTCCTTGGTCAAGCTGTAGCGGATGAAATCGAAGGCCTCACGCGGGTGTGGCGCGTCTTTGAGGATCAAGAAGCTCATCATGTAGGCTTCCATGTCGGTGCTCTTGCCGACGCCGCCCTCAACAGCCGGGAAGGAGAAGCCGCCCCACTCGAACGCTGGATCTACCGCGTCCTTCAGCTCGTTAGGCAGCCAGCTCCCGCACAGCTCCATGGCCGCGGCATCCTCAGCCAGTGTCATCTGGCCCTGAGGCCAGGTGAAGCCCTCGGCGCCCTCGATGATGTAGCCCTTGTCCCACAACTCGCGCTCCATCTGCGCTGCCTTCAGGAGGGCCGGGTCATCCCACTTCTCGCCGGTCTTATCTTCGGCCGCCGATATCAGGAAGCCTATGCCTTTCATGCGCTCGACCAGGTGATAGAACCAGAAGGCGTCATACATGCCCACCGAAGCATCCTGGGCGATGGGGGCCACGCCAGTGGCCTTGATCTTCTCGCAGACATCGAGGAACTCACTCCAGGTCTTCGGCTCCTCGACACCTGCCGCCTTGAAGTCACGCTTGTCGTACCAGAAGGCCATGGTGATGAGGGTGTGGGGAATCAAGTAGGTCTTGCCTTCAAGCTGATACTGCTCCAACAGGCCAGGGTAGAAGATGTCGCGGAAGGGCTTGTCCTCGCCCCACGCATCCTCGCCCAGCCAGTCATCCACAGCATAGCCCATCTTTTCCGACACCAGGCCTCCGGCCACCTGATAGGCGTCCTGATCCATCAGGTCCACTTTCTCTCCCGCGGCCAGCGCCGTGCGCAGCTTGGTCTGATTTTCCCGGCCGTTGAACACGAGGTTGACGGTGTGCCCGGTTTCCTTCTCGAAGCCCTCGGCGCATTTCCTGACCCACTCCTCGTAGCGTTCACCCGGGTTCCAGCAGCTCCAGAAGCTGATCGTGACCTTCTCTTTCACGGGCGCTGCTGTTGGCTCCTCCTTGGCCGGGACCGGTGTGGGAGCAGGGGTTGCTTTAGGCGCGCAACTGGTGAGCAGCAGCGCAGTGATGGTGATTATCACCAGGGATAATCGTACAGCGGTTTTCATGTTCGTCCTCCTTTGAAATTGCTTTTTTAAGTGGCGATTTCGCTATCGCCCCATTTCCTAGTGCCAAGCTTGTGTCCGATCAACCACCTCCTTTCCATCTCTCCGTTGTCCCCACTATCTTGCTGATGGCGAATAAGCTATTCTCAGAGTGTAGTCGCCCATGTTGATGGGGTGGATGTCCAAATCACCAGGCTCAGTGACGAAGAAGACGTTCGCCGGCCCAGGGCCGGGAATTGTCCATTCGCAGTGAGGCGTGAAACCATTCATGGTGAAGAAGCTAAGGCGGGGATCATTGAACTTCATTTCCAAGGCCCAGACATCGTCGGCCGTAAGTTGGCCAGTTGACACCAACCGCTGAAACTCCGGCTCTGGATGCAATCCGATAACGAGGATCAAGGGCTTTTGCTCGCGCCCCTCGTTGATCAGGATGAAATCCTCTTTATCAGGATGGATTGCCAATTCCACCTTGGATTTATTGAATCCCACGCCGATCAGCATGTGGGGGCCGAACTGAGGATCCGTGGTGTAGACACGCTCTACCCTGACCTCTCCCTCCGGAGCTTCCAACACCTCTGAGGAGGGCAAAAATCGTTGCAACAACCCTAGTTCCTCCAGAGTAGACATCGCCTCCTCAGTCACCGGGCGGACTTCGAGAGTTAGTTCCTTCATTTAGCTGTCTCCTCCTGATGGTAAGACTCAGCAGGAAAAACCGATTCAGGCTTCGACCGAACCTACATCTTGCGCTTGGGCGAGTAGGTGCCTCCAAATTTAGTGCCTCGCTCTCGGCGCAGGTCCTGCAGGTATTGGCGATATTCCTCCTGACCGTCGAGGTTGCCGGCAAAGTAGACGGGCGGCGTGACTCCCTTCTCGGCCAACTGCTCGGCGACCTCGACCATCAGTGCTTGCAGAATGAAGCAGCCCATCCAGCCCGACGTCGGCCCTACTTTCTGAGGCAGCCTCTCGTCTTCCAGGCTGGCATCCCCCGGCGCCGTCAAGTTGTCCAGCACGATGTCGCAATACTCGTACATCTTCTTGCCAGAGGAGTGCCGCGAGTCCACGAAGTTGGTGTAGGTCATAGAGGTCACTCCAATCACCTTCAGGCCCGCCTCTTTGGCCGACATGGCCATCTCAATGGGGAACGGGTTCCGCCCAGAGGTAGAGATCAGAAGGATCACGTCTCCCGGCTCGGCGCCGATTCCGCTGAAGAACTGCTGGCCGGCCCCCTCCGCCCGCTCCAGGAAAGAGGTGAGATAGATGGGCCCTACCTCCAGGGACAAGCCGTGAGTGAATACTGGATTGACGATGGCCAGTCCACCAGCCCGCCAGAAGATGTCCTGCACGGGCAACGAGGAGTGTGGCCCACCCCAGGCGTAAAAAGTATGCCCCTCGGCGACCGCCTGCGCGATCATTTCCGCAGCCTGCTCAATGTTCCCCAACTGTGTGTCGCGGAGCCGTCCGAGCAGTTCGAACCCTTTGTCCAAGTATTTCTTCGCTAACATAAGCTTTTCCTCCTTTGGTTTATGATGGTTAGCTGCTTTCGGTCAAACGACGATCACTTCCACCCCTGCCTGGCGGAGCGCGTCCAGTTGCTGGGGTGAGATGCCGTTGTCAGTGATGATCTTGTGAATAGAGGAGATGGGAGCAACCAGAGCGGTGGAGACCTTACCGAACTTAGAGTGGTCGGCGACGACGATGATTTCAGGAGCGAAATTGACGATGGCCCTATCCGTCATCGTCTCCGGCAGGTAATCGTTGGTCAGACCTTCCTGCACGCTGATAGCCCTCATGCCCATGATGACCTTGTCGGCACGCAGCT
>Ga0315548_1003341_pt1 | contig 12056 bp, 9 predicted proteins | sample SalMarSW160110MG_2_FD_202540 | JGI IMG/M metagenome (GOLD analysis project Ga0315548, IMG submission 202540) | Salt marsh sediment microbial communities from the Plum Island Ecosystem LTER, Massachusetts, United States - Salt Marsh Sediment SW1601-110 ... | reverse complement strand
CTGATAGTATTATGATTAATCCTATGGTTCCCGATACGTTTGGAGCATTTCCATTATATAAGGATACGGACCCGGCGATTTTCTCCGCGTATGGTGAGAAAACTTACTGGTATAGGGTAAGGTGTATCGACAATAAGGGGAATATAAGTGGTCTTTCTCCTTCAGCCGGGAATAATTTACCGGATACAACACCTCCGACCCCTCCGCGCAATTTAGTGGCAAAAAGTCATGCCGACCATATTGCTCTGGAATGGGAAAGACCGAATCCTGTTCCATCCGATCTCGCGGGCTATAATATATATAGAGGGGTCTGCGGGAGCGATTCGGTGTGTGTTGAATATACTTATAATGAGAAAAAAGAAAAAATCTGTACAAAATGGGAACTTGTGCCATATCCTACACATCTTGTGGGAAATAAAGATTATCCCGATAGTCTTAAATATAATGATTTCACTGTTCCGCCCGGTTCTCCGATTTGTTACAGATATACTATAAAAGCTTATGATAGAAGTCAGAATCTAAGCGACACTTCCAAGAGTGTTTGTCAGAAATTAAGAGAAGAAACACCTCCCGCTCCGCCCGTTATAGCCGGGCTTAAAGCGAGAGACAGGGCAGTAAAAGTCGAGTGGGTTTCTTCGCCCGTACAGGATTTGTTTGGATTTATGGTTTATAGAGCTGAGAAAGAGGCTGGTCCTTACAAAAGAATAAGCGATACGCTTATATTTCCTACAACCATAGATTGTGATGATATTCCGGCTACGAATGTATGGGCTGCCGATTCTGTATTCTCGTTTATCGATACTACAGTCGAAGAAAAAAAGGTATACTGGTACAGGGTGAAAGCTGCCGATTACGGCGGTAATATAGGAGAACCTTCTGTTCCGATAGAGACGTATACCTACAACATTGGTCCTCCGCCGACACCTACTGATTTGAAGGTTAATCAGCCTTCGGGTCAGTGTGCTCTCCTTGTCGAATGGAAACCTGCTTATGATAAAGATTACATAGGTTTTGTGGTGTTCAGAAGTTCTGATCCTGCAAAGGGTTATCGTCAGATCAGTCCGATTATAAGAGGCAATAAGTTTCTTGATAATAAGGTAATCGCGAATAGAGACTACTACTACAAGGTCCAGTATTTTGCTAAGAATGGCAACCGATCGCTCGTTTCAACTGCTAAAAATGGTAAGGCAACGCCTTAAATAGGGGGAATGAGATGAGAAAAATAACGTTAATGTTAACTTTGTTAATTGTTGTTTCCCTGTCAATTCCTTTGTATGCAGCGGATGAATTCATCGAGAATCACACTTGGGGTTTCAGAAACACCACTTATTTCACCGATGGCGGAGGTACTACGGTACTACCATGGGAAGTGTATGTAAGAAGTTTTATCGGCATTTGTCCGGATTCCTCAGAAGCTAAAGTTCTATGTCCTCTGGATTACGCCTTCTATCATGCTTACAATGCAGCGTTTGCTGTTGCTGCCGGCAATTGTTTTGGTATGAGTTTGCTTACCAATATAATTTACAAAGAAGAAGGACATATGGGTTTTTGTAAACCCATATACACCTATTCCGGAGGTGTGGATGGCCCGACTTCGGCAAAGTTATGTACTACGATAACGGTTATGCAGTGTCATGAATGGAGTCATTCCGGTATTATGTGGATGGCTGAAAATATAACAGGCACACATGCAGCAGACGGAAATTACGCTTATGAACAGGTCGAGTATTATCTCTCGATGGGAGATTTGCCTGTACTTACAATAGTTAAGGACGCAAGTTTTGTAGGTCATACATTGGTTCCTTACAAAGTAGAAGAGATAGGTTCAAAGAGATATATTTATATACACGATTCAAACAAATGGATTCCTGATCGTCAGGATTATTACGATAGCGACAGCAATTATATAGAGATAAACAAAAGCAGCGGGGATTGGTCTTATTACTGGGGTAAAGATGAATGGGGTGTAGACGAATTCTGGGGCTCGTCCAGTGGCGGTTATATATTCGCGACACCGATGTCCGTTGTAAAAGCCTCTTCACGTAATCCCCTTCAGCTTGGCGGTATTACAGACGCCATGAATCATATTTTTCTTACCGGAGCTAATATTTCTCAGATTACGGATGACGAAGGGCATAAATTTTACAAGACCAGCGCGGGTTCTCATAATAAATTGTCTGATATAGAAAATAACTCATCACTTAAAATGAAAAATGTGTTCAGGATGCCTATGATTTCTGCCGCTGCGAGAGGAAGAGTAAGAAGTTCCACCCGGATGAAGAATGCTCCCGAGATTTACTTCGCGATAGGCTCCGGGGGCAAAAATCTAAATTTCGAGATTGCCTCGACAGGAAAGAAATACAAATTCGAAATGGCAGGTAAAGACAATATAATAAGGCTTTCCGCACCCGGTGGATCGAGCGGAAAAGATAACTTCGAGGTAAAGAAACTTTCAACGAATAATCAAGAATTGAAATTGAGCAGCAAGAGAGGCGCCGCCAAATTTGAGGTGGAATTACATCGGAGTGTTCCCGGTTCTAAAGTCTCCAGGATCTTTAAGGTAACGAATCTCCAGGCTCCCAGTTCTTCGCCTGTGAAACTTCGTTTATCGGAGGGTAGAGACGCTCTTCTTGTTAAGGGAGAGAAAAGCCCTGTTACCTGTAATCTTGAGATTACTCAGGTTGTAGGCGGGAAAATAACAAAGATGCCATCCAGAACTATGAATATTTCCGGTAAAGAGTGGCAGCAGGTTGTTCCAAGTAACTGGAATAAATTGAATGGTTCAACTATAAAGGTAAATAAGCTAAAGATGCCGATTGATCCTTTAGATAAGTCTGTTATGCCGCCGGATCCTCCTGAGAAGAAGAGATAAATTGGCGGAAAATGTATGATGAGAAAGATAACATTAATCCTTTTCTTTGTATCGCTTGTTTTTTATGCCGCTGACATCGTTGAATTTTCCGGGTCTGCGGGTTTGTACGGAGAATATGATTATATAGACGGAGATACTTTGATGGACCCGACTTCGCAGGTCCGGTTTAACATAAGCCCTACAATATCTTTTTATAAAATGCCTATTAATTTTGATTTCCAGTTAAGTTCTCTGGAATCGAAGTATCGTCAGGCGCTCAATAAATATCGTATCAGCATACAACCGGAAAAAATGTTGAGGGATAAGGTCAATCTTCCGAGTTTTGTTTTTACTATTTCAAATGTGGAATTCGGGACCTGTTACCCTTCTTTTTCCCCCTACACTCTTTCGGGTGTACCTGTTTCCGGAGGGGTAGTCGAACTTAACCCCGGGATTTTTCACCTGGAAGGGACAAAGGGGAAACTTCAGAGAAGTGTCGACTGGTCTGATACAACATATACCGACTACGCGTATGAGAGGGATTTAACTGCTTTTAGTGTAGGGTTCGGAAAAAAAGAAGCGCCGCACCTTCATTTTATTTACATGCATTCGGGGGACGATACAGCTTCCGTGGATCCCTTATTTGTGCCAGCTTATAGTGATTCTGATAGTGTAGAGATTGTGAAACCCATGGAAAATTATGTTGTAGGTATCGATTTTAAATTGGATTTTCTTGAAGAGGGGTTTTATATAGAGTCTGAGATTGTCGGCACAGAAGTAACGAGAGATGTTCGGATGCCGGCGCTTACTTATGAAGATGTTCCGTCCGTTCTTACAGATTTATTTAAGCCCAGGCTAAGCAGCGCTTTTGACTTCGCTTTTACGGTTAATTCCGGACTCAATATTTACGATACCGAAATTTATGGTTCTGTAAATATGGCGGGTCCCGGATTCGAATCTTTCGGAAATCCTTACCTGCGTAATGACTTTTTAGGATATGAAGCTGGGATAAAACAGAACTTTTTTAATAAAAGTATGTTTCTTTACGGTTCACTGGCAAACGACAGGGATAATCTTTTGGGTTTAAAAGGTTCTACAACTGCGTTTAATTCGTTTGAATTAGGTGTAGGATTTAATTTTACAAATTTACCGTACCTGGATTTTTCTTACACACCTTATAGCGAAATGAATGATTCCCTCGGTCTGGATAGAAGCAGCAATATGTACTCTGTTAATACCGGTTACGATATTAATGTTTCCGACATAACTAACTATATAAGCTTTTTCTTTTCTTTCCAGGATTACGAAGATACTTATGACGCAAACAATTATACCGCTAAAGCATATTCTATTAGTGATCAGGTAAGTTTTGCTATGCCTCTTAGTGTATCTTTTGCCCTGGATTATTCCGAATCCAGTTTTCCTGATTTGAAAGAGAGTGTTACGACTTATGATTTAGGAACTAATTATACGTTTTTTGATAACTGGACAAACGGTATCGGGTTCAGTGTTTCATCCGGTTCGGATAATGTTTCCGGAAACAGCATATATTTGAATTCTTCTTTATATGCGGGACGATTCATGAATTTAGGATTGGATATAGAGAGAAACGTTTATAACGGAGAATTCGAATATGAAGATTATAATGAATGGCGTATAATGGGAAGCATTTCGAGTAGCTGGTAGTATTTAAAAAACATGAAGAAAAAGAAAATATTAATAATCGAAGATGATTATGACCTTTCGGCTTTGATGATAAGACATCTTCAGTCGGCAGGGTATGATGTCTTGAATGTTGGAGATGCCATACAGGGAGTGCAGTTCGCGAGAAAGGAAATCCCCGATTTGATTATTCTCGATTTGAATATACCCGGGGGAGGTGGGCTGAAAGTTCTGGAAAATGTTAACAGTTTGCCGGAAACGCAAGGTATCCCCGTTATAGTTCTTACCGGCGTGCATGATATCGATACAAAAGAGAAGGCTCTCGCGGGAGGAGCTACAGAGTATTTGGAAAAGCCTTACAATCCGCAGGAGTTATTGGGAAGAATTGAGAAACATCTAATAGAACCCGAGAAAGGAGAGGAAGAAGGAGGGAGCGCTGGAAATATATTGATTGTCGATGACGATGTGGATTTCGTGAAAAAGCTATCGCTGGATCTGCATAGAGCGAATTTTTCGACTTCTGTCGCTTATGATGTGGATCAGGGGATGAGACTCGCGCGGGAAAAAGGACCGGATTTAATTATTATCGACTTATTACTCCCGGGTGGGGGAGGTTTTACCTTTTATAAACATCTTAAAGGTTTAGCTTACACGCAGAACATACCTGTTATCGTTCTGACCGCCTTGAAAGATGAAAAATACAAAAAGGAAATGTTCGAAGCGGGGGTTAAATATTATATCGAAAAACCTTACGATTTGAGTTTATTATTGAATGCTATCGAGGTTGCTCTCTAAGAGGTCAGTAACACAGGCATAGCAAAGTTGAATAGTTGAATTGTCGAATGGTTGAATAGTCCGTCCCAACCCATAAAAGATAAAATTACTACAGAGAAAACATTTTTTTTATTTTTTTCTAATTAACTATTTTTTAATTTAACGATTTGACTTAGATTAGAATAATCTATAATACCGATTCACTGTTTCCTGATTAAAAGAATCTGTTCGCCGATTTTACGGCAGAGGCATCAGGTTGTATGAAAGGTTCAATCCGATTCTTATGTTATGGAGGGAGTCTTCTTCGGTAAAGAGATGTTCAAGCTTGGTAAAGTAGAGGATTCCTTTGAATAAGGGGTTTTTGTATTCAAGCGCTAAATTGCCGTCTCTTCCGTCTGCTTCGAGAATAATATTTAAAGGACCGTTTAAGTTTATTTTTAGACCGCCGAAAAGACCAATTACCCAGTTTTCATGTTCTTCGTCGAAAATAACATCCGTATTAGGGAAAAAGCTTCTTGGACCGTAACCAACGAATTTCCCTCTGCCGATTCCTAAAGATATTTCAAAGTTTTTGCCGAGGTCTTTCGTGGCAACTCCATAAAGAGAGGCAATTTCGGGCGGTCTGTTTTCGTAGCTTTCATCGGCGTAAGTTTCTTCCGAACCCGCCGGTGAAATAAATTTATTAAATGCCAGTTCTTGAATGCCTATCGAAATAGAAGGTCTCGTTTCGTTCTGTTCTATAATTTGGTATGACACGTCGAAGGCAAAATCGATTCCGTTGTACCATTTTAGAGCCATATTGAATTGTCCCTTAGTATATTCTATTCCTATATTAGGATCGAATCCCACTTCGCTTTCACTCTTTGTCGCGAGGTTCATATCCGTGTTTATAAAAAAACCATCCGTGTAATTGGCGGTTGGGATATCTATATAAGAATCATAATGTAACGTCTGGGAATTAAGAGAGATACAGTACAGGAGAAATAAGAACATAAAAAATTTTTTCACTTACAGCCTCCTTGATTTTATTTTTATTTTAAAACCTAAAACCCATCACCTTTTAAGAAAATCATATATAGAACATAAATAAGTCCAACGTCCAGAGTCCCTAGTCTTTTCCAACCTAACGATCCAACGAACCAACAATCCAACGATATTATTCCCATTTGCCGAATATAGTCACATAAAAAGAAAGTATGACGAGTTTCACGTCCAGCAAGAAACATTGTTTTTTTATATAAAGAAGGTCATATTTAACCTTGTGTTCGGTTTTCGCTTCTTTGCTCGCGAATATCTGAGCTATTCCCGTAAGGCCGGGTCTTACCGAAGCTCTCTTCGAAAAATCGGGAACCTTTTCGAGGCTTTCATATTTGCTTCCTATAATTTCAACATCCGGATGGAAAGGGCGTGGACCCACAAAGCTCATATCACCTTTAAAAATAGAAAGCAATTGAGGCAGTTCGTCCATGGCTGTAGCTCTCATTATTTTTCCGACTTTAGTTACGTGGAAGTTGTATTCGTCTTTATTTTTCATGGGAGTACCGTTGTGAGTATTTTTCCCCATTGAGCGGAATTTCAGGACATAAAAAATTTTTCCGTTTTTACCCATTCGCTTTTGTTTTATAAAAATAGGTCCGCCGCTTTCCATTACAATCGCGACAGCGGAAATAGCCCACACGGGAAGAGAGATTACAAGGCCAGTTCCCGAAAGTAAAATGTCAAATATTCTTTTAGATATGTTTTTAGATGCTTTCATAATATTATAGCCCATTTTACTCCTTTGTTTCCGTACTTATTAAATTATAAACAATTTATATAAAATAGCAAGCTTTTTAGGTTCTTTTCACAAAAAAATAATCACGCGATAAGACTTTTTATAGATATTCCCTTAACGTAATTTTTCTTTAAGGAATGTAACTTCCTGAAGTTTAAACTCTTATATGAAAAATTTAAATAAATTTATTCTTTTATCCTATATAATATAAATTCTGCTCTTCTATTTCTTATTCTGCCTTCTTCCGTACTGTTGTCGGCAATTGGTTTTGTTTCTCCGTAAGCTTCCGTGCTGATTTTTTCGGCAGGTATACCTCTTCCGATCAGATATGTTTTTACGCTCTCCGCTCTTTTCTTCGATAGTCTCTGGTTGGTCTCGTAGGTTCCTATGGAGCAGGTATGTCCTATAATCAGCAGGCGGACATCTTGGTTGCCGCTTATAAGTTCGATAATTCTGTTTAGTATGCTGTGCGCTCTCGGTGTAAGATCGGCTTTGCTGAATGGGAATTTTATGCTTATTCCTTCTACCTGGTCTTTAATTTCTTCGAAATTATCTATTATCTTTACGGAATCTTCAGCTTTTACAGGCTTTTTGGGTTCTTCTATCTTGTTTAGCTCTATAGTGTAAAAGTTTTTACTCGTTCCCCCTTTTACCGCCATCGCGATTTCTTTGTCTCTATATCCTGTCGCGGATATGAATGAGGTGTACATTCCCGGTTCCAGCTCAAAAGAATGAATGTTCTTAAGACGAGATACTTGAACGGTATCTCCTTTTGTGTTGGTTGTTATTGTGTTTCCTTCTACGGGTTCTCTGCTTTCTGTATCTATAAGTTCGATTGCTACAGGGAATTTTTTTACTAATTTTTCAACTGTCTCCTTCATATCCATTAATTTATAGGATAGATTAAGGCTGACACGCGGAGAGAGTTCGCCTTCCGAGCCGAATAGTTCGAGTTTGTTCAAAGCCAGTGTTCCTTTTACCAGTTCGTTTTGATATTCCATCCCAATATTAACGTCTCTCGCGTCTCCTTCCGCTATGAAGGCTAAATTATTCGGGAAGATTACTCTCATTCCGCTGAAAAAACCAATTACCCAGTTTTCGTGATTCTCGTCGGAGAACGCGTCGATATTCACGTACTTGCTTCGAGGTCCGTAACCTACAAATCTTCCCCTGCCTATTCCCGCGGTAATTTCAAAATTTTTACTTAATTTTTTCGTGCCTACAAAGTAAGCCGAAGCAATCTCCGGGGGTCTATCCGTATAATTTTCGTCATTGAAAACATCCTCTGAACCCGCGGGAGAAACATATTTGCTGTTGGATAGTTCGCAGATTCCTATGGCGAGACTGGGGGCACTGCCGCTCTCCGAGAGAATTTGATAGGAGAGATCCAGAGCAAAGTCGACTCCGTCGTACCACTTTACCGCCATCCCAAATTTGTTATAAGAAAAATCTATTCCTATGTTAGGATCGAATTTCACGTCATCCACATCTTTAATCGGATAACTCGAACTCACGTTAACATAAAGCCCCTGGGTAAAATTAGCTGTAGGCATATCTATATAAGCTTCTCTTTTCATTTGGAAAGCATTAACCGCAATTGATACTACAAATAATAAAGCAAAAAATAAATTTTTCAAAGTTTATCACCCCCTTATACAAACAATTTTATAGAGGATATGTCTTTTTGTCAACCCAGATTAGCATTTTTTTTAAAAAAAACCTCAAAAATAGATTAGTCCAACGTCCGGTGTCCAAATTATCGGGATTATAAGCAATTCACGACAGCAGTTCAGGGGTTATGGATTAAGTGATATGCTAAAATATGGTCCAGTGTCCAAAGTCCAGAGTCCAATGTCTTAACGAACTCAACGAACTCTACAAACTCCACAAACCCAATAAATTCAATGTTAACTCGTCACTACTTATCAACTCATTTACGCTTCTACGCATATACGCATATACGCATTTACGCAGTTACCCCCTTGACAAATTTGGAAAAATGATTATATTACTTTATATAACAAAGTTCTTTGGAAAAACAAAAGGAGGGAACAATGAAAAAATTAGTTATTTTAATGTTATTTGCAATAGTAGTTTTCGCGCAGGAAGCTATGAGAAGGGTTAATCTTGATCGTAGAGCCGAAAGTAATCTTGTTACTCTTTTCGAAAAATTGCCTCAGAATATCGAAGTATTTGTTACTTCCGACAGTATCTATATTATCGAGGCTGCTTATCCGGGAAGCAAGATAATGAAAAAGTTGACCGCTTCCGAATACCGAAGTCTGATTGTGAGAATCCCGTCCGAGAGGGTAATCCTCGAAGACGCGCAATTGCCTTATGTGATAGGGCAGACAATTCATGGAATCTCTCTTTATTCCTGGAGTATGCCTCTGACTTTTGGAATGGATGGAGAAAGCGCTGCGTCTATGGGGCTCTTAATGCCGCTTTTGTATTCCACCGGAAGCTATTTAGTTACTAAAAATATACGTGTTAGCGGCGGGGCTGCCTATGGCTCATTTTTGGGCGGTATCGAAGGAGCGTGCCATGGAGGTATGCTCTTTGAATCTGAGGAAGCCATTTTCCCGGTGAGCCTTGGGGAAAATGTTCTGGATTTTGCTTTAGCTCAGAAGATGGGGTTGACTTCAGGAATGTATCAGAGGAAGTTTAATCATTGTGCGTATGGTTATTACCATTACGCGGCTTTAAAAGCCTTAGTTCTTTCAGATGATTGGGATGATTGGGGTAACACAGGTGAGTTTTTGAAGGTTTCCACTTTGCTTTCTTTAGGGGAGGGATATACATCTCTTTTTCTTTCTCGGAATTCGGAAGACCTGACTTTAGGAGATGCTCTTTTCGAACTTCGGGCCGGTTTGTTGGGCGCTGAAGCCCTACCTTTAATTCTCATGACTTATGATCTACATCGTGAGGAAGCTTCAGACGCGCGGATTTACGCGGCGCTTTCGCTTGCCGGGCATGGGGTCGGGTATTTGTTGGGAAACAAACTCAGCAGGGAGTATGATCTTTCCGGTTCCGGAGGGGTGATGATCTGGCTGCTTCCGTATCTCGCGCACGGAGCGACGGCAGCGCTGACGTTTCTTGGTGATAACGAAGGACTTTGGAAGTCTTATCCCGCTATATTTCTATCGACGGATGTTCTTATGACTTACGCGTACTATAAGGCTTTATCCAAAAAACCCTTAAAGATGGGAAAGGCGGATGCCCCCCATTTTAATATGGCATTAAACCCTATAGGGTTAATATGCAAAGACAAGAATAAGAGTTTTGAAAATATGCCTTTTTTGATGTTTTCATATGAATTTTAATTCTCAGACAGAGAAAGAAACTAATTATCAAGAAAGACACAGAGGATTTTAGTCCAGTGTCCAAAGTCCAATGTCTTTTCCATTTTTAATATCTGGTTCCGTTGATATGTTCTAATTCATAATTCATAATTCAAACTTCAAAATTCTCAATCCTAAACCCGGTACCCGGTATCTAAAAAATTCCCCTTGACAAAGCCCAATTAATTCATAAACTAATAGTAATAATAATTATTACTTCTGGTTTATGGTAGGTGGATATGAAAAAAAATAGGGATTTTATTTTGAATTTATATAGTTCTAAAAGTACCGTTTTTACGATAGATGAAATAGCTTTGCTTTTGGGAGATTTAAATCGTGATAATCTGAAAGCGAGAATAAATTATTACGTTAAAAGAGGAAAATTGTTAAATCTGAGAAAAGGGGTTTACGCGAAAAGAGGGTATAGCCCTTTAGAGCTCGCGGTTAAAATTTTTACTCCTTCTTATATCAGTTTAGAGACTATTCTGGAGAAGGGGGGAGTGATTTTCCAAAAATACGAAACTATCTTTGTTGTTTCTTATCTAAGCAGGAAAATCGAAGTTGACAGCCATAAATTACAATATCGTAGAATAAAAGAGGAAATATTGATAAATAAAGAAGGGGTAGAATTAAAAAAAGGATATGCTATAGCAACAAAAGAGAGGGCATTTCTCGATGCTTTGTATTTATATAAAGACTATTATTTTGACAATCTCGATATTTTAGATAAAGATGTTGTATTGAATATGGCTAACATTTATCAGTCGAAAACTCTTAAAGAAAAAGTCGAAGGGCTTATATAATATGCTTAATATTCAGAAACATAAATATATACTGGTTCAAATTTTAAAAAGTGTCTATTCCGATAAAGGTATTTCTTCAGTTATTGGTTTTAAAGGAGGAACCGCGGCGTATCTTTTTTACAATTTGCCAAGGTTTTCCGTCGATCTTGATTTTAATCTTTTGGAATCCGCAAGGAATGATTTAGTCTTTGAACGGATGAAAGATATTCTTAAAAGTTATGGTAATGTTAAAATCGCGAGAGAAAAGAGGTATACGATATTCTTTTTGCTTTCCTATGGGGAAGAGGCGACTAATATAAAAATAGAGATTTCAAAAAGAAAATTCCCCGATAATTATGAGGTAAAAAATTATCTCGGAATTCCAATGTTAGTAATGAAAAAGAGAGATATCTTTGCCCATAAGTTTGTTGCTTTCCTGGATAGAAAAAGTATAGCGAACAGAGATGCTTTTGATTTATGGTTTTTCTTTAATGGGAACTGGCAAATCAATAAAGAAATAGTGAAATTAAGGACCGGTAGAAAGTTCGAAGATTATTTAAAAAATTGTATCGAAGCGGTAAAGGGGATAAATGATACATATATATTACAGGGTCTTGGTGAGGTGTTAGAAGAGGAGCAAAAAAACTGGGTAAAAAACAATCTCAAAAAAGACTTGATCTTTTTAATGAGGAATTATCTTGAATCTAATGTTCAATAACGTCCAAAGTCCGATGTCTTTTCCGACCCAACGACCCCACGACAGACTGTGTGAAAACCCTTGCGTTCAAATATATATCCAATAAATTAGATTAGAATAAACACAAGGGGGTTTAATGTCTTATATTGAAGGAGTTTCACGTAATCAAAGGATG
>Ga0315548_1003339_pt1 | contig 12060 bp, 5 predicted proteins | sample SalMarSW160110MG_2_FD_202540 | JGI IMG/M metagenome (GOLD analysis project Ga0315548, IMG submission 202540) | Salt marsh sediment microbial communities from the Plum Island Ecosystem LTER, Massachusetts, United States - Salt Marsh Sediment SW1601-110 ... | reverse complement strand
TCCCTCTAACTCCCTCCCGCCAGGGGAGGGAGGATTGTTAAAGGACTTTGCGGTTAGCTATATTTTTGGATTTTGGTCATTTGATATTGTTTAGTATTTCGGATTTAGTATTTAGAATTTGGTTTTTTGGGGTTGCCCAAAGGGGTTGCTATTGATTTATGAATTCTTATACTATGTATTGCAATTCTCGATGGAGGTTGTTAATCTTGTTCAAATAATTAGAATGAATAAGCGACAGCGAAGATGAAAAGGAGGGATTTCCGATGGACAAAAGAATAAAAGAGTGGCCTGGAAGGCTATTTTACATCGTCATTGCGGTGGTAATGACTTTCGGCTTGCTTCTGGCGCCAGCTAGCGCTCCGCCAGTTAGCGCCGCAGAGGTGAATGCCGAGTGGGACAAGGTGGACACCCCCAGTATGGATGATTGGAAAATTGCTACAGGGTCCGATCTCTATGTACCTTCCCTGGGCATTGATGGTCAGAGAATCTATATTATCGGCACGATGTGGGTGGATGAAGATGCCGATGGGTATATAGATTATAACGAGGAAACGGCGCGGCTGTGGAAGACCGAGGATGGCGGGGCTACCTGGGACGATATAACCGAGAACGTCATGAAGGAAATTTGCGACGAAGTTTACGGCTCTGATGAGACGATTCCCTGGAACGAAATGGTTGCCTGGTTCAACTTCAATACCGCGGCCCTGGACGATTCCACATTCATCGCCATTGGCGCCTACCTGGGCGATATCACCGACCCAAATAACTGGCAGCAGGTGGTGCTCGTTACCGAGGACGGCGGTGAAAACTTCGAACTCCTGCCTTATCCCATACAGGATAGCTCGGCAGGCACTGAGATTACCGATATTTTCGGCATAAACATTGCCCCCGAGGTTGATGGCGGGCGTAACATCGCCATATGCGGCGTTTATGACCCTGACCACACCGTTAGGAGCCCGGGAGCACCAAGTGGTGATGAGCAAGGCCGCATCTATCGCATCCGGACTGGCGGTCTTGTCGGTGGGTGGGAGGATGCCGTCACCGGCAAGCCTGGCTGGGAGAACTGTACCGCGGTTACCTGGGTGTATTTCTCGGGTATGTTCACCGGTGACAGTACTATTGTGGCTGTTACTCATAACACTAAAGTCGATGTGGCTGGTCTCCACGTTAATTGTTTTCCTCACACTGGGAATCAAACCTATTTTCAGACGGGGACGTGGAGTGGGAGTAATGTGAACTGGAACGAGGCGGCTTCGCGCGGCGAGGCAGCGCTGTTAAGCACCGAGCCAGTTCCCTGGTGGATCGTCAAAGGTTCATCGGCAGGGATAGGACTGCCGCTTGACTATGATGGTCGGGACAGGAATTTGAGGTATGCCTGGGTAACTTTAAACACCGCTGAAGATGCCGACCAACACACTGTAGGCACTATTTACCGCGTGGTCAATGGCAATGCTGAGCCCGTTACGCAGCAAGTCCCAGGGCGTCCCTGGCTGGGGATGGTGTTCTACTTTGGAATGATAGACGAAGGTAAGGCTGTTGCCGGGGTGCTGGGTAATGGTCATGTCACAAATATTCTTACAAGTCCATTGCAGGGCCTTTTTCTTCCAACCGGGGACTGTGAGGGTGTTCAGGTCTACCGCAACGACGGCATCGCTGATATGGATATTTGCTGCCAGGTGTGGAAGCCAGCGTGCAAGCCGCCGACCGGACACGGCGCTGCTTTGTCTATTATTGCCCCGCCCGGTGGCACCAAGGTTTATTGCATCGTCACAGCACTCACGATAGGCATGAAACCAAAGCAGCCGGGCATGCCAGGCAATATACATAAGTATGATAAGTATGATGAAGGCGCCTTTTCGGTGAGCTTCGATGAGGGCGATACCTTTAGCCAGATCGGGTTAATTGATACCGATATGGATTACCTTACCGATGTTGCCCAGTCGCCCGACTGCAACACCACCTATCTCGCCAGTGTTAACCGTGATCTACCTGGAGAGCGCAATGAGTTGGCCTGGGGTTATCCCTGGGTATGTGGTGAATGTGACAGCATTTTCTACAAGTCGAAGAATCTTGCTGAGGAGGATGTTTATGCGCGAGGCTACAGCGACACGTGGTTCCGGGTGTGGAACCGCGAGCTCACAAATAACACCGCGCTTAACGGTGCTGATACTCCCCAAATTGGCCTCATCAGGCTGGCTCCTGAGGAGACGGGGGAGATAGAGACCGTTTACTTCGTTGACCGCGGCAGCGACACCGTTTACTACGATAGCAACAAGGGTCTGGGCTGCTGGGAGCAGGGAAGCTCGACCGTTGACGAGATATCCGATTTAGCTGTCCAGGACGAGGCTACCATCTATGCCGTGGGCTTCAACGGCGATGTGGCTGTTAACGATGACCATGGCTTTGGTGCTTCGTGGAGCAGCACGATGGACAGCAAGGTTGATGAGGGTCATACCATTGCCGTGCATGGTGAGGGGAATGTCCTCGTCGGCGGTGCTGACGGCAAGGTGGCTTACTCCGACGATGACCTGGACACCTTCCTTGATGCCGAGGCCAGCTTTACCGAGCTGGATGACATCGGCCATGGACGAGTGCATGTTGCCTTTGACAGCTACTTTGACTCCAACAGCGTGGTTTACGCTGGGGTGAGCGTTGTCAACTTAGGTACTGGAGATCCCATCAATGACGACGACAACGGCATCTACCGCTGGGTTATTGACGAAAGCACCAGTTGGACAGACCTCGGTGAATGTGCCGGTACTGCTACGCCAACGGAGACCCAACTTGGCCTGGGTCCTTCGTGCGATACAGTCGAGGTTGGCTACTACGGCATAGTCCTCAGTAATGCTGAGGGCAATCCCGAGACCGATGCCACCACCGGCGGCGTTCTGTACGCCACCTTCTTCGATGAAGAGGGCAATGTCACCGGTGTAGCTCGCTGTCTCAATCCTGCCGAGGAGGTAGCCTGTGGCGAAGCACTCTGGGATTACCTCATTGAGGATGTAAATGTGTATCGCGGGGCGTTCACGCTGGAGCCTTCCAGCTTGAAGCTCTGCGGCTGCCTTAGCCCGGATACCAACAGCAAGCTGTGGGCTATTGATGATGCCCGTTACTACAACGGCACTGTCGTTGAGGAGGACCCCCGCTACATCGCCAGGCTTGGTCGCCTGTGGACCTACGAGGACTGCTATGCCAAGGCAGGTCCAGCGCTCAAGTCACCTGCAACCGGTGCTTTGGTAGATGCCGACCCGTGCTACTGCTGGAACGATGCCTTCACACTGAAGTGGGACAGGCAGTGTGATGCCTGCTCGTACAACCTGCAGATATCACTGGATGAGGACTTCACCGAGGTGGTACTCGACTGGAGTGGCAAGGATGACGATTGCAATGAGATAGACTACGAGCCATCCAAGGGCTCCGCACCCAGCTATGTTGTTGCGAACGGAGCACTGGGTACCGGCAGCTGCGGCACCACCTTCTACTGGAGGGTGAGGTCTGCCGATGCTGCGACCGATGAGATAATTCACAGTCCGTGGTCAGAGGTACGCAGCTTCACCGTTGCTATTGGTCCCATGGCTCAGCTAACGCTGACCAATCCCGGCAATGGCGCCACTGGCGTGGCGGTGAGCAATATTCCGTTCACCTGGGATACCGTTGCCGATTCCACAGGCTATGAGTTCAGCCTGATGAACGCTGCGACGGATGCTGAGGTAGTATCAGCGACTTCAGTATCAGGGACGACTTACACCTATACCGGCACGCTTTCCTACAGCACGTCTTACTACTGGACGGTAAAGGCGCTGAAGGACACTACAGTGTTTGGTGAGGCTACAGCGACCTTCACCACAGGTGCGGAGGGAGTTGTACCGCCTGCACCGAGTACTCCGGCATGGGTGTGGGTGATTATCGCCATTGGTGCAATATTGGTGATTGTTACCCTGGTGCTTATCTTCCGAACACGAAGGGTGTAATGACCAAGTTTAGTAGCTATCAGCTATCAGCCTTCAGCTGACTGCTCTTTCATACCTCTCCCTTGACGGGAGAGGAGTAAGGTGAGGGTGAAAAAGGGGGGCTCAAAGCCCCCCTTTCCTTTTCCCCAGGTTAAATCCTGAGCGCGAAGCACTAAACCCTGAACAAACCCTAATATCCAAATTTAAAGCTCAATTTAGTAGCTATCAGCTATTAGCTTTCAGCCAGCAGCTATCGGTTATCAGCCTTCAGTCATTAGCTAACCGCTGACTACTGCCTGCTGCCTGCTGCCTGCTCTTTTACATTGTTTAGTATTTCGGATTTAGTATTTAGAGTTTTGCTTTGCCGGGATTGCCGCGCTTCCCCCTTCGCGGAGTTTACCCTGAGCATTACCAGATTCTTCCCCTTCGGTTCCTTCCTTTCGTCAGGACTCAGGGTCAGAATGACAAGAGGCGAAGGGCTCAGGGCTCTGGCTCAGTGCAATGACACCCCCGTTTGTCATTGCGAGGCACAGTTTAAAAATGTAGTTGCCCAATTTATTGGGCAATTGTGCCTGATGAATCAGGCAACTACAAAATCCGGAGGCGACGAAGCAATCTCGGAGCGGGATTCCTCGTTTCACTCGGAACAAGCTCCGCAATCTCATGCTATAATGGTGCAATGACGGGTGGAGAGGCTGACAATGACAAAAAGGGAAATCCGGACCGCCAACCGTGTAACCCATTGTGGTCTATTGACAAAGTTGGCGTGGTCATATGATAATGAATAGACGTTTATCACGAAGGTAAAAATGGTCAAAGCTTGGGAATTCCTCCCTCATATAACCGAACCTATTGACAAGGGTAATGTGATATGTATAATAAAGTAAGCGTTTATCTTGGAGGTAAGAATGGCTAAACCCTGGAAATTCCTCTCAGTTCCAATTGTACTTGCGGTGTGTTTAGGGCTGATGCTGGTGCCCGTGGCGCTCCCAGGGCAAGTGGATGCGACTGATGGTTACAATGTGACCTGTTCAATCGACCCGGCAACCACGTCTGTGTCACCGAGTGGTTCCTTTAGTATTGATGCTGTGATCGACAACCCCGATGGTTACGACGTTACTACGCATGCTATTCAACTCGACTTCAACCCTAGCTACTTTACTGTGGACAGTGTCAGCCTGGTTGACTTTCCTTCAAACTTTGGAACTACAATTGACAATGTCAATGGCAAAATCACCTCTGACCCTTATTTTGGGCCACCTGCAAAGACTAACGCGACTCACATCACTTCGGTCAGGATAAACTGTACCGCTAAGGCACTTGCGGGAGTTAGCACAGTATCCTGGGTTTACACTGATGGTCCACCGCCCCGAAAAACTAAGGTGATTGGAGGACCTATTGGTGAGGATATGCTCGATGGCAACATGAGTAAGATGAACGATGGCACCGTGATGATTGGCGATTTTTTTAATCTGACGGTAACTTCAGATGGCTGCTGTCCAATAACCGTAGGTACGCTGGGAACGGTAGCAGCTAATTCCAACGGAACGTTCATGGTTCCTTGTCCCAGTGTAACCCTCACTGCTAATGATACCGCCAGCGCCTGCAACTTTACTAACTGGACGGTTGATGGTGGTGCGCCTACTACTTCCAATCCCATAATCGTCAACGGCACGGCCAATAGCAGCCACACTGCCGTCGCTAGCTGCTCAGTGCCGCAATATAACTTAACCATGAACGTAACCGGAAACGGCACAACCACGCCTTCGGGGACTAGCTCCCATTCCTGTGGAGAGGTGGTTAACATCAGCGCCACGGCAGACCCAGATTGGCAGTTTGTGAACTGGACCACTGCTGATATGAGTGAGATAGCCAACGCTACTGCGGCATCGACTACAGTGACCGTAGATAAGGAAAAGACGGTAACGGCCAACTTCGCTGAGATAACCGGTGCAACCCTGGAGGGGCATGTTAGCTTTACCGGAAGGGGCACTGCTCCTGACTCCAGGTGGATAGAGCCGTTTAATGTAACGCTGTTCGAGGCTGGTAATCTCAGCAATGTGATATGGACAGGTAACGCCACCACCAACGATACCGGGGTGTTCAATATCACCGGTCTTGACCCGGGCACCTATGACATTGGAATTAAGAACTGGACATGCCTGAGCGAGGTGAACACCAGTGTAACGTTGACTGCCGGTAACACCACGGCGGTAGGTTTTGGCACGACACGGGAGGGGGACATAGATAACAGCGATTGGGTTTACCTGGGCGACCTGTCGGCGTTTTGCACAGCCTGGGACACAAAACCTGGTGATGGGGGTTGGAATGCCGATGCAGACTTAGACCGAGATGACTGGGTATACCTTGGTGACCTCTCGTTGTTCTGCACTAACTGGGACCAGAAGGGGGACGCCTATGGGTACTTTGTATAGGGTGTTGAGTTTCAGATGAAGGTGGTGGTATATGAATATGAAAAAGAGGGTATGTAAGTGATGATAATAACAAAGGAGGTGATTAAGCGAGGTGAAAATTAAAATTCTTGCCATGATTTTAACGGTGGCAGTGTGCTTGGGGTTGCTGCTGGTGCCAGTAACGCCCACGGCGTTAGCCCAGGGGGGGACTGCTGGCATTGAGATTCAACCCAGCAAAGCCAAAGTTGACTTTGCTGAAAGCTTCACCGTGGATGTCAGCATTAACAACGCAGCAAATGATGATGTAAACACAGTGGGAGTTATGATTAACTTCACTCCTGGTCTCATCAACGCAACAGGTATCACCGTTAACCCTCTGTGGACCCTGGTAACCAGTCAGACCTATAACAATACCGCAGGGACCATCGATGTTGCTGCGGGCATTCTGGGCAGTTCCAGCACTGCTTCTTCCATTCCTGTGTGCACTATCGACATGGTGAGCGACGGCATAAATGGGATTGCTAACATAAACCTCGTCACCGTCCCGGGGGTAAGGGAAAGCAAGGTTCTGACGGTAGCACACGGTGATATCCTCAATTGGACTCTGGTGGTCAACGGCACGGTGAAAGTTGGTATGCCTGCTCTGACGGTAAATGTAACTCCCACTGGTACGGGGACTGTGAAGGCAAACGGGGTGACTCTAACGGGTTATCCCAACACCACTAACTGGAGCTGGGATGTGAATGTAACTCTCCTGGCGGTGGATTCAACGCCGGACTGGGAGTTCGATCACTGGAGTGGTGACCTTACTGGCAGCACCAATCCCACGACCATCACCATGGATAACTTTACCAAGAATGTAACCGCCAACTTTGCGGTAGCGGCTATGCCAGCAGGATGCAATAATGGCAGCTTAAATGTTGCTTTTGTGCCGAATCCATCTGGACCCGGTGGCGGAACATTACCGACAACGGATGCAGCATTCAGTAACTTTAGCTTCACAAATGTGCCTTATGCCTCCGTAAATGCCACCACACTGGCAAACTATGACACCGTAGTCCTGATAATGTGCGACCCAATGAATCAGACCACTCCTTCACAGCGAACAGACATCGTTGATTGGGTTTCAAACGGCGGAAAGCTGATAGTATACGACTCTGAATGCTTTACGAATGCTACAATAAACAACTCCTGGCTTCCATATCCATATACCACATACTGCCCAGGTGGGTGGGGGGCAACTAAAAGTTCGTATCCTTGGGTTGATTTGCAGATTCTGGAGAATAACACGCTTTCAAGCAGTGACCCGATAAGTCCATATTATATCAACACCACAATGATAGCTTATGACACAGATGCTGCCGGCGACCAGAACGTTTTCATCACTAGGAGCGCTGGCTGGTGTGGAGACATGCTGGGAACCAACGCTCTAAATGCTACGGGGCAATTAGCTGCTCCGGGAACAACTGGTTACAGCCACGGATACTCTCACTATGACAAAGGATTGTTTATCTATAATGGGCTGGATATAGACGACATAGATAGCGATAGCGATCCCACTGCTAATACTGGAGAGGGATATTTGGCAAAAATCTGGCTGTTAGAGCTGGGACAAACATGGGATAATGTCACGGGAACAACTGTTTGTGGGTTGCCTTGCGGGGCTCCGATACCACCCCCCACGCCAGGTTGTGTGACACCAACGGCGGAGTTTATCGCTACGCCGATTACAGGCCTGGCACCTTTGGGGGTGCAGTTCACCGATAAGTCAACTGGCAATGTTACCTCATGGCGCTGGGACTTTGGCGATGGCAAAACTTCGACTGCCCATAATCCAACTAATACCTATATGAAGGAGGGCAAATACACCGTTGAGCTTAAGGTGAGTGGACCCTGTGGTGAAGACACAGAAACAAAGGTTAAGTACATTAGTGTATTAGCATCAAAGCTCGTGGAACCAGTAAGCCTCTCTTGCTCCGGCCTTTACATCTCGCCGCAACAGGTTAAGCCCAAGCAGGAAGTGACAATCTCGGTCAATGTGGCCAACACCGGCGGGGAGACTGGCAGCTATAATGCCGTTCTGTATATCAACGGTGTGGTTGAGGATAGCCAGTCGGTGTCCGTTCCCGGGGGGACAAGCGAGAACGTGATATTCACGGTGAGCAAAACGAAAGCAGGCGTTTATGACGTTTCGATTTGCGGGCAGAGCGGACAGTTTGAGGTGGTGGGCGGCGGCGGCTGGTTTGCTGGTGGACTGGGCACCGGCGGCATAATTGCCATTGTGGTGGTGGTCATAGTGCTTATCGTAGCCGTGATATTCATACTCAGAGGCACGGCGAGACCGGAATAAATTAAGCTGTTATGTAGTACAGGGGCGGCTTTGTAGCCGCCCTTTCCTTTTTTGAGATTGCGGAGCCTGTTCCGAGCATTCTTCACTCGTCATTGCGAGGAGCGGTAGCGACGAAGCAATCCCACACCCCACCGAGATTGCCACGCTTCGCTCGCAATGACAAAAAACCTATTGACAAATGTGAGCCTCGCCCATAATCTACACAATATAAAATGTATCTAATGTCCCAAGATTTGCCGTGAGTGATTCAAGGAGGTTGAAATGAGGAAACTGGGATTTATTATCGGTATTATTGTGCTCCTGATGGCGGTAATGCCCCTCAGCGTGCCTGTCAATGACAGTTTACCGGCTCAGGCTGCGGAGCCACCTCCACCTGTACCACAGGAAATACCAAAGCTGCCGCCGCCGCAGTACCAACCGCTTCCGGTGATAGACGGGCACGGGACAGGTGCTCGAGCGCCAGAGATGGACTTGTCCTATATCACCGGGCAGAGAATGCCTGATGGGTCTATGGTTGGGGGGGCGCCGGTGGCTGCCCCGCCAGCTGCGTTTGATTGGCGTAACCCACCAAACAGGGTCACCTCGGTGAAGAACCAGGCCACCTGCGGTTCCTGCTACGCCTTTGCCGCAATTGGCAATGTCGAATCGAAGATATTAATCGACACGAACACCACTCCCCCCGGTCCCGACTACTCCGAGAACAATGCCAAGGAATGCAACTGGCGCGAGCTGAATGACTACGACTGTCCCTGTCCTCCTGGCCTCCCATGGGGCAGCTGCGATGGAGGACACTACTATATGCTTGCCAGCCTGTTCTCCCAGAAAGGCATAGTCCGGGAGACAGATGACCCATATGTGGCCGCTAATGTCAGCTGCAACTCCAGCTGTCCGTATAACAAGACGCTGCTGGACTGGAGAATCATATCGACTAATTCGGTGCCCAATACCACGGTGCTGAAGACCTATATTCAGACATACGGTCCGGTGTATACCCACCTGTATGTCGGCGACCCTATCTATAACCCGTCATGGAAGAGTGAATTCGCCGCCTATGACGGCAGCTATACCCTGTACACCACAACAACGTATAGTCCCAACCACGCTGTGCTCATTGTTGGCTGGGATGACACCCTGGTGCATACCGGAGGCACAGGCGGCTGGATTGTGAAGAATTCCTGGAACACTACCTGGGGTGCTGGTGGCTACTTTACCATCGCCTACGGCTCGGCCAGCATCGGCTACTGGTCCTCATTTATGTACGACTGGCAGGACTATGATAACAACGGCAGCATCTATTATTACGACGATGATTACTGGACAAATAGCTGGGGATATGGTTCCAACACCGGCTGGGGACTGTGCAATTTCACCCCGGCAAGCAATACCTATGCTACCCGTGTGGAGTTCTGGACTGTAGATGCCACCACGGATGTTGATGTATACATCTATGATGACTTTAATGGGACACATCTGAGCACCCTGCTTCGTAGCCAGTTCGATTACAGCTACGTTGAACCTGGCTACCATTCGGTGCCCTTGAGCTCGCCCCTGCCGCTGACCGCTGGCGATGATGTTATCGTGGTGGTGAAGTTCACTACTGTCACTACCATATTCCCTATCCCGGCAGACATGGTCGGCCCATCTGTAACCAACCTCACATATATCAGCGCGACTGGTGCAAATAACAGCTGGCTTGACCTGGGGGCATATGCCAATGACGATGTCGCTATTCGTCTGCGCACCTCTAAACCATCGCTGAATTGCAACTGCGGCGATATCTGTGTCAATACCACTGGCTGGTGGCGTGATGGAGGTACTTTCAGTGCCAGCGCCACGCCCATTCAGGATGCGGTCGATAACGCCACCGGTGGAGACACGATTTGCGTTAAGGATGGCAATTACCACGAGAACGTGAATGTGAATACCGCTAATTTGACCATTAAGTCCGAGAATGGCTATGCGAACTGCGTCGTGAACGCAACGGACTCAAATGACCATGTGTTCTATGTAACCGCAAATTATGTGAACATCACCGGGTTCACGGTGGAAAATGCCACAGGAGGCAGTCGTGCTGGAATATATCTTGGGAGCGGCACAGCTCATTGCAACATTTCCAGCAATAAGGCCACAAATAACTACTATGGGGTCTACCTGTATTATTCGAGCAACAACATGCTTACAAACAACACCGCCAACGCGAATAGCTTCTACAGCATCTACCTGTGTTACTCGAGTAACAATACCCTCATCAGCAACACCGCCTCGCACAATACCGGCACCTATGGCATCTATCTGGCTTCCTGTAGCAATAACACGCTGCAGAACAACGATGGTGAGGACAATCTCATTGGCATCCGCCTGTCTGATTCGAGCAACAACACGGTTGACAACAACACCGAAAACTTGAACGACTACGGCATCTGGCTATGTACTTCGAGCAATGACAACACGCTCACCAACAACACCGCAAACTCAAACGACTATGGCATCTACCTGGATTCTTCGAGCAACAACACGCTCAGGAGTAACACGGTCTGCGATAATGACTTCAACGGCATCCGCCTGGTTTCTTCGAGCAGCAACACCATCTATAACAACTACTTCAACAACACGCCTACTAATGCCTGGGATAACGGAGCGAACACCTGGAACACCACGAATAGTACCGGCCCGAACATCGTCGGCGGACCTTATATTGGTGGGAATTACTGGTCGGATTACGCCACAAAATATCCAAATGCTACAGAGATAGGTTCTTCTGGCTTTGGGGACACTCCTTACGATGTCATAGGGGGTACGAATAAAGACTATCTGCCGTTAGTTGTGACCGGTGCTACCCTGGAGGGGCATGTTAGCTTTACCGGAAGGGGCACTGCTCCTGACTCCAGGTGGATAGAGCCGTTTAATGTAACGCTGTTCGAGGCTGGTAATTTCAGCAACGTGCTATGGACAGGTAACGCCACCACCAACAATACCGGGGTGTTCAACGTCACCGGTCTTGCCCCGGGCACCTATGACATCGGGATTAAGAACTGGACGTGCCTGAGCGAGGTGAACACCAGTGTAACGCTGACTACCGGCAATACCACGGTGGTAGATTTTGGCACGACAAGAGAGGGAGACATAGATAACAGCGATTGGGTTTACCTGGGCGACCTGTCGGCGTTTTGCACAGCCTGGAACACAAAACCTGGTGACGGGCCTTGGAATGCCGATGCAGACTTAGACCGAAATGACTGGGTATACCTTGGTGACCTCTCGTTGTTCTGCACTAACTGGAACCAGAAGGGGGACGCCTATGGGCACTTTTGAAGGTGGTGGTTTGGTTCAGTCGGAAAGGGCTTAA
>Ga0315548_1003335_pt1 | contig 12068 bp, 9 predicted proteins | sample SalMarSW160110MG_2_FD_202540 | JGI IMG/M metagenome (GOLD analysis project Ga0315548, IMG submission 202540) | Salt marsh sediment microbial communities from the Plum Island Ecosystem LTER, Massachusetts, United States - Salt Marsh Sediment SW1601-110 ... | reverse complement strand
TTGGGATAATTAAAATTCTGGAAATCCCTTATCGCTGAAGGTGCAGTTCGTCAGCGTCGGGTTGCTCCTAGGGTGGTTGTACATCCCACCGCCGTCGTGGGTGGCGGAGTTATCGCTGAAGGTGCAGTTGGTCACCGTCGGGTTGCCGTCACTGTTCAACATCCCGCCACCCCCGAGAGCGGAGTTGCCGCTGAAGGTGCAGTTGGTCACCGTCGGGTTGCTCTTGGCGTTCTCCATCCCACCGCCGTAGTTGGTGACGTAGTTGTCGCTGAAAGTGCAGTTGGTCACTGTCGGGCTACTGTTCCAGTTGTACATCCCGCCGCCCCAGCTACCGGAGTTGCCGCTGAAGGTGCAGTTGGTCAGCGTCGGGCTGCTGCCATCTTCGTTGTACATCCCGCCGCCGCTCCAGGTGGCGTGGTTGTCGCTGAAGGTAACGTTGGTCAGCGTCGGGTTGCTGCCACCGTTGTAGATCCCACCGCCGTGATAGACGGTGTCGTTGTCGCTGAAGGTGCAGTTGGTCACCGTTGGGTTGCCGCTATCGTTGTACATCCCTCCGCCGCTGTCGTGCCCCAAAGCCGAATCACCATCGGCTCTGCCACCCGTGATTGTAAAGCCGTCGAGCACGGCGGTGTCGTCGGTGCCGCTGCCGGTGACCACGTGGTAGCTGTTGTCGCTGTTGTCCCCAACCACACCAATGTCGCCACTGAGGATAGTGACGTTGGTCTGCCAGTCCCGCTGGTCGCGGGCGGTCTCTCCGCCCACAAAGCCGCCGTAGAGGGCCACACCGCTTTTCAGTTGGAAGGTAGCAGTACGGTCGCTGTCGCTGGTGGGCTTGTAGGTGCCCGCCGCTACCCAGATTTCATCGCCGCTATGGGCAGCGGCCAGGGCGGTTTGCAAATCGGTGTAGGCGTCGGCCCAGGAGGTGCCGTCGTTTGCGCCGGTGGCGTCGGCCTTCACGTAGGTGATGCCGGGGGTGGGCGTGATGGTGGGTGTCGGCGTCGGTGTGGCAGACTCCACCACGACCCAGCCGTCCTCGTCGGCAGCAACTTGTCTATTAGCGTGCGTATCCAGCACCAAGACGCCTTGGAGGTCGAGAGGACTCTCCCCTCGGTGCTGGGCGGTAAAGCTGATGATAGCTAGCTCCCCCATCCCGCTGGGCCCTGGGGCAGTGCCAAAGGTCAGCGTCCCGAAGATGACCTCTCCCGCCTCGTTGTCTATGACGGGGCCAACGGGGATGACCGCCCGCCCGGTGCTCCCCAGGAAGTCACCCAGCATCACGCCGTCCACCGTGACGGTGGCGGGGGTGTACAACAGCGCAAACTCGAAGCCGCCCAGGTCGCTGGCATCGTCAATCGTCACTGAGATGGCAAAGCTATCGCCCGCCGTCACCGTTGATTGGGTGGGCTCTATTCGTACCGACACAACAATCGGCGTTGGCGTTGGTGGCATCGGGGTTGGCGTCAAAGTGAGTGAGGGGGTAGGCGGCGGGGTTCTGTCGAAAACAACCCTCAGTCCATACGCCTTGCCAGGGTCGAAGCGATTTGGGACGCTGTACACTCTTACGTAGTACCTTCCCGTTTGTGCGGGATCATGGGTGATGATAATCATCTCCTCGCCGGCCAGGTTCGCCTTCGTGACCAGGCGGTTGTAATCAGCATCGTAGAGATCGAGACCATAGGTCATATTCTCAGGATCAGGGATCGTCAGCTTCGCCGTGATAGGGTGCAAGGTTTGGACATCGAACCTGAAATAGTCCAGATCGGAACCCGGGTTTATATAGGCAAAGTACGTCTCACCGGAGAGTATCGGGTACGCAGTCGAGAAGGAGTTGTTGGGTTCGTAGAGATCGTAGCCTGGGGTAGGCGTCGGTGTAGGTATCGGGGCACTGGTGATCTTGAGGTCGTAGGTCTTATCGCACCCGCCAATCTGCGTACCAAAGGGGGCTGCCTTGACGAAGTAAGTTCCCGTCGTAGGGCACAACCAGACTATCTTTGAGGCTGGAGGGTTGTATGGATCATCGTCGTTGTATTCGAGCTGTGTGGTGCCATCGGTATCGTAGAGAGTGAGGGTCGTATCGTTACCCGCGCTCAGGTTCAGCGTTCTGATGGTATAGACGTGGTCGGTTCTTGCAACGAACCTTACGTAGTCTCGATCATCGGTGGTGTGGAAGTTATGCGACTGTATCACCTGGTTGACCTCGATCAATCTGGCCTGTTGCCAGGTGTCATCAGGCTCGTACTCATCGAGGCCAGGGGCTGGCGTGCTGTGGTTCTTCAGGACGACGGGGAGATAGACTCGATAGTGCGTTGCAGCGACTTCCCAGATGATGGGGGGCTTAATCACAAACAAACCGCTGTACAAAATGGTGAGATATCGCCCATCGGGGAAGGCTCCTCCCTCGGGACCCGACACCTCAACAGACTCCGTCCCAGACCCCGTGTAAGCCTTGACCTGCTCGAATAGGACGTTGCCTACATAGTCATGAACCCTCACCGTGAATTCCTCGCCATGCATCTCAAAGTAGTCGAAGACAACGTAAACCACGCTTGTCCCCGAGGGGAACTGGGTCATCTCTGCCCCCCCAGGGGTATCGCTCATGCGAACATTAGTGATGCTTCCCGCGTATGGTGTAGGCGTGGGAGTGGCCGTTGCGGTCGCGGTAGCTGGTGGCGTGGCCGTCCACAGCGACGTCGGGGTGGCCGTTGGAGTGGCCGTCGGCTGGGCCCCTGGAGTGGCCGAGATGGGGCCGTGAAACTCGCTAGAGCCGTCGGTGGCTATGCTCTCCAGCTTGTAGTAGTAGGTAGTGCCGTTGATCACCTCGCTGTCGGCGTAACAGTAATGGGCTCCTATCACAGAGCCCAGTGCCTGGCTGGGGATGAGCAAATCGTTGAACTTGGCGTAGTCACCCGCCTCGCTCGTGCTGCGCCAGAGGTTAAAGCCGACGTTGTCTATCTCGCTGGCTGTCTCCCACTCAATGAGAACCTGGCCATCGCCGCCTGTAGCGGTGAACGAAGCCAGGGTCACGGCAGCCAGGGCACTTCTATCAAATGTGGGTGCTCCAGCAGCGCTTAATATCAAGAGTGCTATGGCCAAACCTGATGCGATGATTGCCTTTTTGGTTATCATCTTCCTATTCCCTCAGGCCAGGGATGGAAATCCCCATGCTCAAAGCTCAGCTGACTCGCAAACGTGCGGTCAATCGTTTGGTTCAAGGCGGACAAAGTCGTCTGGATCGCACACGCAAAAGAGATAGCTAGGACTCCAATCGCAAGGTTCTCCGCGCAAATTCCTTTCCGTTGACCTGCGTATAGAAAACGCCAGCCTCAGGGCACGCAAAGGTACGGCCCTGGCTGGCGTCGGATTCGGGGATGTTGTTTGCTGTGTTGGTCAAGCACGTCAGAGGCGGGCTGCGGTGCCTTGTCAACTACAGCTATTTTATCACAGTCTGGTCTCTTGTCAACATGGGGACCTTTCGGATACGCAGAGCAACCCCTCCTCGCGAAGTATCTCCCGCAACATCTCCTTGCTCATCTCTGGCCCCACCACGCTGAACACCTCGCCTGCACCGCTGAAAGTGTAGTGCCACCGCCCGTCAACCTCTGTCACGCTCACAGGCTCAAGCTTGCCCGCCTCGTGGTGCATGGCGGTGGCTAGCAGGAACTGGAAAGCCTCTTGGACTACGGGAGGTTGGGCGTCCAGAAGCTGGACGAAGAGTTGGAGGTTGGGGGGAAAATCATTGGTCATGTTTTTCGTGTCGCTTTGCTTTCGTGAAGTGGGATTCTCATAAGTCATTTTTGCGCTCTTTCAGCTTCTACGGTGACAGCTTCAGGCGGTGGGGTGAATCCTTCTCGTCATGTGGTAGCGTTGTTGTATTTGGCCTCTCGGAGGTTTGCGGCCCACAAGGTCGGCCATTTTCAGCGACCCATCTAGCCACCTATGCAAGCGCGGTAGTGGTTACATGTTGACTGATGAGGTGCTTTTCTCAAAAATGGCTTGGCCTATGAACTCCGGGTAAATACGGCATACCCTCCTACATGTAGTGGTTTACAACTCATAGATTGGCATATATGGGGGTAAGAAGTCATTCACCAAGGACTCAAAAACGGCCTGCCTTTGAAGCTGGCGTTAGCCATCAGTTACAATGTAACCACTACCGCAAGCGCAATGCTCGAACCGCTTCCACGGCAAACGCATTATCGGGGCTGCCCATCTGTAGAATCAGCCGCCTTTTCTCTCGTTGCGTTTCAGGGTGCTGATACAGCATGTCAACAAAGAGCATTGGATAGGAATGCTCGCCAACTCTGTGCTGACGTTGGCGGATGGGTATTTGAGTATCTGCCTTGCCGTCTCCATCAGGTAAAGTAGTTCCCGCTCGTTGAGGTAGCCAAGTGCCCCGACCAGAAACACAAGCACCAGCATTGCAGCGCCTGGGGATGGTTCACCTACCCTGTGAGAGCGGCAAGAGATATTTGAGGGCGTTCCAGACCGACTGCAGAGAAGAAATCGGTCGCTCCGAGGTCGTCTAGATTGATACTGGCACGCTGGATGGCACTGGTGCCACGATGAACACCCCGGGGATGGCTCACCTATTCTGTGAGAATCAAGGAGTTATTTGAAAACCAGTTGACAGCTCTTGTTGGACAAAACCTATCGGATAGGGTGAGCCCACGCGCGGCTTCACAGGATCTCTAGAATGGCGGGACGTGTAAGTTCCTGACCATCCACTGTGACCGAGAGTGTCGGCCAGTCCTCGACAGCAGTGAGCACCTCATTGTCCGCCTCGCCCACCAGCATGGTGTCCTCCGACTTTGTCCCGGTGGTGGACGGATTCCAGGCGTAGACCTGCCCGACCGAGACGATGTCGGTCGAGCTGGGCGTGGCGACGTACTCGCGCGGTTCGTAGCCAGCCGGGCCGCCCTGATGGTGCAGATGCCACTGGTCGGGGAAGCCGGTTTCGGCGTAGGCGGCCATCGCATGTCGGAAGATCTGGCCGAGGCTCCGTCCGGGGCGGGTGGCGGCGATGAACGTGGCATCAACCCGCGCTACGGCCTCGGCCTTGTGCCACAGATCGCACGGCAATCGCATGCCGATCGAGCTTCTTAGCGGTAGGCAGCGGGTGTCGGAAGGCAAAGACGCGCTCGTCGGCGGCGATGATGTTCACGATGGCCTGCACGCCGCGGCTCTCCGCCTCGTGGGCCAGGAGCCCGGCGATTTGATACTCGGCCTGGCCGGGACGGACGGCCCGCGCCACACTGTCCATGGCCTCAGCTCACAGCCGGCCCAGCACCCGAAAGCGGTCGCCCTCTTCGGGGGTCAGATTAGCGCGGAGGCAGGCCAGGTCGCCCGAAAGATCGGTTGCCCCGGGATAAGGCCCGTCCGCGCCAAGCCTCAGTCCTTGGGTCAGCTCGGCCACAGGGTCCTGCGCCTGGTGCCAGGGCGCGACGCGGAACTCCCAGCCCTGATCCTTCAGTTTTTCCTCCTGCTCCAGCCGCGTGGCCTCAATATTGTTGGTGATGAGATAGCGGCCGGAAGGGGTGATCAGCAGCGCTGCCTCGCCGTTGGTGGTCGCCGTGTTCATGTAGGAGGCCGCGCCGCACGTGGCCCAGGCGAAACTGCTCACGCGCCGCAGGAGAAGCGCATCGAGCTTGTGCTCCCCGAGCAGGGCCTGGATGCGATTCTGCTTTTGGCTGAATTCGGTCATCGCCAACTCCTTCCTTGCTCAGATGCAAGATTCCGCGCCGGCCGGCAAATTGCCCGGCTGGTAGAGGGAAAAGTCGAGCGCCGCCTGAGCCGTTTCCAACGAGTCGAAGGTCTGAGGTGTGGGGGGCTCCCATCCTGTGAACCAGCGGTGGACATCCCCCGTGCCGGGCACCGTCTGGGTGATGGCGGCGGTAACGTACCCCGGTGCAGCGACCCAGGCTCGCATGCTGATCTGGCTGTCGCTCTGGCTCACACGTTCACCCCACGCTCCTGACCACGTGCCGTCGGCGCTATCCTGCAGGGGGCCGGTGGAGATGGTGCCGAATGAGACGACCTCGTGGAAGCCCCACCGCGGGCCGGGGGGCACCCGGCCAGCGGTATCGGTCACCCGCAGAAGCCAGCCATCTCGATCAACCTCTAACTTGGCCACTAACTGTTGCGAGGGGTCTGGTGGCGTCACTTGCAACGGAATCGGCCCCGTCTCCAGGTGCAGCCACAGATTGTCCCCCCCATGGAGGCTGTCCGGCGCAGGGCGGCAGAAGTGCGTCTCGGCCCACAGGACGTAGGTGTGACCAACAGCCTGCTCCTCGGGCGGCGCCTGGAAGTTGAGGGTTTCGGTGATCACTTGACCTGGGTCCAGCTTGCGCGGTTCGTAGGGGATCCCTGGCAGCCGCATCGGGGACCAGGGCCAGGGGACGGGCTCGTGGCCCTGCTCGTCCAACAATACAGGTTAGGAAGAGATTCTCTCCATCACCACGGACGAAGACCGTCTCCGGGCCCTCATTGCGCAGGACGGCTTCCGCCTGGCCGCCCTCGCCAGCCAGGTAAGTGTCTTTGGGCAGACGGAGCTGGAAGGACAGCCCATCGCGCTGGGTGGTGGCGATGGACGGCTGGCCTGTCTGAACGGTGGCCGGGCCAGCAGTGGGGAAGGGGGAGGCGGTGGCCCGGGCGACGACCGTCGCCTGACGGGCTGCCTCCTGGGTGGCGTAGGCCGCCGCGGGGGTGACTGTGCCTGCAGGGACGAGGGCAGGCACCCCAGTAGGCGGCGCTGGCGTGTATGTAGGCGGTATCGGTGGTGTATAGGTTGGCGGAATGGGTGTCGGTGTAGGCAGAACTGACGTGACTGGTGTGGAGGTGGCCGCCGGGGCTTCGGTGGGGACGGGGTAGGTGGAAGCCAGTGGGGTGGGAGTGCAGCCTGTCATGGAGCCAGCGGCCAACAGTGTCAGGAACAACGCTTTGATCACAACCTTATTCGGCATCTCTCCATCCCCTTGATCTGGGTTGGGTATTACCCCTTAACATCTGGACGCACGGCGGAGCTAAAAGGTTCCGTAGCTGCTATTCTCTCCAGGGTAGTAGGCCAACATCTGTCCCCAGCCACAGCCGCCGTAATAGCAGGTGGGGTCGGGCAAACCGGTGACGAGCAGTTCATCGCTGCTGCCATCTAACGTCACCACTCGCACGTCCGTGTATCCGTCGTGCTGGCGGGTGTAGAGCAGGCGGGTGCCATCGGCAGACCATTGCGGCCAGCCGTCCACGGCATCGCCGGGATCGGTCAGTCGGTGGGTCCGGCCACTTTGGGGGTTGACGATGTAGATGGCTCGTCCGTCGAGGGCGTGTTCCAGTGTCGAGCCATCTCCGCTGGCGTCGGGCGAGGCAGGGACAGCAGCGTAGGCCAGAAGCGTTCCGTCTGGGGACCAAGTGGGTTCGAAGGCGACCACGTCTGGGCTGGTGAGGGTGCGGAGCTCGCCAGTGGTCACATCTAGCAGCGCCAGGTGTCCGGTCTCGAATAGATAGCGGCTGCCGCCTTCGGCCAGGGCCAGTAGGCCGGGTTGCGTCGGGTGCCAGGCATAAGCTTCGGGGGTAAGCAACATCGCAGCATCCAGATCGGTGATCTCGCCTGTGTCGGCGTTGATGGTTACGATCGGTATGCCCCATGACCACAAGGAAACGGCCATCATGCCCCGTGCAGCCAGGATGAGGCGTGTGCCGAGCACCCAGTCAATGATCTGGTAGTAGGCTTCACGAATGTCGTCGCTCAAGCGCCAGGTGGTGACCTCTGTGTCCCCCTCAGCAGGTCGAACATAAAGCATCTGTTCAAACTGACCAGCCTCGGTCAGTTGATCGGTGTTGAGCAACCAAGCCAGCCAGCCGTCAGGCGACCAGCACACGGTGCCTCGCCCATCGTTCCCCAGGCTGCCCGGTGGGAGAATCTGGCGCGTTTCACCCTCGGGCAAGGGAGCGACCAGCAGTGCGCCATCGGCAGTAGGCATGGCCAGCCAATCGCGGGCGCCAGAGAGCGCATCCAGCGGTGTCCAAAACGAACTGGGCCGGTTGTAAAAACTGCTCGTTGCTACACCATCGTAACGGTAGACGATGGAATGTCCTGCGAGTAGATGGCTCCCGGATGGTGACCACTCGAGCAGGGTGACAGGCGATAGGGTCCAAGCATCCCCATGTTCCAGATCAAGTATCATTGTGCGACCGAGAGGCAGACGCTCGGCTACAAGCGCTAGCCGACCGCCGATCAAGGGCTTGTCGCGCAGGCAACCCGGCAGGCCGGGGTAGACGTCGGCGCAGTCAATGACGGTCTCAGTGCCAGGGGCGAGGTCTTGGACTGTGGGGGTTACAGTTGGCTCAGTCGCCGGCGTCGTCATGCCTTGGTAGCTTGTCAGTTCCCAGTCTTCGTTGTGCACACTGCCATGGTGGCGGTAGCGCAGGCGAGCCAGACCTACGCCGGGGCAAAACCAGCAAGTAGTGTCATCTGGATTGGTGAAGAAAACCAGGCGGTAGCAGTCCGCAAAGTGACCAGCAGGTACGTCCACGTCCTCCTGCCCCTCCACGTACCACTCGTACCAGTGGTTGGCCTGCGGCACTGCCGAAATGCTACCCCAGCTTGCCCCGACGCGCAGGGGAAAGACGTAGCTCGGCGGCAAGGTAGGCTCATCGCTTTGCAGATCGGCCAGGAAGCGCTGCAGGGCCTCGTTCCTGGGCGAGGGTGACACTTGATAGACGCTGTTGCCCCACACCAGGTAATAGAAGCGCCCAGGATTGAGGCCACCAACCCGTTCCAGGGTAAAGATGGCAAGGTTTGCCTGCTGTGTTTGAGTGATGACACGCTCGGTGATGATCTCATCACGAACTTGCACCTCTCCCGCAGGTTTTTCTTCGATGTGGGCCTGGTAGCGCCAGGTTGCGCCCACTTGCAACGGGAAAGCTTCTGTCACTGCTGGATCCAGGCTGAATGTTGTGGTGGTGGGCTGAGGCGCCACTGTGGGACTTGGCAACGGTGTCACAGTGGGGGTTGGAGGTGCTGCTGTGAGGCTGGGTGATGGCGTTGCCGTAGGGCCTGACGGCAATATTGTTGCCGGTGCAGGGCTGGTGCAGGCTGCCAACAGGATAACCAGAGCTATGAGAAGTACAGTGCCTTTATTCATCGTAAATCCCCATCTCGACGTAGAACCACGTCTCGTCTTTCAGCGCGTAAAACCAGAGAAGGCTGGCCTGGCTCTTTTCAAGAGTCAGGCCAGCCCACCACCGGCCAGCTTGGCGGCAGTGGCTCGTAGGTCTCTGGATCTACCTCGACCAGTGCATCGCCTGTCCAGGCAAAGGTGAATTCCCTCTTGGCCCAGGTCGCGGTGGGGTCCCTCCAGCGCAGGATCACCCGCCCGTCGGGCAGCGGCTCCTCGGTCACCTCTTCGCCTAAAGAGTAGTCGGTGTTGGGCCAACGATAGCTATGCCAGTGCCCCCTGGTTTGGGCCAGCAGCCAGATGAACAGGCGACCGTTAGTCTGATCGGTTTCGTCGGTGGTGACGAGGACCTCGTTGAGGCCGTCGGCGTTCAGGTCGGCAATGCGCACACCGGTGACGGGGAAACCCAGCTCCGACAGAGTGTGCAGAAGGGTTTGCTCCCGCTCCGGCGATGATGGACCGTCCACGGCCTCCGGGTGAGCGTCCAGGTAGCGTGCCAGAGGCGTGCCGGGCCAGAGGAGCGTCAGCATGTTCATCGGCAAAGTGAGGTCGCCGGGGCGGTCGTCGTGCCAGTAGAACTGCTCGTAGAGGTTCAGCCCATGCAGGGCAGCCATGGCGCGCAGGGCGGCATCGGGCTGGGAGGGATTGTAGTTCTCTTCAAAGGCCTGCACCAGTGGGCGCAGGTTGCTCTCTTCATCCAGGTCAGCTAACAAGCCGTTCAGTTCTGTCTGAGCCGCATTCGCCTGTCCTGACATCGCCTGTACCTGAGCGATGCGAAAACGTGCATAGGCCGGCCAATGGACCGTCCGCCCCTCGGGACGTTTCAACGAAGCTCCATAGCTCAAAACGCTTTGATAGCTGGCCAGAGCCTTCTCCAGACTGCCAGCTTGATAGTGCAATTCGGCCTCGTTGACCAGCACGCGCATCCACTCCCACTCACGTTTCTGCAAAGCGTCTTCTTCCCATTCGTGGTCAGGCAAGTTACTCTCAAAGTCCAGATCGCGCGTGGTTTCGTGGAGTGTGTACTGCTCCCGAGTAGGATCCCATCGCCAGCGCTGCGTGGCCCAGGGGTGAGCGATCAACTTGGCCTCGAAACCGGTAGGGTAATAGAGATGGGGATAGTGTAGCACGATGTCTTGCCCGCCGTCGGGGTTGGTTTCCAGGCTCAGGGTGCTATATCCGACCCAGCTCACCAATTCGGCGGCGAAAATGAGGCGGAAGTCGCCCTCGTGCCACTGGAAAACCTTGGGACGCAATCGAAAGTTGCTGCCACCGACGAACACAGAGTTGAACAGCACTTCTGGAACGTCATCTCCTGTGAGGTCGGTCAGTTGCAGCGCCGGTTGTTCTATCTCGTAGGCGGTCAATTCGACTGGCCAGTCGTGCTGAATCGTCTCCAAGTCGGATGGCAGCGCATGGCCCTCAAAGTGCGCTGGGGGGCCCACAGTGTTCAGAAAGACGAGCAATGGCAGGCCCATGATGGGGATGCGTACCACCACGTCATCTCGTCCATCAGCGGTGAGGTCGAGTTCCGTGGCGGTGATTGCGCCCTCTGTCCTGTCGGATGGTTCGTTCAGTGCCCTTACCAGGCCCGACGGCTTGCCACCCGTATCGAGCCAGCGAGCAATGTTGGATAACAGGACGGTCACAGTCGGTTGCGCATCCATCACGGGCTGGTAGGCGGCCAAGGCGTCCAAAATCTCAGCGCTGAGTTGGTCACGGTGGGATGACGACAGTTCCCGCGTGGTCGGCCCCTGCCACCAATCGAAGAGCTGGTCCCACTCCACGTGGCCGTAGTAGCCGAACCAGCCCGAGGCCGGACCTGGCAAGGGAGCCAGTTCGTCCACCACTCGCCGGGGCTCGCCGCCTGCGGCCGGGATCAGCCACAGGGAGGCCCCTCCCTCGGCGTCCATCCGAGCGAAGAGGATGTGCGACCCATCTACCGACCACAGGGGGCGCTCATCTCGGTAGATCGGGTCGTCGGTGAGTTGCTGAGGCTGAGGCTCGCCCTGGACGTTTACCACCCAGATATGGCGCTCCATCATCTCCAGCCGGGCATCATCCCCACCCACCAGGTCACCCTTGTCGGGCATGGCTGCGTAGGCCAGATAGACACCCTCCGGGGACCAGGCCGGTGAAAAGGCGGCCACGCTTTCATCGGTGAGCCAGGTGGGTTCGCCACCATCCACCTCGACCACGGCAACGCGCTTGTTAGTCCACGTGGCCCGATAGCCGCCAGCCGTCACCGCCAGCCGGTCGCCTTGCGGCGCTGGGGCAAGAAAGTCGTCGTGCACCAACACGGTGTCCACCAGTTTGGTGGGCTCACCTCCGCCGGCCGGCAGGCTGTAGAGGGCTACCCCATCAGCCAGCATTGAGGCAGAGAGCATCTCCCCTTGCCAAAAGAGAATGTACTGACCGTCGTCGAGAGACCAGCCGGCCAGGGTAGCATCGCCCTTCTCAGGCGCGCCGCTAACGTAGAGTTCGCTTCGTTCCTCTCCATCGGCCGAGATCTTCCAGAGCCCCTGATAGGTCAATTCTTCTCGCCACCCATAGGCGATCCATCTCCCATCCGGACTCCAGGCGATACGGCCCAATATGCCCACGGTGCAAATGGATAGGGGGATCAACGTTGCTGGATCAGTGCCGTCGGCATTGATCACTTCCAGTCGAAGTATGCCGGAACCGGCGACGTAGGCCAGCCGATTTTCCACAGACGACCAGGCGAAGACACTCACCGGGCCACGCTTGTCAATGGGGTGGAGATCACTTCCATCAGCCCGTATCAACCAGACCTGTACATCTTTGCGGAAGGCCAACCATTCGCCGGAGGGAGACCAGCGGGGTGTGCTGTTGCGGCCGTCGGTGGTGAGGCGCTGGGGTTCGCCATCGGGCAGGGCC
>Ga0315548_1003334_pt1 | contig 12070 bp, 17 predicted proteins | sample SalMarSW160110MG_2_FD_202540 | JGI IMG/M metagenome (GOLD analysis project Ga0315548, IMG submission 202540) | Salt marsh sediment microbial communities from the Plum Island Ecosystem LTER, Massachusetts, United States - Salt Marsh Sediment SW1601-110 ... | reverse complement strand
TCCAGTTATGAGTAATCGGACAATTGCTAAACTCTTTGAAGGAGATCCTCTTAGGCAGTTGGCGAATGTGGAAACCATTTCAACCGGTGCAATTGAATGGCTCGTTGATTGGGATGAGGCCGGTTGGGGCTGGGAAGGTGAGACAGAAACTGGAGCTGAGACAAGCACCCCGCAGTTGTATAAAAAGCGGATTCCGGTACATGTGATTTACGCCAAGCCAAGGGCTACCCAGACTTTGCTTGAGGATTCGGGTATCAATATCGAGAATTGGTTGGCCGATAAAGTTGCCAGTCGATTTCTTAGAGGTGAGGGCGCCGCATTTGTGTCCGGTGATGGGGTTGGAAAGCCCAGAGGGTTCCTGACCTACGCAAGTGGAACCGGCTGGGGGCAGGTTGAGCAGGTAGCAATGAAACACGCTACTGCGCTAACTGCTGATGGCTTTATCGCAGTTAAGTACAGTCTGGTTGAGTATTATCTGACCAGAGGCACTTGGCTGATGAATCGACTGACCGTAGCGGATGCCATGTATCTAAAAGATGGCGCCGGGGATTATATCTGGAAGCCTGGTATGGCTGAAGATAAAGCGAGTACTATTCTCGGGTTGCCGGTGAGAATGTCAACCACAATGCCTACTGTAGCTGCATCTGCATTGTCAGTTGCGTTGGCTGATTGGGCAGAGGCGTATACCATAGTTGATCGTCTGGGAATAACCATTCAGCGTGATCCGTTTACGGTGAAACCGTATGTTGAGTTCTATACTCGGAAACGCGTTGGTGGGGATGTGACCAATTATCAGGCAATTAAACTTGGCATAATCAGCGCATAAGAAAACTATAAAGGAGGTATCATATAATGAGAGATGGATATTCAAATTTCAAATTTTTTCAGGCATTGGCTCCATTTATAACGACTGATCCCCCTGCTCATGCAGGTATTGCAGTTGATCGACAAGGTTATGAAACTGTAACCTTTATCGTTAATGTTGGTGATCTTGCAAGTGGTGGAGCGATGGCAGCTGATGATTTCCATCAGTTGAAGTTGGAACATTACAACAGTACGGCACTGGCTTGGAGTGAGTGTTACCCAAGTCAGATGATTCATAGTGTAATCGGAGAGGCAGGGGCGTATTCCACTTTAAATTCTGGAATATTCCAGAGCATAATCTCTTCGGTAGATGGATCAACCACATACTGTGTAGGATACAAAGGTCCGCATCGACTTTGCCGAATTTACGTATCAGGGGAGAATACTCCCTCAACTATGCAAATCGGTGCGGTTGCGGTTCTTGGATTACCGGCAAATTGGCCTGTAAATGTGCCGATAGGGTAATCTGTAGGGATAGTAAAATTTAGCTGGGGATATTTTACTTCCCCAGCTAAAATTAAATTTAACTGTAAAGGAGTATTGATATGGCTGAAGATGCAACATATCAAACTAAGGTTTACCATGAGCGAAATGGTGATGCCGAAGTTGTGAAATCTGATGGAATCATCAGAGGACACAGTGGGGGCCTCACAAGTATGGAAAGTGGATTTATCTGGACACTGGCAAGCCAAGAAGTGCTGACGAAAGATGTGGTAAGGAAGGTGCATAGTCAATATGTGCCGCTACTGATTATTCCAGGAGATAATTCTGTTATTTTATCTCAGTCGAACTTGCCGTATAATACCAAGTTTGTAAAAATACTCGGTTCTGATGCGGCGCAAAGTATGTCTTTTTGGTTAACGTCTTGTTCTGCCGGTGCTGAATTATATCTTCAGTTATGTGGCGATTCTATTGGGATGTTTACCAATGCAAGCACGCAGGTTGACGTATCAACATCCGGATGCATAATCTTGGATTCAGTTGGCGCGGCCGTAAGTGGATTTGAGATGCACACTTCTCTTGCAAGTGATTGTGGTGTCCATCTTATAGCATTTGCAGATAACGTATGGTCAATAGTGGGCCAATTCGGAGATATCGATACCTAATATGTAGGAGGGGTGTGAATTATGGCTGAAGATGCAACATATCAAACTAAGGTATATCATGAAAGAGGCGGGGACGCTGAAGTCATAAAATCCGATGGAATTATTCGGGGCCATAGTGGTGGACTGATGAGTATGGAAAGCGGATTTATCTGGACGTTAGCGAGCCAGGATGTATTAACGAAAGATATGGTACGAAAGGTTCATAGTCAGTATGTACCATTGTTAATTATTCCATCAGCGGCAGCGACCGCACTTGCTATATCGAATTTACCATACAATACCAAGTTCGTAAAAATACTTGGTTCTGCTACTATGACGGATGCCTCATTTTGGTTAACTTCTTGTTCTGCTGGCGCTGAAGTATATCTTCAGTTATGTGGCAATTCCATTGGGACGTTCGTAAATGTGACGACTACAATCGATGTATCAACGTCTGGTTGTATTCTTTTAGGTTCAGTTGGGGCCGCTATTAGTGGATTCGAAATGAACACATCCGTAGCAAGCGATTGCGGGGTTCACCTCGTTGCTTTTGCGGACAATGTATGGTCGATGGTAGGTCAATTTGGTGATATCGACGAATAAAGGAAAGTGAGGATAGCATGCCTAAAATTAAAATGTTAGTGGATGCTCAAGGTTGTTCTGACGGATTTACAGCGCGACTGTATAAACGCGGGCAGGAATACGAGGTAAGCAAGACGTTGGCCAATAACTTCGTAGTCCAACAAGGGATTGCTGAGCCGGTGCCTACATTACAGAGACGTTCGGTGCCGGCAGCTCCTGAGAATGCTGCAGTAACAGCGGCGCCTGAGAATAAGAGTATGGGATCTCTGCGGGTATTTCAATTGGCAGAGCAGCTTGGAATTACTTCTGTGGAGGTAATAAAGCTTGCTAAGAAGTTGGGAATTACTGCCCGGGCTCCAGCATCTGGTTTGAGTGAGGAAGATGTAAATCGGATTACTGCTGAGGTATCCTGATGGCACTTGTTTATACTAAGAGTTTGTTGGAAAAGCCGCCTCCGATACATGGGAATCGAGTTTGGAAGATTTCCACTGGTCCACGAATTGAGCCGGTATCGGTTGAGGAACTCAAGTTGTTTGCCAAAATTGATACGGATGATGTCGATTCTCTGCTTAGGGGGTTTATTGAATCAGTTAGATTTGCGGCAGAGGAGTATATGGGCAGAGCATTAATTCAACAAACTATTAGATTGCTGATGGATTTCTGGCCGTCTATGATAATTGAATTACCAAGGCCACCTTTGCTGTCAGTGACCAAGATTGCCACCTTGGATGAGGATGACACGGAAACAGAATATGATTCCGATAATTACTATGTCATTATAGGATCTACCCCAGGTAAAGTAATTTTGAAACAATCCGTAACTGCCCCATATAACTCAATGCGGGATTATGCCGGATATTTAATTGAGTATAAGGCTGGCTACGGGACAGACGCAAAAGACGTTCCAAGCCCAATCAGAGAAGCGATAAAACTATGGGCGGCAGCGGTATATGAAATGGGGGTTCTTGATAGTAAGAAACCTCCGCCAAAGGTAAAGGAAAATTTGGATTTATTTCGTACCGTTGGGGTTATGATTCGATAGGAGAAGATATGGCAGATGAAGATTTAAGTTTATCTGAATTACTTGGATTACAAGATGGGGAAACGCTGGCGTCAACGGATTTAGCGTATGTCGTATTGGACCCAGATGGTACTCCGAAACCACGTAAGGTGTCCATTGAAACTCTTTTGGGAGTAATTGTCAGCAGTGGTTTATTTGGAGATCCGGCTGATAAGACGATTGCTGGAGGGGTTATTACTTTATCTGCAGAGGAGCATTATGTAGCCTTAAATGGGCAGGCAGATACTGATGATGAACTGACTGCAATTAATAAGACCGGTGGCGGATATCTGGATCATGGACACGTTGTGGTATTGACCGGTATCACTGGATTGGATCATGTAATTACTTTGGTTGATGCCGGGAATTTCAAGCTCCAGGGCGTTTTCAGTATCAATAATGAATACGATACAATCGTTTTGATTCAGCGGAGTGACGGAGTTTGGCAGGAAATGTCCAGGGCTAACAATGGATAAGAAATGAGCGAATACCAAGACATTTATCTTCGGCTTGATGAGGGAGAAGAAGGGGTACTCTTGTTGGAAGGGACCGGCAAATTGATCGTGAAAAGCCGACTACTGCGGGATGATGCCGATGTTGAGTTTCACTCTTTGATCACCCCAGAAGTGAATTTTACATCTATATTACAGTGAGGGGATGTGGACGATAGAGTATATAAAAATCAGGACTTTTTGAAGCTTCGGTTTTATGTTGGATATTCTTTATCTGGGGCAACCACATTACTCAAATATAAGAGTCCGATAGATGTCGAAGGAAGCTGGGCGGTTATAGTAGAGGATGAACTTAATGGCGTTGCATATAAACAATTTGATGCCGGAGAATATTTAGGAGTATCTGGTCCGTGGACACTTTGGGCTCATGTGACTATGGAAGATGGCAGAGTAGTAATAGGAGAGCCATATACTCTAATGGTATATGATGAGGGATCATGACCTGGCTTGTTCCAGAACTAAAAAAGCGCGTTCAAATTGGCAAGCCAAGTCAGATCGAGAATGATGCGGGTGGATTTGATTTTAGTTTTGATTCGGTGATAACAGTTTGGATGGGATTGAAACCTATAACTTGGAAAGGATCTTCAAGTAGTTATATTAGAGGGGAACAAATAAATGAAAATGCTACTCATTCATTTTCTGTTAGAAAAAATGCAGTGGATTCTTTGGGTAAAGAATGGGGAGCTGGATTTTCAAATGCGTTTGGGAAGGCAAGTTTAATGCCGTTGAAATCAAATTATTTTTTATTTTTACAAAGTGGAAATACTGTACGGGGGAGATTATTTCGTATACATGGGATGCAAAATAAAGATGAACGTGATGAGTATTATTTAATTGATGCGGAGGAGATCGAGGAGCAGGGCACGGGTTATCCAGCATGATTGATACAGTTGAATTGAATAAATTGAATAAGAAGTTAACTGAAATAGGAAGTAAATTGAATAAAGCGGCAATGAAAATTCCAAGTGAGGTTGCTCAGGAATTAACCATAGGCGCCAATGAAATCCGAAATACGATTATAACTTCGATGCAGAAAGAGCAAAAAACAGGTAGAATTTATAGGAAAAGTAAGAATGTGGAGCATCAGGCCTCCGCTCCGGGCGAACCACCTGCCGTTGATACTGGCGAATTATTACGATCTGTTATGTTTGATGTTCATAAGTTCGCGGTGGAAATTGGAGTCGCCGGCGGGGGGCCATACGCGGAACCTTTAGAATTCGGAACAAAGAAAATGGAGCCCAGGCCTTTTATCGATCCGGCAGTGGAGAAACATAAGCAAGCAATTCTTGATAGAGTAGGGGATGGGGTGTTTGAAGTGATAGCAAAATCAGTTAAGAGCGTCAAATGAAAATAGGACCAATAGTTCTTAGATTACGTTTATGTGATACCCGATTTACGAATTATATAGCTGGAGCCGCTGAGTTATCATATGCGTTACAGGGATCATTGCAAAAGGAGATGGCATTCGTTATCCAATTATCAGAAACAGTAGAGCCGAATAAATTGGATAGTGGAATTAGTCAGATTATAACGGAGCGATTTGGAGTAATTGTCGCGTTAGATAATTCCCAGGAACAGAAGGATAAAACTGGATTGACTGCATACGATCAACTTTATGAAGTTCGTCAAGAATTATTTGAGGCGTTGCTTGGCTGGCAAATGGAAGGCATGGATAGTTTAGTATCCTATGCCGGCGGAAAGGTATTAGGAATCAATCGTGCCCAGTTCTGGTATCAGTTTGAATTTGAGGCTGATTTTAGAATAACGGATATGGTTGATGTAGGCAGAGATGAATTAGAGGATTTCAATTCTATTTATGCTCAATGGATAATGGCTCCATCTGGTAAATTGCCAGCAATAAGAATACCGGTGGATGATCCGGATATGGAAACCATTATTGACTTCACGGATGATCCGAGATATGGGGCGTTTGGCTCTGGGTTTGGAATAAAATTTGATACTTGTACAAAATGATAGGTAGATAAGGAGGAAATATGGAAACAACGGCGTTTTTGATACCAATTGAAGGGACACTAATACGTGATCCAAATACAGGGACTCCGTTACAGGCTGATGGAGAAATAAAACCGTTAATTGGCCGGGAAGGCAGGTACTGGCGAAGACGACTCAAAGATGGGACTGCCACCATCAAAAAATTGAAGAAAGGAGGAAGTAAATAATGGCGATTTCATTCAATAATATTCCAGATACCGTGAGAACGCCCGGGGCCTATGTTGAAATTGATAATTCAAGGGCGCTGAAAGGATTGGTTCAGAATCCACATAAGGCGTTAATCATCGGGCAGAAGAGATCGACCGGGACGGTTCCATTTGATACATTGGTTGCGATTTCAAGAGATAATCTTGCTGATGGTTATTTTGGCAGTGGTTCCATTTTGGCGAGGATGTGCAATAAGTTTAAAGAGAATAATCCAAATACGGAGTTGTATGCACTGGCAATTGGTAGCGGTATCGCCGGAGTAGCCGCATCTATGACAATTGATTTTTCAAATGCCATGCATAGTGCGGCTGGATGTTCTGGTACTGGGACTTATTACCTTATGATCAATGGGGAAGAAATTCAGTATACAATTGAATCCGGGCAAAGTGGTAGCGGAATAACTGCTGCATTAACATTATTGATTAATTCTAATTCAGCTCTACCAGTTCATGCGACTCAGAATAATGGTGTCGGAGAAAGCGCATTGCATATCAGTGCGGTGTGTTCTGGCACTTTAGGTAATTACATAGATATCCGGACAAACTATTATACAGGACAGTCTGCTACAACGGATATCTTTTCCAGAGTGTCCACTATCACCTCAATGGCATCTATGGCTGGGGGCAGTATTGATCCGGACTTAGGAGATGTTTGGGCAGTAATTGGGGGGGAGCAATTTCATTATGTTATTCAGCCGTACATTGATACCGCAAATCTTACGGAGATTGAAACTGAATTAGAGGATAGGTTTTTGCCACTTGAGGATTTACAGGGGCATGGGATTACAGCAGTTAGAGCAAAGTATGCGAGTTGTACTGCTCTTGGCAATGCCAGAAATAATCCTCATAATACTATCGTTGGTGTATATGATGCACCGAATGGGCCGGAAGAGTGGGCTGCAGCCTGGGGAGCGGTTGCTGCATGGAATCTAAACAACGATCCGGCACGTCCATTGCATTACTTGAAATTGAAGGGGATTTTGCCACCTCCGATAGAAAATAGATTCACCCGGGAGGAAAGGGACTATCTGCTTTATGATGGGATTGCAACTTATGTGGTGGATTCAGGCGGAAATGTGTTGATTGAACGCAGCATTACCACTTACCAAAAGACCGCATTGGGAACTCCTGATCCGAGTTATCTGGATATACAAACTCTGGCTACACTGGGAGAAATTCGATATCAGTATAAGGTTCGGATGATCAGTAGATTTATAATTCCAAGATTCAAATTGGCCGATGATACCTTCCCGGTTCAACCAGGTAGTAAGGTTGCTACTCCAAGGACAGTGCGACAGGAAACAATTGCACTATTTACCTTACTGAGAGATAAAGGTCTTATTGAGAATCTGGATGAGTTCATCGAGAATCTGATAGTGGAGCGGGATATGTCAGATAGGAACAGAGTAAATGTGCTCTTGCCACCTGACTTAATTAATCAGTTTCGCGTGCTTGCTGGGCAAATCCAGTTCATTCTCTAAGGAGGATATGAGCAAAGCAGCATAATTAAAACCGAATATTGATTAAGTAGGGTTAAGTAGGGTTAGGCAACTATTAGCAGGCCATCTACTTTGAGACAAATAATCTCACGGTGATGGCCTGTTTTTATTAAAGAAAAGATAAATGGAGGAAAATAAACAATGGCAAAAGTTACAGGTCGAATTGAAGTTCTTGTAAATGGTGAGCTTCTGCTTAACAAGGCAGGGGCAGTTGCATCTGGAATTGGCATTTCCGGTGAGCCGAATTTTGAGCTTGAAGCAGTAATGGGTGATACCGGACCGCATGGATATATAGAGAAGCCCATTCAAGCACGCTGTGAAGTAACTGTTACTGATAGGGATGATATTATCCTGTCTGATCTTGCCCGGGTGTTCGGGGATGGAACCGTGATATTCAGAGCGGCTGGTGGCGGAAAGGCATATGTTATGGAGGGAGCAACTTGTCTCCGTAATTTCTCGTTAACTGGTGGTGAAGGTGAGACCCCGATTGTTTTCGAGGGGCCTTTCTGGGTGGAGACCGTGGAAAGTTAATCAGACTTAAATTAGCTGATTAACTTGGCTAAAATAAGGCTTATCTTGTGTGAAAACACGGTTAGATTTGATTATAAACGATGTTAATTTTAAAGGTATATAAAGGTATACGTTATGGGAAATAAGGATTATAAAACCATTACATTGAAGTATCCAATCCCAGTTCCAAAGGAGGGTGGTGGGACCGTTGAGGTTTCCACATTAAAGCTCGGCAGACTCAAGGCCAAGCATTTAAAAGCACTCCCAAAAGCGTTTGCAGAAAGAGAGGGACAAGTAGAGCCATCTGAATTGATCCCACTAATTGCGGCAATAACAGAGGTTCCAGAATCATCTATTGATGAAATGGATATGGAAGATTTGATGACATTTGCAGAGAACCTTGAGGATTTTTTAGGGGGATCCCTCGCGACTGGGAAGAAATAGTGTGGGGGATCGGGTACGTGTTTAAATTTTCTTCAGAATCAATCTGGGAGATGGACATGAAAGAATTGCTTTTCTGGAATAAGGGTACGGGTAAGATCGAGCAATGGGTAAGAGCAGGAGTATAAGGGAGATATAAGTGGCACGCCAGTATAATTTATCAGTGCTTTTTAAGGTTATCGATCAAATCTCTGGTCCAATACATAAGATGGGGCGAAATTTAGATAATCTTAGAGGCCCAGTTAATCGATTAAAAGAACGTTTTCGTGAGTTAGGGAAAACATTAAGAGAAACTGGTAAAAAAATGACAGATATTGGTAAAAATTTATCAATGAAACTTACTCTTCCAATTGCTGCATTTGGGGCACTGGCTGTTCGATCGGCTATTCGGTTTCAAGCGGCAATGAATATGGTCGGTGCTGTTACTGGAGCAACTGCCGATCAATTTCTTGCGCTTAAAGATTTAGCCAGGGAAATGGGTTCCACTACTCAATTTAGTGCATCTGAGGCTGCTGAGGGAATGAAATTTTTAGGTATGGCAGGTCTTACAGTTGATCAGATAATTGGGGCATTGCCAAGAACACTTGAGTTGGCCGCTTCTGCTCAATTAGATTTAGGCACTTCGGCAGACATAGTTACCAATATTATGTCTGGGTTTAGAATGGAAACCAATGAACTTGCTCGGGCCAATGATGTATTGGTAAATGCTTTTACGACTTCAAATATGGACCTACAGCAATTAGGTGAAGGAATGAAAGTTGTTGGCCCTGTTGCAAAAGCAATGCAATTTAGATTTACTGAAACCGCTGCAGCATTAGGCATACTTGCTAAAAATGCGTTTCAAGGGACCCTTGGCGGTACTGGTCTTCGTCGGATTATGACAAATTTAATGTCCCCAAGTAAAAAAGCGCAAAAGATGTTTAAGGCCCTTGGAATATCTGTAAAAAATGTAGATGGCAGTTTAAAAGATGTAACTGGGGTTATTGCAGAATTTGAAAAAGCGCAGGCACGGGGAACGGAAGAGATAAAACTGGCGCAGGCTGCAATGGAAATGTGGGGCCAGCGTGGGGGTCCTCAATTTTTAGCATTATTGGGAGCAGGATCTGAAGAACTTAGAAAATTTGAGAAAAATTTAGATAAAACTGGCACTGCTGCAAAGATTGCCGTAGCCCAAATGAAAGGACTTCCAGGGGCTTTTAAGTTATTAGTGTCTGCTTTTGAAGCAGTTCAATTGTCTCTTATGGAAAGTAAATTTGGGAAATGGGTAGAGTTTGTAACGAGAAAAGTTGCTGCATTTTTACAGAGAATGTCAGAAACCAGTCCTAAGATGTTTACTTTTGTTGCCGTAATTGGATTATTAGTTGCGGCAATAGGACCATTAATTGTAGCAGTTGGAATGCTTGCAATTGCAATTGGTGCGTTAACGTGGCCAATTACACTTACTGTTCTTGGAATAACAACATTAATTGGTTTAGCAGGTGTATTGATTGCATATTGGGAACCAGTTAAAGCATTTTTTATTGGTTTATGGGAGATTATTAAACCTGTAATTGATAAATTAGTATACTTTTCAAAATTAGGATTTGGGTGGGTAAAGAAGAAACTTGGTTTTGATACTGGTACAGAAATGGAAGGTGGAGGAGTTCTGACAGGAGCTAAAGGTGTTGCGGGAGCGGTTGGAGCAACTGGTAAAAGCGAAACAGACATCAATATAAAACTAACTGCGGATGAAGGAACAAGTGCAAGTATTGAAAAAGTTAAGAAAAAGAAAGGAGATGCATCAGTGAATGTGGCAACTATCGGATATGTGGGGGCGCATTAAATGAGTTGGCGGGATCGACTGACCTGGGCAGAAGCATCTGATCAATTACGAAAGAAAGCTTCTTTCAGGGACGCTTTATTCTTTGTTCGAGATTCGGATACTGGTGTTGGCCGTAGAAATGCAGTGCATACTTATCCACTTAAAGATGAACCATATGTAGAGGATTTAGGATTAGCGGCAGATGAATTTAGCATAACTGGATATGTTGTCCAGAATAAGGAAAATGAGAATGATTATTTTGCCGAACGGGATGCCCTTATAGCTGCATTGAAGAAAGCTGGACCTGGAGTATTGATCCATCCCTTCTTGGGGGAGAAGACAGTAAGTTTAATCGGAAAGGCCCAGATTTCAGAATCATTTACGCAGGGTGGGATTGCTCAATTCCGCATGTCATTTATACTTGTTCATGATTTCGTTGGTCCGCCATACCCAAAAAAGGTAGCGGATTATCAGCAAGCTGTAGATGATGAAGTTAATAGTGTAACTGAATTTACACAGGATACTTTTACTCGGAATTATAAAGCACTGACTGCGTTTGGAGAAGCGGTTATGGAGGATGTGGAATCCTTAAATAAAATGATGCGATTATCAATCCAATCCATCCGGAATTTAGGCCCAGGAGCCATGTCAAATGCGATTGCCATTTTCGTTAAGGAATATACCACCATTGATTTAACGTTGATTAATCAATCTTGTGCGTTCGGGAATAATTTAATCGGTATGTTTAATGGCTTATTGAGCCTGTCGGGAATGTACGGAGATATTGTTGTTGATTATTTATTTGGTGCTTGTAGTAGTGCAATAAGAGGGGTTTCCCAAGGGCCGATGTCAGGGGCAAAAGTAGGGCCACCGGCAACAGGATTCAAAGCAAGTACAATGTCTGCGTCTGCCAAGATTGATGAGGTACAGGGAACATCAACGGTTAGGGCCGTTTTGGCACTTGCAAAATATGGAGAAATTGTAGGCTCTGATGATGCGAGTGAATATGGGGGGATGTTAACTCCAATTCCCATTACCACGGCAGTTCGAGCCCGTCAATCTGCAAATAGAGTAGCAATGGTTAATTTGGTACGGGCGATGGCTATATCCACTGCGACAAGAATGGCGATTAGAATTGATTATAGTAGCTATGATAGTGCGATTGCTGTTCTAAATGAAGTTGCGGAAGTGATGGATGATCAACTTATTAAATTAGGAAATGATGTGGCAATCGAGGAGTATGCCACCTACAATATTTCAGTAGCCGATCCAGATGGGTATCAGGCATTGCGATCTTTGAGATCCACTTTCGTGAAGTCTATGATTGGTATCGGGGCATCTTTAGCCCGGATAGTTGAATATACTGTGTCGCCAGGAGTAACTCCATCGTTAGTATTGGCCTATGATAAATATGAGGATTTGGATAGGGAGCAGGAAATAATTAAAAGAAATATTCCACTTATTCAACATCCAGGATTCTTGCCCGGTGGACAACAG
>Ga0315548_1003325_pt1 | contig 12091 bp, 14 predicted proteins | sample SalMarSW160110MG_2_FD_202540 | JGI IMG/M metagenome (GOLD analysis project Ga0315548, IMG submission 202540) | Salt marsh sediment microbial communities from the Plum Island Ecosystem LTER, Massachusetts, United States - Salt Marsh Sediment SW1601-110 ... | reverse complement strand
GAGGCATTCCTGGTTCAGCTTAACAAACTGCGGCTTGAGCAGCAGATCCTCGGGAGGGTAGCCGGTTATAGCCAATTCCGGGAAAGTTAACAGGTCGACTCCGAGGGCTTTCGCCTCATCGATGTAGCGCAGTATTTTCTTTGTGTTGCCGCTCAAATCACCCACGGTGGAATTGATTTGAGCCATTCCCAGTCGCAATGTCTGTGTTTTCATCTCCTTGAATCAATCAGTATCTTACTGTAGATTGGCTAAAAATTCACCAATAGCCTGATTAACTGCCCGGGGCTTTTCACCGAAGACCAGATGACCTCCTTCATCAACTATGACCAGTTTAGCCCCGTTAATCCTGCTGGCCAGGTAAGAGCTGTATTTGGGTGGAGTAAGAATATCTTTGCTGCCGCAGATTATCAGGGTAGGGACTCTAATTTGTTCTAGTTCATCCATGATGTCAAATTTGTCGCAGCAGAGCATATCGTTAAGCTGCACTTTTGCCCCGTTTTCCTTTATCCTTTCCAGTATCGGCTCCTTTGCTTCGGCAGGGACATCTTTGTAGAAAGGTTTAACAACATCGTTAAACCACTTCTCAGGGTTGGCGATGCCGTCCCCGATCATGGAAAGAAGAGCCGGGTCTACCCTCAGTCTGGCCCCGGTGCCAATAAGGATAAGTGCCGTTGTATTCTCAGGATACTTGATGGCATGCATCTGGGCAATAGCGCCGCCCATGGAATGTCCTGCGAGAATAGCCGGTTCATATTTATTGCTCAGGATATAATCATTCAGCCATTCAACGTATTGTTCAATGCTAGGGCAGGGTTCGCCCTGGGGGTGTCCGGGCAGGTCTACGGCTTTAGCCTGTGGGAAAGCTTCTACCTGATAATGCCACGCCAGGCTGCTGTCTCCGGAGCCATGGATGAAAATCAAGGTGTTCATTATGATTGTCGCTTATTTTAAGCTTGCACAGCGATAAAAGTCTACCTGGTAGAGGTCAGCAGTCAGCGGTCAGCGGTCAGCCGTCAGCAGCCAGTAGTCAGTGGTCAGCGGTAACCGATAACTGATAGCTGAAAGCTGATAACTGATAGCTACTAACGGAAAAGCAAGGGGATGAGTTGACCATTTCTGGCGAGTGGTGTTAAATAATATCACGGCAGCGTAGCTCAGTGGTAGAGCAGAGGACTCATAAGCCTTTGGTCGTGGGTTCAAATCCCTCCGCTGCCACTTTGTTTGAGGTTGATTGGGGGTATAATTGGATTAAGAGGCAATTACGATGACAACTGCATCGAATGAATAGTTCAGCCAGGTGGAGTTGGACAAGGTAAGCAGAGGGATATAACTAAAGGAGCAGCCATGAAGGCAGAAGAAAAACTTAAGAAGGAACTTCACGATGTAGCAGTAGAGATAGATAAGGCTGAGAGGAGATTGAAGGCCCTGCGAAGACGTCCTGCGGAGGTCTCAAAGGGTAGAACAAGATTCAGCTTCATCACAGGTAAAGAGCAGATGGTTGAAGCTGAGGAAGTTGCAAAGGCATTGGATAATCTGAAGCGTCGGGAACAGGAGATTCGGGATAAATTGCGCTCGCGCAGCCAGTAACTTGAAGTGTGTTCTGCTTACCAATGCTTATAGCAATAGCTTCAGACTTCTCCCAGGTCTTTGGTCGGGGGTTCAAATCCCTCCGCTGCCACTTTTTCTTGAAGTCCTACGGCTAAAGAACGGTGGAGATAGCCTGATGTTACAAAGGTTACTGGGGCATACGACGTTAATGATGACGCATGGGTATTGCCAGGCGGTGGGTTGCTATGATGTGGTGGAGGCTCATAAAAGGTATAACCGGGTTAATAACTTTTTGGATTAAGCCTTACCCTACTAACAGGACGTCGGAAAAGCCATAGGAATGAATAGACTAAGAATCAAACGAAAGCATTTTAAAAAAGTCAAAACTAGGTATGTGACTAGTGCTAGTATGCCTTAACAGGACTTCCTGAAAGTATTGTTGATTAAGCAGTGGTGGAAAGTTAGTTTGCAAAAATGTTTGCAATATGCAAAATATTAGTGTCCAATAAGAGTGAAAAATGAGTAATTTAAAAAGCAATACTAATGGACGCTACCCCCCAAAGCTGATTTATGATAGCGAAGAGGGTATTCTATTTCAAGGTGACTGCCTTGCACTTATGAGTCAAATTTTACCGGACTCGATTGATTTAGTATTTGCAGATCCACCTTTCAACCTCGGCAAACGGTACGAAAGCGAGGCATTTACAGATACATTGGAAACTGAGGCATACCGGAGTTGGTGCCAAACTTGGCTTCTGGAGATGGTTCGCATTTTAAGTCCTGGAGGTGCTCTATTTTTATATCACTGGCCTAAATGGCTAATCGAAATGGGGCATTGGCTTAATAGTCTTCCTATAATGGAGTATCGAAGCTGGATTGCAATAAAAATGAAAAGCGGTTTTCCCATCAAGAATAGAATACATCCGGCTCATTATGGAATACTCTACTACACGAAAAAGGGGGATAAGCCTACATTCAATGTAGTAAGAAGTAAGGCACCTGTCTGCAGGAATTGTGGCAAGGAAATACGAGATTACGGGGGCTATAGAGATAAGTTTAAGAAGTTTGAAGACGAGGGTGGTATTCCTTGGGTTCAGATCGCTGACTTTTGGGAAGATACCCGTCCAGCCAGACAAGACAAATCTAGACAGTTAAAGATAGCTGAATTGCCTTTACTCATACCAGAGCGCATTATACTAATGGCTTCCAAGCCTGGGGATATTGTTCTAGACGTATTCGGAGGAGGCGGTAGTACATATCATGCTGCTCAGATGCACAAAAGACGATGGATAGGTTGTGATATAGTAGATGTCACTCCAATTATTCAGCGTCTACAAACAGCATTTAACCTGCATCCGTGTGAGTCAATTGATGAGGTTTTTTATAGTTGTCTTAAGCCTGAGTTTATTGGATCGGAACTTGAAGCTTACGTAAGAGAAGGCCGAATTGACAGATTAAAGGAAATAGAGCCATTAAAAAAAATCAATAATTCAGCTCAAGAGTATTCCAGTAGGAGTCGAGTTATGGGAGATATCAGCGAGAAGGGGGTGAAGATATGAGTGAACTAATTGCGGATGCACGTCCTACAAAGGGACTTTTTCTTGAAATGTTCGTCAGGGATTTGAGTTTAGAAGATTGTGTGTTAGACCTCGTGGATAATTCAATTGATTCTTTGGTGAGAAGCAGGAATATAGATGTGTCTGAATCCTTAATTCCTGCAACTGTTGTTAGCAAGGAAAGTAGCCAGCATGAAACGAACTTAGAACCAGCAAATATAGATATTTCGTTTGATTTAGACCATTTCCAAGTAAAGGATAATTGCGGCGGTATATCAGTAAAGGATGCTAAAGAAGAAGTGTTTCGATTTGGACATCTAGAAGGAGCTATTGAGGGACAGCTCGGTGTCTATGGTATTGGACTTAAGAGAGCAATATTTAAAATCGGAAATGAAATCAGCATTGAATCAAGAATGGTTGATGAAGGATTTAAGATGGTGATTGATGTACCAAAATGGTCGGAGGATCTAGATTGGACGCTGCCTTTCGACACTATTGAAGGAACGGCAGATCAAAAAACTGCAGGTACCCTAATACGAATCGAGTCTTTAAGAGTTGAAATTATAGAAAGATTAAAATCAGGAACGTTTGAAAGTCGCCTAAAAGAAATGATCGAAAGGACTTACTGTTTATTTCTGAATCGCTACGTGGATGTGACCTTAAATGGACATAAGATAGAGCCTAAAGCTATACCGTTAGGTGATTCGGAAGAGGTAAATATAGCAAAAGAGGAATTTGAAGAAAATGGTGTCAAAGTGACAATGTATGCCGGCCTAGCTGGAAGAACTGAAGATAATGAGTGGAAGCAAGTAGATGCTGGCTGGTATATAGCTTGTAATGGAAGACTTGTCGTAACAGCAGATAGGGATAAATTGACCGGATGGGGAGTCGAATTACCAATTTTTGTTCCAAAATACAGGGGATTCATCGGACTTGTATTTTTCTATTCTAGACGTCCATTATTACTACCTTGGACAACAACAAAACAAGGACTCAATATTGAGTCTTTGGTATATCAACGAGCTCTTACGAGAATGACAACCATAGCAAGACCAGTCCTTAATTTCTTAAATAGCATGTTTTCTTCAAGTGAATCTGAGAGAGAGCCACAAAGAATTGCAGCTGCTGGAATAAAAAGCGTGGACATTACAGAACTAACGGAACGACCTGATATTCAATTTATCGCACGAACAATTAAACCCGAGGAAATGGCAATAAGCGTCCAATTTAGTGTGAAACAAAAAGAAATTGACCGAATTAAAAAGTGTTTGGGCAAGTATAGCTGGTCAGCCAGAAGAATAGCAAGGTACACCTTCGATCACTTCTTAAAAACGGAGTGCCCGGAATGAAACCAATAAGTAAGAGTGCCTTAAGTGTACAATATGATCTTCGTCCTGCAAAACAAGTAGAGAGAAGGATGCTTGTTGACGCGTTCCAACGTTTAGCACAAGCTGGTTTTGAAATCAGGGACTATCAATATACTGGTTTCGGTTCTATTTATTTTGTTGATTTCATAATTTTTCACAAACTTTTAGGGATAAATAAACTGGTATCAATCGAACATGATGGATCACTTGAAGAGAGAGTAAAATATAATTGTCCATTTAAATGTGTTGATATAAAGATCGATTTATCGACTAATATTATTCCAACTTTATCACAGGATATTAATCATATTTTATGGCTAGATTATGATGAACCCGTGAAAAGTTCAATTCTTGATGATATGTATCTAGCCGGTAGTCAACTCTCAAGTGGGTCAATAATACTTATCACAGTTGATGTTGAGCCTCCGGACAAAGAATCAGATGAACCAAAAGTTAGTAAAGAATATTTTGAGAACGAGGCAAGTAAATACTTGGGGACGATGGAAATCCAGGAATTCACAAAAAGCAAATTACCAAGAATGAGTATGCTAGTGTTACTAAAAGCATTGAAAGAGGGTATGAGAGGTAGAATTGGTATTGAATACCATCCTATTTTCAATTTTTTATATGCGGATGATCATAGAATGATTACAATAGGTGGAGTAATCGGTTCAGAAGTCGAAAAAAGAAAAATACGTAAAATGAATTTAGAGGGAGCAATCTACCTTCGGACCAATATTGATGATAATCCGTATGAAATAAAAGTAACACCATTTACAAGAAAGGAACGGCACCTTCTAGATTCGGCAATGCCTTGCCCGGTTGGATGGCAACTACAGGAATTTAAATTGTCCGAGGAGGATGTAAATACTTATAGAGAAATATATAGGTTTCTTCCTTCGTATGTTGAAATATTGCTATGATAATTGGTTATGCGAAGGTTAATTAGGAGAAATGCAGGCAGTCAAGAACGACTGAAAGTCGGGTAAAGCCTTTATTCATGTGTTTAAGACCGGAGAGCGGAGTTAGGCTGCCTTATTAGCCCAACGTCACCCAGGAGCCGGGCCAACCAGTAGAGAAATCCCCTTGCCTTACCGATGCTCATAGCTGCCTCTGGCTTACCCCCTAAGCTCTAGGCGTCCGCTCAGCTCTTTTTGATTGCCTGTTTGACTGCCCTTAGCGTCTTATTCGGAGCTCGCCGGTGGATTTCTTTCTCGGGGTTACCCTTGACGCCATGCTGGTGAACAATCTTTTCTCCCATTTTTATCCTCCTGAGTCCAATTTTATTCTACCATACCTGTGTGTATTAAGCGGTCTTGTGGCGGGACTTGCTTAACTAAAGTTGGTTATTCTCCTGGCTTGTTAAGCAGCTCATCAATCCTCATCAAAATCGTCTTCTTCCATTTGTTCTCGCAAAAGCTCTTTATCTATTTCTCCAAGTGTGTAAGCCATTGGCACCCCTTTGTAAAGCACTTGGTTGGTAATCTCACGGTGGAAATCCGTGTCCAAGGAAACTGTTTGGTCATCGAATATCCCATCATTCCACGGCACATTAAGGATTTGTTTTTGGACTTTTTTGAAAAATGGGTGATGGTTCTCTCTCTTCGCCATTTCTTCACCTCCTCATGGACTTATCTATATTCTACCACTTTGTTGATTCGGCTGATGCATAGGGCAAAGGTGGGGTTCGGACAGTAATCGTCTTGCTAGCCTTCCAAACAATTGAAGAAAGCTTCATCAATGATACCTTGTTTATAGCTTCCTCTACTGTTCCTTCGTAACATCGGAACAAAGATAAATTTTGCCTCTACTGGTACGCACCATATGCCACTCCCTCATCTTCCCCAAGTAAAACCCTCTCACAAGAGGAGGTCCTCTACGAAAAACTCTCCCTTGCACATATACTGCCTTCATGCCTATTACCCTTTCACCTTTCTTTATTCGCCCAAGCATTTACAACACCTCCTTTCGCTTTGCAAACCTGCTACCACCACAACAAGAGGTAAGAGAACGAGTCTCACTTTTCTAAACCCTGCTCGCGGCTTCTCCCAATTCTTGGCTGCCATGGCCGCTATTTTGGGGCCTCAAAGTTGGCGCAGCCCATCCGTAAGTTCTTTCTAGTTATCTCAAGTTTCCACTAGATACCGGGACCCCTTTCGGCCAAGAAACAGCTCATTACTAGTAATTTACTCTAGGGCTTGCCTCTTCGACTCTGCCCAGCTTTTTAACTTCTAGCACCTTGCCTATCCCCTCAAAATCTGTATTGAGTTTGAGTTTGCCCTTCTCACGGACTAAGGTCGCTGGTACGATCTTGCCATGGGCAAATGAGGCGTGGACTACATTATAAGTATTACCTTCATATATGAAATCGCCCGTATAAATAGCTATATGTCCAATCCCTTTTTTCGGTTTAATAAATAACAAATCTCCAGGTAGCAATTCCGCGATTGTTGTTTCCTTATCTAGGCGTTTCGCGTTGTGTGCTATTTGACCCCCAGCGCCTTCCCAAGATATCGGTCGGTCCCTGTACTCTGACTTGACGAGAGGCAACCATGGCAACTTAGGCAATGCTCTGTCGCCGAAATAGGCTCTGTTATATGCCCAGAACACCAATCCTGAGCAGTCAACGCCCGCTCCAAATTCGATTGTGTCTGTGCTCAATTTATAGTAATTGTAACCAGCTCTAATGTCGTCGGCTGAAACAAAACTTCTAGTTTTTGGATCCCAACCTTTTGCACCCCATGTCTCCCCGTCTCCTAAATAGGGTACTCCGATGATATCTATTGCCAGCTCTGCTGCCCTTTCTGAAAGTGTACGGTCTATTTCTAGAGCCCAAAAAGTATGCCCGCCATGGATACTCCCCTGTCCCCAATCGTAGAAGAATACTTCCAGCTTTCCGTCACCATCTACATCAGCAACACTAGGAGAGGTGCCAATCTGACCATGGGTGCGGAAGCGGTCGATTACTGCCCCACTTTTCCCAGCGATCAAATAGAGATACCCGTCATTGGAGCCAACGGTGATATACAAACCTACATCGAGTTGACTTGTCGGCCTGTTGCCATAGAACCCTGTGCGCCTGAGATTGTTTCTAAACATGGGCCAGTCGGAGTCATGTTGCCTCACTCGAATACAGTCGGACAACGCGGGTGATGAATGTATTGCGTCACCTGTATGGCGATTCCATTGCTCCGTTCCGGTTGCGGTTAGGCAGTACAGTCTGGAGTCATATGAACCTACAACTATCTCAAGCTGTTTGTCCCCATCCACATCTCCTATTGCTGCCGAAGAATACACTGCTCCTCCTGTCGGAAAGGACCACTCGGTGTTACCTGAGCTGCCGTCCCACTGGAAGCAATAGACATTGCCATCCGTGGAGCCCACCACAACCTCGGTATACTCGTCTGAGTCAAGGTTCGCCAAAGCAGCCGATGCATATATGCCTCCCCCGGTTGGGAACTGCCATTCGAGAGATCCATCACTGGCATTGAGTATATAGAGACCACCGTCCCTGGAACCAATGACAACCTCCAGTTCGCCGTCGTTATCGATATCCCCCAAAGCAGGTGAGGCGATCACCTCATCCCCAGCGATGTCAGTGTCAAAGACCCACAGTACATCCCAATCGATCCCCTCAAATCCTAAGAAATGCAACCAAGGAAAATCGACTTGAGTGACACTCTCCCCATCGTCGGTGTAGTCTGAGTTATCTCCGTCAAAACACCATACGCTCCCAAGCCATCTATTTCCTATTATGACCTCAAGGTCGTCATCACCGACGACATCAGCCATAGCGGGGGAAGAAGGCCAAACGAACGGGCCTGCCAGATTATATCCGATCAACCTTGGAAACGTCCACACAAAACTACCAGTATGGTTCATCACTTGGACATACCAGCCACTGGTTGTTCCTCCGGCAATTTCCTTATCTCCGTCTCCATCGATGTCACCGATAGCCGGAGAACTCCTTGCTTCGTCGGTCTGAGTGGAAGTCATCCACTCCATGTTTCCTCCTGAGTCAAATGCTCGCCAGTAACCAGTGCCGTTCGGCGGGGCGTAGCACTCGTCGCTTCCTGTCACGATTTCAAGGTCTGCGCCACGCTCGCTTCCCACATTGTTAACTCCCAGCTCAGCCATCGCTGGAGATGAGCCGAAGTACATTCCTGGATAGTAGTACATATCGTACTTCCATTCTCGCACGAGTGTACCGTTCTCACTCGTGCCAATACCTGGTTGGGCAAATGCTATATGTGCCGGAGCTAACCCACCGAGCATCGACCCAATCATCAAAAATACAAGTGCAATCCCAAAGATTTTGCCCATGAAGTTCCCTTTTCTCATTGCTTAGCCCTCCTTTTCAGCCGTTCATTATCACAAGCCAAACTGCTTTTCCCTCTCAGGTATATTCCCATTCACTTCAGCGGATTTTATATTTAACCAGCATATTGACCTCGCTGCTGGCCAGTGCCCTTCTTTCATCCCGAACTCCCAAGCCTATGTAGCTGTGGGAAAATGTCTACGTATCTCGTATTGGTTATGCGTGTACAGTTGCCTTTGCTATACTACGCCTTACTTCGTACTCCGTCAATACCCCCATTAGTTCTTTGCAGGCTTAGAGACGGTTTGAACAACCCAAAGGCATCCTCCCTCCTAATTATCCAGGGAAGGCGTCAGGGAAAAACAATTGTTATTAAAGGAATAAAATCGCAATGTTAATTTCCCTATAAAGAAGCCAAAGGCTTAGGAAACCGATGCTTATTTTAGCTGCAAAATGCTTGTGCTATGCTAACCCGCGTCTCTAGGTCCCGTATAGTAAAGGAAGTAGGCGATGATTTTGGTGTCCTGGCTGGTTGGATAGTCATAGCCAGTATCATCACGGTCAGGTTTTTCCGGTGGGAGCAGCAGGACATCACCACGTGAAGACTATGCCCAGAGTTCTATACACTGACCAAGGTGGTCTACTTAGATGGCATCGAATTGGCACTACGTGACAAGTCTAGAATTTAACATAATTTGAGATCCAATGCTTGGTCAATTAGGATAGATAATTTAAGGAATGAGTCTCTGGCTTCCTGTACCGTGCTATCGTCACTCGGAATCTGTCCAAGTAACCTAGACAAATTGCTAATCTCTGTGACAATTTGCATTTTTAAATCTTTAACGTTTTGTGCTTCTTCCATAACTACCTCCCTATCGTTAACTACACTATACCACCACCACGCAAATCTTAGGAATATCGTGTGAAGACCTCGGTTCACCACGTGCCACTTCCACTTCAAGCAGAAGACATGCTAAGTTCGTGACTAGCGGCTTTGGTTTTCAAGAACGAACATAGCAATAAAACCAAAAGGAACAAAAAGAGCCAGCAACAACCACCACAAGCTTCTGTTTTTCCTCTGGAGTACCCATCCCCAAGTCAGTACCAATACTATTAAACCTACCACGTAAGCTGTTACAGCACCTGCAACTCCTGCAGCCCCTCCAAACCCAACGGCAAAAAAGCCACCCATCAAGCCAAGCGCATAAGACCCTACCAGAGCCAACAGTGCAGTCCAATTCAAATGCCTTTGAAACCAGCTAATCTCTTGCAGTCCTGCCTCTACTCCCCCTACCACCCGCACACCACATTTATAACATATCCGAGTTAGCGGAGTTGTGGGGGCACCACAATAAGAGCAAAAGCTGGTGCCTCTCGTTGGTTTAGCCCCACAATTGGGGCAAAACTCAGGACTTCCTATCAGTTCCTTACCACAATTCCTGCAAAACATAGCCTATCTTCTCCTAATCGCTTTTGATTGTACCCCCAACCAGCCTCAATATATTTTATTCCTTACACTCCGAATGCAACAATAATCCTGTCCAAAATGTCTTTAGCAACATCTACCTCATACTGACTTAGAAGGTTCTCGGTAGTGTTAGAGCTACCAGTTGCGTTACTAAAGAGGATAGAGGGAAACATCGCTGCAATTACTGTAGCTGTAGTAATTGCGGTAATCACCACCATGAAAAGTACTCCAAACTTCATTTATGTCACCCCCTAATTACACTCCAAACATCCGCATTACGGATATGGGACCCCATACCCTATTACTGTTCCGAGTACAGCATCTATCACGGTAACGTTATTGTTAAACAGAAAGCCGACCGTCTCATTAGTCTTCTCATTGAAGGCTTCGTCCCAGAACCAAGTACGGACAATCCAGCAAGGATTACTTGTCGGGCTTATGTACCATGTTCCATCAAGAGGCTCGATGTAGCGTAGTTCTGCGGTGGTGTTAGCATCTCCACCGACAATTCTTATAGCCTCCTCCTTGCTGATTACTGTGGGAAGAACATCAGGCAAGTCAGTTCTCCAATGAGAATGTGAGTCGAAAAGCTCACCATCCTTAAACATAAACCCGAACCCATCCCCATCCACAGGAACACCTTCTATCGTGCGAGGAGAAGGAGAATAACTGGTGTAGTTAAGATAAGACTTCTTTGTAAAGTAGCTGGTAAGGTTGTTCTCCTCACACAACCTCAAGAAGTGCGTCTCGTTTTCCACCGTCCAGTTCCTGATGACCTCGTGAGGCTCCAAGTTTTCCTGTGGTTGCACGCATGATAACGGAATGCAGAGTAAAGCAATAATCACGACTGACATTAAAACTTTATACTTTATTCTTTCACCTCCTAATTTATGGTATTGGAGTACCATGACCTATTTTCTCTCCGGTTACGGCGTCAACCACTATCACATCCACATTCCAAGTATCCGTCGTGTTGGTTTCTGGGTCATAGAACTCTTTCCAGATACGGACAGCCCAGCAGGGATTCTCTGTTGGCTCTGCTGAGAACATTATTGAATCAGGATCAATGTAAATCAGGTATGCTTCAGTTCCTCCACCAATATCCATTGCTTCCTCTTCGCTAATTATTGGTGGCAAATGATCTGGTAAGTCATCCCTCCAATGGGCATCTTTTTCGATAAGCTCTTTGGTTGTTGCATCAAACATATACAGTTTTCGGTCGAGTTCCACAGTTGCGTTATCTATCTTCCGGTGATGCCAGTAGATTATTCGACCGTGCCTTTCAATTCTCTTAAACAGCAGGTCACTGTCTTCATACTGCCCAAGTAGTTCATCCTCGCTTGGTGTAACCCAAGTTACATTTGCACTTACAGCAAAACTCACGCTCTTGCTGTCATCAGGAGTAGAGAGAGCCACGGTATAGTTGCCTTCAGTTGTTGCAGTGTAACTAAAGACGACAGTTGTGTTTCCACCGTTAGCCAGAACAATGGTCTTGCTATCTGAGTAGCCATCGATGGTTAAGATAACTTTGCAGCTGCCAGTCACTTCGCCTATATTAGTGGCAGTAGCAGAGATATTAACCGTGCCATTAACAACTGGCGAAATAGTTACGTCAGAAAGTATAAACTCAGCCTCCTTAATGCCTGCCCACCCACATGATGCCAGAAAACTTGTTGCTAGTAACAAGACAAGTATCACTCCAAAAAACTTCTTCATCTCAACCTCTTTATTTTTTTACTCCAAATGCAACAATAATCCTGTCCAACATGTCGTTAGCAGCGTCTTCTCGACCGTAGAGGTAGATGATGAAGCAATTAGACTGGATAAGATAGTA
>Ga0315548_1003323_pt1 | contig 12100 bp, 8 predicted proteins | sample SalMarSW160110MG_2_FD_202540 | JGI IMG/M metagenome (GOLD analysis project Ga0315548, IMG submission 202540) | Salt marsh sediment microbial communities from the Plum Island Ecosystem LTER, Massachusetts, United States - Salt Marsh Sediment SW1601-110 ... | reverse complement strand
GATACTTGTTATGCGCCGGGGAAAACTTGTCGGCAATCTTGTGACCAGCCAGACCAGTCCCGAAGAGGTGATGCACTTAGCTGCTGTTGGGAAGAACTAAATGAACAAGATGGTGCGCCAACTACTACCTTTTGGAACTCTCACACTGATAATCTGTATTCTCTCAGCACTTAAGCCGGACTCCTTTCTCACAGCCGAAAATATCCTCAATGTACTCAGTCGCTCCAGCGTCAACGGCATTATTGCTATGGGTATGACGGCGGTGATAATCTCTGCTGGCATTGACCTTTCTGTTGGTTCAATGATGGCTTTGTGTGGCATGGTCGCTGGGTATGTAATGCTGAAGTTGGGTGGCGCCCACCCACAAGTTGGATCAATGGTTGCTGGTACCATCGCTGGGATTGCTACAGGCATTGCTTGTGGCCTACTGAATGGGACGCTAATCACCAAGTTGAAGCTTCCGCCATTCATCGTCACACTTGGCACAATGAGCGCTTTTCGTGGAATATCCTACGTAATGAACAATGGAAAGATGTACGATGCCCCCACCTATACCTATCTTGGTATGGGCGATGTGCTGGGTATTCCTGTCTGCGTGTTGATTTTTGCCGTTATAGTCGCTGCCGCAGGTTTCATCTTGCGGTACACTCGCCTCGGGCGCTATACCTATGCGATAGGCTCGAACCGCGAAGCAGCCTTCCACGCTGGCGTGAATGTGGATATTAACCTAACGGCTATTTATACGTTGACCGGTCTTGTTGTAGGAATTGCTGCGATGATAGCTACTTCTCGGACGGTCTCGGCGCAGCCAACCGCTGGAATAAGTCTGGAGCTGGATATAATCGCGTCCGTCGTAATCGGCGGGGCGAGTCTGGCCGGCGGAAGAGGTACGGTCAGCGGAACAATAATAGGAACACTACTAATAAGTTTTCTTCGCAATGGCTGTACACTTTTGGGCATATCCACAAACGTCCAGCTTGTGGTAATAGGCGCGATTATAATCGGCGCCGTAGCTTTGGATCAGATGGCCCGCTCCAGAGCCGAAGCAGGCCGGAGCTGACCGAGCGAAATAACCTTTGAAATACAAAACTGCTGCCCGGCAAATTTAGAGACACAAAGTTCTTTATCCCTTTGCCCCTTTGTGCCTCTGACCCTTTATTCAAACTCTGCTTAGTCCCTTGAGCAGCTTCAGGTTTCTGGAGATTAAGTCTATCCTTTGAGAAACACAAGCCCAACAGCGCAAACCATCCTCGGGTGTATTTATCACATAATCCAACAGCTTTTCTACAGTGCCGGCAGCTACATGTAATCGCGTATCGGATGAGCCATAGTAGATAAGCAGCTCGCCATTATCTCGGGCCACCCAGCCACTGCTGAAGACCACATTCGAGACATCACCTATACGTTCTTCGCCCTGTGGGGCCAGAAGATAACCGCCCGGGGCATGCGTGACTTTCCAAGGCTCATCGAGCTTTGTTAAAAAGGCGTAAAGAACGTAACGCAGGCCCGCGGCGCAAGCTCGCACTCCATGAGCTGATTGCAGCCAGCCCTGGTCGGTTTTTATTGGAGGGGGTCCCAGCCCGTTTTTGATCTCCTTGATAGTATGGTACTTTCGGTCGTCGACAATCGTTTCGTGGTCGATAACCGCGTGTTCAATATCCTCAGCCAGACCCCAGCCAATCCCACCACCGGAACCGGCCTCGATAAAACCTTCCTGTGGGCGTGTGTAAAACGCATACTTGCCATCGACGAACTCCGGATGCAGCACAACGTTTCGCTGCTGAGCAGAGGTGCTCTTCAGATCATCGAGTCTGTCCCAGGTCTTGAGGTCCTTCGTACGAGCGATGCCACATTGTGCAATAGCCGACGAGAGGTCGCCTCTGGGGGCGTTTGGGTCCTTTCTTTCGGCGCAGAACAGGCCGTAAATCCACCCATCCTCGTGCTTTGTCAGCCGCATGTCATAGACGTTTGTCTCAGGGTTGTCAGTTTCCGGTATCACGATTGGATAATCCCAGAACCTGAAATTATCGATACCGTTTTCACTTTCCGCTACAGCGAAAAAGCTCTTACGGTCGTACCCTTCCACACGAGCTACAAGATATATCTTGTTATCCAGTTCGATTGCTCCGGCGTTAAAGACGCTATTGATGCCCATTCGCGTCATCAGATGAGGATTAGTCTTTTGGTTTAAATCATATCGCCAAAAGATTGGGGTATGTTCAGCCGTTAGAACAGGATACATGTATCGGTTAAGAATGCCATCTCCGCCCCCCGCCTGCGCGGGGGCAAGCTTGCCCCTGCGAAAGCAGGGGATTTTTTGGTTTCTGCGTTTGATGAGCTTTTCATGATCGTCGAAAAGAGCCTTTACTTTTCTTTCGAATGCTTCTTTCTGCATACGTATTAACCTCCTTTGCTTATGTCCTTTAGTCTTCTGATCGTCTCCAGACAGACCCGGCTATTGTGGTACGGGCTCTTCCATTCAGAGACTTTTGGCTCCTGCAAATCGGGTGTTCCATCATGGCTCACACGCCAGAACCATTCGCCATGCGTTTTATTAACGATGTACTGTTCGATGAATTTCCAACAGTCCAAGGCAGCTCTTAAGAAATGCTTCCGACCAGAGAGCTCGTAGGCATTAAGAAATCCCACAACTGTCTCAGCCTGTGGCCACCACTCTTTGTTTTTATTGATGATGTCTGTGCCCCTTGCTTCGTAGAAAAGCCCGCCATCCCCATCGAGTCCCTGCTCGTAAACAGCTTCTGCCATCTTAAGGGCGATTTCCTTGACCTGAGAAACCTGTTCCGGTTTATCCAGCACCTCAACCGCTTCGCAGAGTAGCCAACTACCCTCAATATCATGGCCAAATGAAATTATATCCTTGGTCGAATGCCACTGTTCGTCGAAGAACAGCTTAAAGTGAAAGGTCTCTGGGTCGATGATATGTTCCTGGAATATCTCGACAAGCTCTTCCAATCGCGTTTTTAGCTTCTCCTGCTCCGGCTCGGCGAGCCTCCGCCGAGACGAGTGGTCTTTCCATGCACGATACAGGTTTGTATATGCCTCCAGCAGGTGCAGATGCGTATTCATAGTTTTTTTCTCTCGTGCATCGCCGGTTGCAAGCCTTGCCCTATCAGCGGCTGACCAATCTCGGCTGAACGTCTCAAAGTAGCCTTTGTTGGCATCATCGTGACAGTGCTTCTCGATCAGGTAGAACAGCTCCTTCGCCTTTTCAAGCGCGGTGTTGTCACCGGTGGCGAGGTAATATTCCGACAGGCCATAGATTAGAAATGACTGTCCGTACAACTCCTTGCTGTCGTCTATGGGTTGGCCCTTAGCGGAGAGCAACCAATATGCGCCGCCAAAGTCCTTATCCCAGAAGTGTTGCATTATGTAATCAAAGGAGCGTTTAGCCATCTGGAGATACTCGTCATTTTTTTTGTATCGATAGGCTGCTGAGAATGTCCACAAAATACGGGCATTTAGCACCAACCCCTTAGGAGCATCCTTGGCGATTGTCCCATCGTTAGACATCCTGCCAATAAAGCCACCATACTCATTGTCCTTACTGTAATTTATCCAGAAGGACAGAATGTTCTTTTCTAATTCATCTTGTGCACTTTTAAGAAAGCTTTCGAGTCGTTTTTCTTCGCTCATTATTGGTGAGCCTCCATAATCAATTTCGACCCTTGGTATTTGTACGTCTTTAGTCGATTTTATTTTTAGATATTTTGAATTGCTATATGTATTCTCGGCGTAAAAAGCTACTGGCCGAAGATATCCGTAGGCATCTGATTCGCCTGCTCCACTAACATAAATTTTTTTCTGTACCGGTATCTCGTCGAATCTTTCGCCATCATGCGAAATGGCTAATTTAATATCTTTAGCTTGGCCAGATATGAATGAATACACTTTTACCTTATTAATCTCAAGCGGAACTTTGTAAACGATATACGATTCGTTACTTAATACCAGTCTGTGCATATCTTCTTTTGTTTTGCGTGCCTGCTTGTTTTCAAGTGACATCGAGCCAGCTCGCTCGTACATCAACGAAAAATCCATCATCTCATCTACCAACGTCAAATGCTTTACTAACACTGGCCCGACGACGTTGGATGGCTCGGAAATTCCACCCCCGCTCCTGTCTTCCAAGCCCCAGCGACTCCCGTCGCTAGACGGGGCTGCGGGCGACAGGAAGACGCGGGTGTTCTTTGCCTTGATCCTATAGAAGTACTGCTTTCCAATTTCCACATTCATGTCGTTGAAGAGGGGCCGATATGGCACCGCAGCATCTGTAATATCCTGGCCGATGACACTCCAGGGGCCAAGATTACTAACAGAACGTTCCACGATATATGACGATGCCCCTGCTGAACCCTGCCAGGAGATAGCGGACACATCATCGATCGGCAATAACCGTGGTGGTTGAGGGATATCAAGCTGCGGAATGGGCAATCTTTGAATTTCGTAAGCTTTCTGGCGCATGAGCTTTAGCAGATTGCGTTCATCGTATTCATGGCCCGAGGCAAATCCAGGCCAGTGGTAGGCCTTATATTTATCGCCACCGAACGGTTCGGAATGCCAATAGAAACCGCCGTCGCGGTTGTGAAACCGCAGACTCCAGATCAACGCCCCGGAAACGCCCTCGCTAATGACGGTATCGAGCAGCTCTCGAACGGCTTCGGTCTGGACAAATCCGAATTCCCCAACGAAGTAAGGCTTCTTGCCCTTGACTCGCGCGCAATTGGCTCTGACCTGTTCGAGCATCTCTTGAGGATTTTTGGGGTAGTGATGTGTGGTTACGATGTCGGTCAACGGTTCGTCGATCGATTCATTACGAAGGATACTTGTATGGAAGCCATCGACAAGAAGATGGTTTTTGTCGAGGCTCTTTATATAGGCAGCTATCTGATGCGTCCACTGAGCCGGACATTGCAGCTCGTTGCCCGTTTCCCATGCTAAAATAGCTTTGTCGTCCTTATATTTAACGCCTGTACATGTGTTTGTACGGTTGATTACATATTCGATGGTCTGCTTGAAATCGTCTATCACTTGCGGATCGGTCCAGAACGCCTCTTTGGTTTTGCCCCTAAAGGCTGCGTACTCGGCAATTCCTCCCCACCAAACCCAGTTGTCCACGAATGGAATGATAACACGGACGCCGGTCTTATTAGCCACTTCGAGCACCTTATCCAGAGCGCGAAAGGCCTGCTCATTGAACTGCCCGGGACCTAATACGTGGCGCGGTATGTTGGGGTCATCGCCGGCCTTTTTCATCGACAGCGCATAGAGCCGAACAGCCTGGCCGCCCATTTGTTTGATCGATGTTAGCGCATCGGTAATCTCGAATTCATCTGGTAAGCGCCAGGGGTTCGTTTGCTCAAATGGAAGATTGTCTTCCACGTAGTGCAGATTGGGAATATTAAAGGATATAAAGCGATATTCCTTTTGTCCCTCCATCAACTTGTCACCGTCACGCGTTACGAAATACTCGAATAAGGTAACAGGGTTCGGGGTTCGGGGTTCTGAATTTCCTGACACCTGAGCCCAGGTTCCTCGGCATAACAGCAAAACAACTGTAACATAGATCATTCTGACCATCGCACAACCTCACTTATATTACTCAAACAAACTGATTCGGTGTGTCATACCCGCGAAGGCGGGTATCAATTTACCGTATCATAGCAGTGGATTCCCGCTTGCGGGCTTGTTGCCAAACATTATTGTGGAGTGTTTGAGATTGCCACGGCCTATTTCATAGGCCTCGCAATGACATTAAAACGCAGTGTTTGTCATTGCGAGGAGTGAAACGACGAAGCAATCTCCACTTTAGCAACAGACCCTTGCGCGGGAATGACAGAGAAGAGAACCCACCGTGGAACGGCGGGCTAAATACGCACGACGAAGTACGCAATACGAATAAACAACAAACCCTCGAAAGGTCAAATTATGAAAAAGGCAAGGGCCTTCACACTAATAGAGGTTCTCGCTGTCACTGTATTGCTTGGCATCATTGCTGCTATTGTCATCCCAGCCGTTGCAGGTAGCAGTACCGCAGCTAAAGGAAGTGCTCTAGCGACAGACCTGCAATTGCTACGCCGCTTCATTTTAGTTTACAGGGCTCAGCATCTGGAGATCGGCCCCGGTTACCCCTATGGTGATACCACACCAACTGAAGAGGCCTTCGTTGGTCATGCTACCAGGGCAAGCAAAGCGACTGGAGAAACAGCCGATCCCGGTACCTCTGGTTTTAATCGTGGCCCATATCTTTCCAAGATTCCAGTTAATCCGTTTAACAATAAGGACACTGTACAGATGCTTGCCGACGGCGCGGATTTCCCCGCCGATGCCGATGATAGCCACGGCTGGATATACAAGGCCGCCACTTGTGAGATACGAGCTGATAACACAGGCTCAAACAGCAACGGCAAACCATACTATGAATATTGATAGTAGGGTTCAGAATTCAGGGATCAGGGTTCAGGGGTCAGGGATCAGGAATTTGAGTATCGGCAATATGGTTTAGCCCCCAGGCTTGTCCTGGGGGTTCTCCATATCAATGGTATATATAGGATGAACTATGGACACCGAAAATACTAGGTACGAGCCACGAGCGATGGGTGGCAGCGTCAAGCAAAGCTTGGCGATGGCCATCCCCAAAGCCTTTGGCTTTGAGGCTGCCACTCAACAAAGTACGGGCGATCCCCGCTTTCGCGGGGACAGGCTTACCCCCGCGCAGGCGGGGGGATGGGCGACACCTGCCCCGAGCGGAGTCGAGGGGAACGGCGGATTTACCCGCCATATGTTCGGTGGGTTTACCCGCCATAGGTTTGGCGGGTTTACTCTCGCTGAGGCTTTGATGGCCACTGTTGTCTTGGGCATCGCAGCAGCGGGGGTTCTGTTGCCATTTGCCAGCGGAGCAAAAGTGCGAGCCGAAGGTCTGCGCAGTACCTTGGCTGCAAAATTAGCAGCCGATTTAATGGAGAATATCGTCCATACTTCTTTTAACGATATAGTAGATACGTACGATGGCTACACTGAGTCACAAGGTCAGCTAAAAGACGCAAACGGGACGGAGTTTACGGACCAAGCATACGCCAAATTCAGCAGGGATGTGAGCTGTGCCTGGGACGATACTCAGGATTTCTTCATATTAGTGACGGTGTGGGTCAAATATAATGGACGTGAAATAGCAGTTATAAATCGACTTATAAGCAAGTAAAAAATGAAAATTACGCAATACGCAATACGCGATTCGCGGTACGAAAAAGGCTTCACGCTGGCTGAGTTGCTTATTGCTCTAATTGTCACCAGCATAATCCTGACAGCCGTAGCTACGCTTGCTTTCGCAATAAGTAGCGCCAACGATTCGGCAGATGACACGAGCTACAAACAGGCTCAGATACGCTTTACCACGCTGAGACTATCGGAGTTGCTGCGTAATAGCAGGCTCGTGTGTTTTGTAGGCGATGAGGATATTGCCCTGTGGCGGGCCGATGATAACAACGATGGACAGATAAATATAAGTGAGTTGGTCTATATTGAAAAAGGTTTGGACAGCGACCATTTACAGCTTTATGAATTTCCACAACCTGTGTCCGATCCACATGTGGAGCTTAATGTTATTCAGGTGTTTTCGACGAATTGGTGGTCAGCGTATATTAGCGAAGCAACAGATACGATGTTGATCCCGCAATGCTCAGATGTGCAGTTTCAATTTTTATTTGATGCGCCTGGTGATCCGGTAACTAAAAGCAGGTTTGTGAGTATCTCGTTTGATCTTCTCGAGAATGATATTGTTCGTCAATATCAGATAAGCGCAGCCCTTCGTAGCTGGGCAGGTAATCTGCTCAATGAGGATGGAACAGATATTGTGAGTGATGACGATTAGAGATTGGTTAAAAAGGGACAGAGGCACAAAGGGACATAGACACAGAGGAACAAAGATAGGTAGGGTGGACTTACTACTCTGCGAAGTAGCACTTCGCTACGTAGCACGAGTTAGCCCACCGATAAGACAGTTATAAATCAAGGATTATGGTGGGGCAAGCCCCACCCTACAAAATATGATTAAGCAGAGAATAAAATTACTTAGTACTCAATACTCAATACGCGATACGCAATACGCGATACGCAATACGCAATACGCGATACGCAATACGAACGCAAAGGGCACAGCTTTGCTCGTTGTTCTTTTCATTGTAATGGCTATTACTATTCTATCGCTTGGCTTCTTATCTCGTAGCGATGTCGAGCTTGCCTGTGGCCAAAATATGCTCCTTCGAACGCAGATGGATTATTTAGCTGAGTCAGGCCTGGAGCACTCCAAGGGACTTATTATAAATCCACAGAATATCGACCTCGAAAGTGGGACCTGGCAGGCCACCGGCCAGCAGTTAGATTCTGAAAGTAGTGATTATTATGATGTCACGGTTAACCGTGATTCAAATGACCGTTGCAATTATAATATCGATTGTAATTCCTATCGACAAAAAGGCGACGAAACAATTGGTCGCAGCAGTTTGACCGCCGAGCTTCGACTTGATCCTGTCATCGCACTTTGGACGGAGGCTGATACTACGCTTTGGTCTGGCGTCAGCATTAATGGCGATGTCCGATGTGGCAGTACTTTGACAAATCAAGGCGCAATTAGTGGCGACGTCTTCGGCTCTTTAAGTGGTACAGATCCTAATGGCCAGAAATATACAGTTGATAAGCTTTCACTTGATTGGCCACAGATTGAGATCGGTGATTTCACTTCCTACAACACTATAACGCAGGCCAGCTTGTCCGGCACAACGCTTGATTACGCTCCGTGGGTGTTTCGAAGGACGGGCAATTTGACACTTGCTGGAAATATTCAGGTAAATGGAATGCTGCTTGTTGAAGGTGACCTGACGGTTGAAGGCACCAACAACGTCATAGTTTCAATTAAGAACTTGCCTGCGCTCTATGTCACTGGCGATTTAATCATAGAGAAAGATGCAAGCTTAGAAATCGAAGGCTTGGCTGTGGTTGATAACCGTGTATTGGTAAACGGCGATGCCGGTCTAGATGTTCTTGGTGGATTATTTACTCAGGACATTTTTGCAGAAACAACCGCCGATTCGTCCAGTAATGGCAATGTCGGAATACTTTATAATGGCCCTACCTGGAATCCTACCGGTGGTGTCATAGATGGCGCTATTGAGTTCGATGGAGTTGATGACTACGTGAGCACTGGTAAAAGTTTACTTAGCGGTATGTCTGAATTTACGTTAGCAGGTTGGGTTTGTGAGAACAACTCTCACGAAAGTCGTATCGGACTTTTTGGTCAGAACGATACTATAGAGTTTGGGTTTGATGGTGGATGGCTGCGCGTCTGGACACCTGGTGGTGGTTATGCGAGGGAGCAGTGGTTATTTGAGGACTTTACATGGCATCACGTTGCTGTAGTAGGTGATGGAAACAACTTGAAGATTTACATTTACATCGATGGCAATTTGGAAGAGACAGGTTCAGGTCCATCCTACTATGGTGTTTCCCCGTATGGATTTAATATTGGAGGGGGGATTTGGGATCCCAGCGGTAACTGGTTTAATGGATTGCTTGATGATGTCCGAGTGTATGATAAGGCGCTGGATGAAAATGCCATCAGTTGCATTTATAATGACATCTACGACCCGAACCATATTCCGATAGGTCACTGGAAAATGGATGAGTCTGGTTCTAATGTCACTATCACGGCGGCTCCTGAAAAGACTGCAATTTTGGTCGGGCCGGAAGATAATCAAGAAAGATGGGGCCAGGCTGCCGGAGCATTTTTTAGAAGTATCAAAAGACAATAACAGACGCTCTCGATATCGCTGCACTTGAAAATTGCAGTGGAGGTTGCTTATCGGCCTTTACAACTAATTGGAAGAAAAATCCGATATGCGTCTGTGGCACCAACAATACACTGCGAATTCGTCTAAACACTAACGTTGTGCAGTTGTATTTTTCAACTCTCTTTGCTGATTGTACCAATTTTGTTGGCCTTAACTGTGGAGAGTATGAGATTTGACATTTGTATCGCTTTGTAAACGTCTGAAATAACTATGTTGAATGACCGAAAACAACCTATCTTTATCGGTTTCCCATGCTGTCGAATCCGATATTTCGGCCTGCCCTCAAAGCCTACTTACTGGTAGGTAAAGGTATGTCTCAAACAAGCCGAAAAGACAACGGAGGTAGGGCTAATGATATACTATAACTCTAACACAAAACACTCGGTAGCGGCTCAGCATTATTGGTGTCTTGGTGGCACCGAATGCACGCTTTTTCCAAATCAGCTTGCTTGGAGTGTGCCTTCAAGAGCCGATTATAAATTTACCTCTCTTTTACAAGGTTATTGCTCCAGAGGCTTCACCCTCATAGAGATACTGATCGTAGTCGTCATAATCGCAATAACGGCGATGATAGTTGTACCAATGATGTCGTCCGCAGCTTCCTTGCAGATACGCGCTGCGGCTAATATGGTCGCGGCTGATCTGGAGTATGCTAAAAGCCTCGCAATCAGTAGGGGCCAATATATTTCGGTTGTTTTCGATAAAACAACAGAAAGATACAGGATAGAGGACCAAAGCGGTGATGTTGTATCACACCCTGTCAAAAAGGGATTCAATTATATTGTGGATTTCCGAAAGGACAGCAGACTGGACAGAGTCAACATAGTCGATGCCGATTTTGACTCTGACCCCAGCCGGACGATTACATTTGATTATCTTGGTAGCCCTTATAGTGGTAGTGGGGCAGGAATTTCAAACCTACTTAACAAAGGTGATATCAGCCTACAAGCTGACTCGCTCACTAAGACGGTCACCGTCGAGCCTGTCACAGGATATATATCGATCTCGGACTAAACAGGTACAAACCAGATGATAAGCTGGAAATTGAAAACCCGAAGTGTACAGCCGATAGGCTTGGACATTGGTCATAACTCCATCAAGATGCTCCAGTTGGCGATCAAAGATGGACACATAAGTGTTCTGGCCGCAGAAAAGGCAGCTATTGATCCTGACATAAATGGTGATTGGGAGCAGAGAGGGCGCTTTGTGGTTCTTACGTTAAAGCAAATGCTAACCGAAGGCAGCTTCCATGGAAGAAATGTTGTTTCCTGTTTACCGAATGATGCGTTGAAAATGACATCACTGCGGCTCGCTGAAACGGAAACTGATCAGATCGAGCAAATCCTGCAGAAGGAAGCTGCACAGCGTTTTGGACTGGATCCGGAAAAGGATACCATAAAACATGTCCTTGCTGGCAATGTCCGTCAGGGCGACGAGGTCAAGACAGAGCTGATTCTTTTTACTGCAGACAGTCGAACCATAAAAACTCATATCGGCATGCTTGAGGAATCCGGACTAACGCCTGTAGGCATAGATGTGGTCCCTTGTGCTCTGTTTAGAAATTTTGAGAGGTTAATGCGCCGTCAGGAGGACAAAGAGCGCACGGTAATCTTTGTAGATGTCGGAGGAAAATTCACAACCGTGGTCTTTGGCCGGGGCAGTGATATTTGCTTTGTCAAGCAGATACCTATCGGCGCTGAGAATTTCAATCAGCAGGTCGCAGCAAGGTTAGGCATCAATCCTAAAGAGGCCGAAATGTTGCGCCTTAAGTTGCAATTGGAAAAAGTGCAGCAGTCTGAGTCTGTACCTGAAACTTTTAACCAAAGCCCCTCGGCCCAAAATGGTCAGTCCACCAGCGGACAGCAATCACAAACCGATTCCTTTGATTCGTCAATACGTCAATTGATGGTTGATGCTATTTGTTCGGTCGCCGAACAGCTCGCAAAAGAGGTATCGTTGTGTTTTCGTTACTACACTGTCACATTCAGAGGCAGGCGTGTCGAGAAAGTGATTCTCGCGGGGGGAGGTGCCAACGAGAACATCTTGCTGGATGTTTTAAGGCGCCAATTGGCTCTCGAAGTTGAGGTAGCTGAGCCTTTGAGAGGCTTTGATCTAATGAACATGAATATTGATAGTGACAGGCGGGGCTTGTTCTGTGATTGGGCAGTTGCCGTCGGACTTAGTCTCAAAGGTTGGAGTGGAACTCCAGCTCAGGAGCCGGCAATTGTTGGTTCCAC
>Ga0315548_1003320_pt1 | contig 12103 bp, 10 predicted proteins | sample SalMarSW160110MG_2_FD_202540 | JGI IMG/M metagenome (GOLD analysis project Ga0315548, IMG submission 202540) | Salt marsh sediment microbial communities from the Plum Island Ecosystem LTER, Massachusetts, United States - Salt Marsh Sediment SW1601-110 ... | reverse complement strand
GGAATATAGTAGCCTCAATCTCAGTGTCATGGTCTTTTGCCAGAATCACCTGCTTCTGGGTATACGTGCAGCATACGGCTGAACAATAGCTGTTGCCGCCCGGGATAACCTGTCTGGAGCCGACGCAATGAATCCAAGCCATCTTCTTCGGATGCTTCCCGTCAGAAGGGCGCCTTATCTCGCCTTCGTAAGGGCCGGTGGAACATAATATTCGTTCAAAGTCAAGACTAGTTATCACATTCTCCATCTTTCCGTAGCCATAGTCGCCCCTCAACTTGGGGTCAAATATCTCATAGCCCGGAGCCAGAATTATCGCCCCTACCTCTACTTCTATCTTTTCCTCCTTTTGATGAAGGTCTATGGCGTTATTCTTACAGACTCCTACGCAAATGTTACATTTTTCGTCTTGAAGGAAAAGGCAGCTTTCAGGGTCTATATAAGAGACAAGCGGAACTGCTTGAGAAAAGTATATATGGCTGGCTTTACTAAAAGATAAGTTTTGATTGTATCTATCTAGGACTTTAACTGGGCAGTACTCGGTACAGGTAGTACAACCTCGGCATTTATCATCTAAAATGTATCTGGGCTTTTTAATCAGGGTTACCTTGAAGTTTCCTGCTTCCCCTTCCACCCTGTCAATTTCAGTATAGGTCAGGATCTCTATATTGGGGTTTCTATCACATTCAATAAACTTAGGAGATTCGATGCACATAGAGCAGTCATTAGTGGGGAAGGTCTTATCAAGCTGGGCCATCTTGCCGCCAATAGCCGGTGCTTTATCAACTAGGTAAACCTTAAAACCCATATCAGCTAGGTCAAGGGAGGCTTGAATACCACTGATCCCCCCACCGACAACCATAACATCGCCGATATTACTTTCTGCGGGACTATTAACAGACTGCCCTTCAACTGGTTCTTTTTCCACTATTCTCCGTCCTTATCAGGCTTCTTCGGTTCCCCAATCGCTTCTTGGATAATTTCTGTGATGTCTTTAATCTCTATGACTTCACTATCCTCCAGGGTTAACCTGCTATCCTCAAAATTGGTGATGCAATATGGGCAGGAAGTAACCAGCACCTCAGCCCCGACCTCAATAGCTTGTTCTAATCTGAGGTCGGAGAATCTTTCACCCTTTGGAGTTTCCATCCAAATCCTGCCTCCTCCCCCTCCGCAGCAGAGACTATTTTCCCGCGAATCAGCCATCTCAATCAGTTCTAAACCGGGTACCTTCTTTAAGACCTCTCGGGGTTCGTCATATATGCCATTATGCCGACCCAGGTAACATGGGTCATGATAAGTAATTTTCTTCCCATACTCCTTGGTGAGCTTTAATCTTCCTTCATTAATAAGCTCGAATAAATATTGGGAGATATGAACCACCTCAAAGTTGGCCTTAAATTCGGGATACTCGTTTTTGAAGGTGTGGTAGCAATGAGGCGAAGAAACAAGGATTTTCTTCACTCCATTATCGATAAAAGTTTTGATGTTTTCCCTGGCCAAGCGTTTGAATAATTTCTCATCGCCCGCCTTGCGGATGCTTTCTCCGCAGCAATTCTCCTTGGGACCCAGTATCCCAAAATCCACCCCTGCCCTGTTAAGGATATTGGCTGTGGCAGTAGCTACCTTTTTTAACCTTGAGTCATAGCTGGGGTAGCAGCCGGGGAAATATAAAATCTCCGTCCCCTCGGTGAACGTTTTTACCGACAGGCCTTCTGCCCAATCTGCCCTCTTGGCTCGTTCTTCACGCAAGGGGTTGCCTTCAGCACCGAGGCTGGCACTGGCGGTGTGGATTGGAGCCGGAGAAATCCCTGCTTCCGAGGCAATCCTGCGGAAAGATAGACTAACGTCTATCGTTCCTACTCCCCTGGGGCACAGCTGAGGGCATGCTCCGCAGGTAGTACAACGCCATATATCTTCACCTTCTATCTCAGGCAAACCGAACGCAGCCTGTCGGACTATGTTGCGCATACTAAAGTTTCTGACCCTGTTCCAGGGACAAACCGTATCACATAATCCGCATTGATAGCATAATTTGAAGGCTTCTCCGCCAGCCTCTTTTATGGCATCTATTGCCTCTTTGAAGGGGGCTACAGTCTCCATTATCTTTTTTAAATCCTCTTCTTTCGCCTTAATGTTTTATTCCTTGGCTAATCGGGCAACGGTATCCATTACCGTCTTGGCTCCATGTTTTTTTATTAATGATTCTAAGCCTACCTCCATCTCCCCCAGCTTCTCTTCTTCTTCCCCTTCCTCTTCCCTTTCTTCGTAAGTCAGAGCATCAGATAAGCACCACTGAACACATAACGGCTCTGGTAGTGGCGGTTCTTCTTCACACATATCACATTTTAGAGGTAGATCGGAGTCAGGGTCTTTGAAAAGGTTCCGGGATGGGCAGGAAGCCCGGCAGAAGCTACACTCGTCATATTCCTTTCCGTCAATCGTATAAATGTCTCTACCATTACATTCGGCTTCGGTATACTCACCGGCCAATACCGGAACATAAATATCTTTTAATGGGTCCCAAAGCACCCGAATCCGAGACCTCTCCGGGTTAGTGCTGCTATATTTGGGCGCAGCGTGAAAGGCGGAGCAGACTACCTCACAGGCCCGGCAACCATTGCATTTATCGACGTCGATCTTTATTACCTTGACTTTTTTCATTATTTACTACCCTGACTTTTTTCTTTTTTGGAATCCTGCTTAGTTACCTTTACTTTTTCCTTTTTATAAACCCCTCTTTGTTCTAAGTCCTGGCTAACGTAATCCAAACCGAGTTCGTCTAAAGTCTCTTTGGTAGGAATACCTTCATTATTCCATCCCTTAAATTTATAATACTCGTCAAGCAGTTTAGCTTCCATCTCAGGGAATCTCTTCCTCCAATGGTCCTCCGGCGGACGCTCGTCCTTTCTCCTCATGCCTCTTCTTACATTAATGGCTCTGATTAAAGTACGGTTCCTTCTGGCTATTTGCCATAGTTTGGCTTCATCGATATCCATCCCGGTGGCAAATGAGATTAAACTCGGTAAATTGTGTATATGATAGGGAGGCTTAATGGGGAATGATGACAAACCGGCGCATATCCCGGTGGCGTCGTCAATGTAATGCATAGTCTCTTGCCATTCAACAAGCTCACAGGCGGCTTCACTAGTCGGGTAATATGGAAGTGTGCGTGGCTCCCAGTTCAAGATAAACTCCTTAAACTCTTCCTTGGGAACCTGGACCCAATCCTTGACGAACTCCTCTCTCTCCTCTTTGGTAGCAAAAGGCGCCTGGGGTATCTGCCCTTCAATCTGGGTAATGTTGATTTTCTCGCCTGTGGACCACATGAGATAATAAATAGGGTTCAGCACGCCCAGTTTGATAGGAATCTGCTCATGTTTCTTAATCGTATTATGGTCGTAGGCCTCAGCCCCCTTGCCAATCTTTTGGGCCGCCCAATAAACACCATCGGCCAAAACATCTCCAATCCCTTCCCGCCGAACGATTTTTTCAAGCAACCAGAAGAATCTCTCCTCGTTATCGGACGGAAATCCCGGCATGTCCTGGTCAGTCAAAATGCCAGCTTCATAAAGCTCAAGGGCGAAGGCCATAACTTGCGGGGTTGTGTATCCGTCCACTCCATGCTCCTGAGCCAGACCAGCGATTTTAAAACCAAAATCCAGGTCTGACATGGCCGCCATTGTATAAGTAAGTTTCGAGTAACATTTCATCATGTATCTTTGCAGTTTGGGGTGGGTAATTATGCCCCCGCATTTCATCGGGCAGTTATAGCAGCTTATTAGCCGCTCCACCGCTTTGTCCTGAATCTTCTTCCACTTTTTTTCGACTTCCTTGTTCCAAAAATCCTTTCTCCTGACGCGGGCATTTCCCCAGGCAAAACTGGCAGTGTGCCACTCCTCGTCATGTAGTGTCATCTCCTGGGGTGACCCGAGCCCGGCTAAAATGGGCGGTACCCCCTTGATGGGATTATCGGCTCGGTGTTGTATATATTTCAGCACCTCGTTGCAAAGCTCCATAAATTCAGCTGGTCGGGCAATATTGACGTCCTTTGTTCCGCGAACAGCTATCGCCTTTAGCCCTTTGTCTCCCATAACGGCGCCTATTCCGCCCCGGCTGGCACTAGACCTGCCCTGCTCGATGGAGGCAAAATAGACCCTGTTTTCGCCGGCCAGGCCAATAGTAGCCACCTGGGCTTTCGGCTCCTTCAACTCCTGTTTAATAAGTTCTTCAGTTTCAAGACAGCCTTTACCCTGGAGATGAGAGGCGTCACGTATTTCTATTTTGTCATTGTTTATCCACAAATAGACCAGATTGGGGGACTTACCACGAATGATTACTTTGTCATAACCGGCAAATTTCAGTTCTGGTGCCCAAAATCCTCCCATTATTGAATATGCCATTAACAAAGTCTGAGGAGAAAAGGTAGAAACAATGGTACGATTAGCACCAGTAGCCGGTGTGCCAGCTAAAAGGCCAGCGCTAAATATCAGTAGGTTATCAGGGTCAAATGGTTTGATTTCAGGGGGAACCCTATCCCATAATATCTTGGCGTTAGTACCTAGACCCCCCAGGTGAAGTTCAGTTAATTTTGGGTCAGTTCCTTCCTTCTCAATGCTTCCCCGGGATAGATCGATTTCTAAATTGACCCCTGTCTCTGCGTACCTCATTTTTTACCCCCTAGCTTAGTTAGCCTCTAAACAACTCCTCCGATTAAGTGTTTAGCCCTCCTTGCGCTTCGGTAGTTCTTGGACGCTGAGTTGAAGTATTCATTGGCTTTCTCGGTGAGCAAGCCGTGGTATTCATCAAATAGAGCGGCTGCCTGGGGACGCAGCCAATTCTCGGGCAAAAGCTCTTGGGGCAAATCAGGATCCAAGAAGGGCAACTTGCGATATTCATGGATAAGGTTGAAACGTGCTACAAAACACTCGCTGGGTTCAATAGTTTCACCGGCCTGTAATCGTTTCAGGTGCTCTTCCAGTTTCGGGCGATACTCAGTCAGGAAATCAGCATACTTCTGGTGTATCTTGCCCAAATCCCAGCAGCGGGAAACTATCTTCTTGGGATCGGTGGACTCTTGATGTTTGGCTTGGAAAATTTGAATGTGCTCCTTGATTTGAAGCCTCTCGGCTAAATCTTCCACCTCTTTAGTCAGGTCATAGGGCGATATCCAGGTAGCGTTGCTTAAGGGCCCGTACCCCATCCAACTCAGCTCAAGGCGCAGGCGATCCCTCGCCTTTCTTTCTCGCTCAGGAACGGAGTAAATAACTATGTTCCAACTTCCGTCCCATTGATTGTTCCTTCGCACAAAAATGCGCTGTGTTCCTTTAGCCAATAAACTATGGCCTTCCTCCGTTAGCGAATAATAACTCCTCACCCCACTGTGCCTTACTTTAAGTAGACCAGCCCGGCACATCCTTGATACGGCTGACCTGACAGACTGCTCGGAAAGGTCGAAATTACCCAGCAGTTTTATCAGGCTGCCAATTCCAATTTCCACCCCTATATAACGTACGTAATCACCGTAAAGGGTCAGCAATGCTGCTCTAGGACCAAACATCGGTATGTCTCTTCTTCGGTATTGCGTTAATTTTACGCTATATTATAATATTAGCATATAACGTCAATCATGTCAATACTTTTGTGCTTGGCAATTCTTCAAAAAATTGTTTGAACCGAGGCTAGCCAACTAGCCTTAAAGCCATTATACTTAGAGAAAGCCGGAGGCCACATAAAAATGTCAAAAGATAGAAGCGTGGAGTGGGTTGAATATACGAAGGTGAATGCAGAAGTTACTAAGGCTAAGGAAAGAATAGTAACAGAACTTGGTTTATCAATTATCATAAATGGAAGGCATTTTGCTACAGCGATGATAACGCCTATGATGGAGAAGGAGTTTATCATTGGGCATCTATTTGGGCAGGGAATTATAGAAAATATTGTCGACATAGAATCAATAACAGTAAAAGATAATATAGCTGAAGTAACTTTGCCCAGGAAAGAAGATAAGGCAAATTGGTCTCCGGAAATACTTTCTGATTTTAAAGTTAGTAGGGAAGATATATTCGATGGGGTCAACGCAATCCTAAAATCTAAAATATATGCCGAAACCGAAGCCATACATTCAGCTGGACTGTTTAAACAAGGGGCAGAACCAATTTGTATAGCCGAAGACGTTGGAAGGCACAATGCACTAGACAAAGTTATAGGCTATGCATTGATTAATAAGATTGATTTTAGAAATACATTTGCGGCCTCAACCGGAAGGATGATCTCTGACATGGTTTCAAAGATTTGCCGAGCGAATATTCCAATTGTGGCGACAAAGACTGCGGTAACAAAATTGGGAATCGAAATTGGTGAAAGGTGCGGATTGACAATTATAGGATTTGTAAGGGATATAGGGATGAAGGTCACCAAAGATACGGGTGTAAGAATTGCAGCTGAGAGGGGAATGAAGATTTACACGAATCCCCAAAGAATACTTTATTGATACAACCGAGCAGTCAAAGTGGACATAGCCTGATGATTCTTGCCTTTTGTGCAATTTCCATTCATTGCACGATCACCCATTTTGTTCAATAATGGATATGCTGGCTCACAGCAAGCTGATTTCCATTGTACTTTCTAGCGAAATGTTACATCCCCAGCAGACAAATCCTTTCTCAATAGTTGTCCCACATGAGAAGCCTTTTTTGCTAACATTCTGTTAACGAACTGCGCGGGACCGGGTGTCACCAGATGGCATGACAAACCCTGATTATACCTTGCGCCAGATACAAAATGGGGACATGTGATACCTAAAAACACTGGATGGCATGGCCCGTGTCGGTTCCGAAGACCGATGCTCTATCCGCTGAGCTATAGGCGCTTGCTTGGTGGGGTGAGTGGAGGGATTTGAACCCTCGTTCTCCAGGGCCACAACCTGGCGCCTTAGACCGCTAGGCGACACTCACCACGGGTGGTAGTATAGCTATTATAGCTAAAAGCCGCTTTACTTTCAATGATTACCTGTGGGCTAGCTCAGCTATAGTAACCCCCTCACCACCCTCCCCGTAACCGCCTGGTCGGTATGACTTGACCAGTGGGTGCCGGGCTAGCTGGTCGCGGACGGCTTGGCGCAGAGCCCCCGTCCCCTTACCGTGGATTATCCTTACCTGATAAATGCCAGCCATAAAGGCGTCATTTAAGTATCGGTCAAGCTTTATTAGTGCCTCGTCTATGGTAAGCTGGCGCAGGTGCAACTCGTTTGCTGGCGTCATATCTTTGACGATTTTAGCACGGCGGAGGGGGCTTTGTCTCCGAGGGGTCTTTTAAGTCTATCTCCCCGCCCTGGCCCACCCATAAAGGCTTTGCCTCTGAGACTCCTCTGAACAGGGGGAGAAATAAAAAGAGAGGTATAGCCTCTTTTGGGCGGGAGGGTATGGGAAGAAAAACATCTCTTTAAAAGTGGGGTGGGGTAACTTCAGGACTTCCTGAGGAAAATGTCCAGGCTCTTGACCTTTTTCACTCCCTTGAGAGAGGAGGCTAAAGCCAGGAGGATATTGCTGATAATCTGTTTGGGGAAACTGCTTAAGGCTATGGGGGCATTGTTTACATAAAGGGAGACGCGCTCCCTTTGCGGCTTTATGAAGCCCTTTTCCAGAAGGTCAGCCAAACCTTTAATATCCTCTAGGGAGAACTGCCTGGTCTTGGTTTCCAGGGGTTCATCGGTAGCGATAGCTATGAGCTTCCTGGCGGTGGCAAGGGGTGGGCCGGCTTGCTTGCGGTGTACCTCTATTTTGGGGGCACCGCCCCGCCTGAAACCTTCGGTCAGGATGATGTCATAGTCCTCGCCCAGGAGATGGGCTATCTGCTCAAGGCTGAAGTCCCGGGTAGCGGGCTTGATTAACACCACCTTATCCGCAGAGCTAATTACCGTCGCCTCGCTCCCTGCCTGGGTGTGGCGCCAGCTATCCTTGCCCGGCTCATCAAAGGTCAGGTTTTGGGGAGTGTGCTTGATGGTAGCCACCCGGTAGCCCCTTGATTTCAGCTCCCCGATCAGCTTTTCGATAAGGGTTGTCTTTCCTGACTTTGATTTACCGACAATGGAGACTATGGGCGGCATTGCCTGTTCCTTTTCGGCGAAAAACAAAGGTGTTGCCTATAGCTCACCTTGTACCAGCGTGGTAGTATCCTGGACCCCCTGGATACTACGCACTTCGCCAACGATTACCTTGGCTAGCTCAAAGAGGCTCTTAGTTTCGGCTATGGCTATTGCGTCCCACTGCCCGAACACGAGGTTTAAATCGGTGATTCCGGGAATGGCACGAATCTGGGATAGAGCATCGGATTCTAGCCCTGGAACCAACTTGATGAGAAGATAACCCTTCACCATTTGGCGGTTATTATATTCCCTCTCGGTTTGGTTGGCAAGTTTTTCCCTGTTTACTGCCGACAGCCAAGAGGTTCAATCTATGTTAGCTATTGACAGATGGTGAATATTAGAATATAATCGGGTGAAAATAAATAAAGTAAAGGCTGTGAACAAGACTAGTAGGCTTCAAAGCTAGGCACAGAGAGTCGGGTAAGGTGTGAGCCGATGCCTGAGCAGAGGCTGAATGGACTTGGGAGCTACAAACCGAAAGTTTAGACTAGTAGGCTTTGTCGCCGGGGAAGCGTTATCAAATCCCAGGGTATTGAGGTAGACATCCTCTGTACCTGAAAGAGATGGTCCTTCACGGGTGAAGGACCAAGAAGAGTGGCACCGCGAGGAACCCTCTCGCCCCTTTAAGGCGAGGGGGTTTTTAATTAAGGAGGTAGGTATGTTTACTTTATCGTGGAGGTGGCCCCGTGCGGGGCCGAGTGGAATAAGATACTAGCCTATGAACTCAAAATAAAAGGAGGACAAAATGGAAAGATCAATGTGGTTTCTTGACCAGAAGGACATGCCAACCAAGTGGTATAACATCCAGGCTGATTTGCCCGAGCCACTGCCGCCAGTGTTGCACCCGGCCACGGGCAAGCCGGTAGGCCCCGATGACCTGGCGCCATTATTTCCTATGGGGCTTATTATGCAGGAGGTGAGCACTGAGCGCTGGATTGAAATCCCTGACGAGGTACTGGAGGTCTACCGCACCTGGAGACCAACTGTTTTGCACCGGGCACGTCGGCTGGAGAAGGCTCTGGATACGCCAGCCAAGATTTTCTATAAATACGAGGGGACAAACCAGGCGGGGAGCCACAAGCCTAACACGGCGGTAGCTCAGGCCTATTATAACAAGGTGGAGGGCGTCAAGCGTATGACCACCGAGACCGGTGCCGGACAGTGGGGTAGCGCCCTAGCCCTGGCGGGTGCTTTCTTCGGTATAGAGATCAAGGTCTACATGGTCAGGATTAGCTATGACCAGAAGCCCTATCGCCGCATCGCCATGGAGGTCTGGGGGGCTAATTGCGTCCCTAGCCCCAGCCCTGATACCAAGGCAGGGCGAGATATGCTGGCCAAGTGGCCCGACTGCCCCGGCAGCCTGGGTCTGGCTATCAGCGAAGCGGTGGAGGATGCCATCAGCCGTGATGATACCCACTACTCTCTGGGCAGTGTGCTCAACCATGTCCTGCTTCACCAGACCATTATTGGTGAGGAGACCCGGAAGCAAATGGAGATGGCAGGTGCCTATCCTGATATTATCGTCGGTTGCATTGGCGGCGGTTCAAACTTCGCTGGGCAGTTCCTGCCCTGGATTCGGGATAAGATTAGCGGCAAGAAACCAGATATGCGCATTATCTGTGTTGAGCCGGAAAGCTGTCCCAGCGTGACCAAGGGACTATATGCCTATGACTTTGGCGACTTAGTTGGTCTCACCCCTCTACTCAAGATGTATACTCTGGGGCACGGCTTTGTTCCGCCCCCAATCCATGCCGGTGGACTGCGCTATCACGGCATGGCACCCATCGTCTGCCACCTCCATAAACTGGGCTTAGTTGAAGCCCAAGCGGTGCCCCAGACGGCTGTCTTTGAGGCTGGGATAAAGTTTGCCCGCACCGAGGGCATTATCACCGGTCCTGAGCCGTGCCACGATGTCAAGGTGGCTATTGATGAAGCCCTTAAGTGTAAAGAGGAAGGTAAATCAAAGACCATATTAATAGCTCACAGCGGACACGGGCACTTTGACCTGGCTGCCTATGATGCCTACCTATCAGGTAAACTGGAGGACTTCGCCTATCCTGAGGAAGAGGTAAGAAAGGCGCAGCTTGAATTGCCCAAGGTACCGTCGTAAATAGCAATAGGGGGGCTGGGCTTTAAAGCCCAGCCCCCCTTTATCTTTACTCCCTGCAATGTTTTCCTCTTTGCCTTCGGGAGCGTTGGCGACGGCTTGCACAGATAGGCTCACTATCATATAATTCAACGTGATGGCTGAAGAACAGGGTAAAGTCAAACAGCAAACAAAGCGGATTCTAAACAGGTTTGGCAGAAAAAGAGGCAATCTTATCCCCATCCTGCAAAAGGTTCAGGGCAAGCTTGGCTATCTTCCCCGGGAAGCCATGCTGGAGATTGCCCAATTTCTTGATATGCCAGAGATAGATGTTTATGGCGTGGCTACCTTTTACAATCAGTTCCGGCTCGTTCCTCCTGGCAGGCACTCAATAAGGGTATGTTTAGGTACCGCCTGCCATATGAAGGGTGGTTACATCACGATGGATGCCTGGAAGAGAAGGCTGGAGATTGACCGAGGGCAGACCACCCCTGACCGGGAGTTCGACCTGGATACCGTCGCTTGCGTAGGCTGCTGTGTTATGGCGCCGGTAACTGTTGTTGATGATAAGCCACAAGGCAAGGTTGAACCGACTAAGGTAGATGGAATCCTGCTCTCGTTTAAGATGGAAAAAGAAAAACGGTGAAAGTAACCGGGCATCAAAAGGTAGCCTCAACCTTCCGGAAGATAAAGAGTCGAGCCGAATCCCAATGGCGGGAACTCCACGGCGGCCAACCGGTAATTATGGTGGGTGCCGCCACCTGTGGTCGTGCCGCCGGGGCTCTGGAAGTACTCCGGGCAATAAAAAACGAGCTTAAAAAGCATAAGCTTGACTGCCCCGTCATTGAGGTCGGCTGCATGGGGCATTGCTACGCCGAACCAATAGTTATCATAAGCAAGCCGGATTTTCCTCCTATTTGCTATCGGCATGTCAATCCAGTGATAGCCCAGAGGCTGGTCAGGGAATTTATCCTCGGCGATGACCCCTGTCTTGAGTTCGTCCTCGGCGCCCTGGAGAAGAACGACCTCGTCCCCAGCTTTTCCGATTTCCCCCGCGCCAGGTTTGAGCAAAAGGTTATTCTTAAAAACTGCGGATACATCGACCCCCAGCAGATAGAACACTACATTGCTAAAGGCGGCTATTCGGCTTTTGCAAAAGCGCTCCAGATGCCGCCGGAGAAGGTTACCAGCGAGGTCAAGAAATCGGGTTTGAGGGGGAGGGGTGGTGCCGGCTTTCCCACCGGAGAGAAGTGGGAAATCTGCCGTCAAGCCCAGGGTAAGCCAAAGTATGTAATCTGCAACGGCGACGAGGGTGACCCCGGCGCATTTATGGACCGGGCTATTTTGGAGAGTGACCCCCATTCCGTGCTGGAGGGCATGCTCATTGCCGGCTATGCTACCGGTGCCCGATGCGGCTATATCTATGTTCGTGCCGAGTATCCACTGGCTGTCCGCCGAGCCCGAATTGCCCTCCGCCAGGCAAGGAAGCTGAACCTGCTGGGCAGGAATATCCTGGGCAGCGATTTCAGCTTTGATATCAAACTGTTTCAAGGCTCAGGCGCCTTCGTCTGCGGCGAGGAGACGGCTCTTATCGCCTCGCTGGAGGGAGAATCTGGGAATCCGCATTACCGCCCCCCCTACCCGGCAACCAGCGGTCTCTACGGCAAGCCGACCCTTATTAATAATGTGAAGACCCTGGCCTTTATCCGCCACATAATTGGGGACGGGGCAGAGAGGTTTGCCGCTATTGGCACTGAGGGGAGCAAAGGGACGGCTGTTTTTGCCCTTGCCGGCAAGGTGGTTAATACCGGGCTGGCTGAAGTGCCCATGGGCACCACCCTGCGCCAGCTCATCTTTGATGTCGGCAGTGGTAT
>Ga0315548_1003301_pt1 | contig 12136 bp, 14 predicted proteins | sample SalMarSW160110MG_2_FD_202540 | JGI IMG/M metagenome (GOLD analysis project Ga0315548, IMG submission 202540) | Salt marsh sediment microbial communities from the Plum Island Ecosystem LTER, Massachusetts, United States - Salt Marsh Sediment SW1601-110 ... | reverse complement strand
AATAATCTTATTCCTTGCAAAAGTCTTTCTTTAGTAAGTTCATTCTTCATCGATTTCCATACCTCCTAATTTTAACACATCTAGAGTAATTATCCCTCCAACAAGAGCGGTTAGATGGAATGTGAAGAATCTCCATAATATTGTAAATACCCCAAGCAGACCTTTTCCGACTATTCCCAGGAACATGATGGCAAATACTCCTTCAGATACACCGGTTGCACCGGGTGTCGGAGAAAAGAAAGTAAATAATATTACTACTAATTGGAGAAAAGCAATTCTTATGAATGATACGTTAATTCCCATTCCTTTAAGGAGTAAGGGAGCAATAAAAAAATAGGGAATATAAGTTATTAGGGTCAAAAAGAAACTTGATATTGAGTGCCATTTTTTTTCTCTTACAAAATGCCAGAAGCCGTCTTTCATTTCTTCAATTTCTTTAAACATCTTATCGACTAATTTTATTGCTTTGCTTTTTCTCTTTCCCAATAAATGAGTCAATTTGTACAAGAAATGCTTAATAATGTCTGGTTTTATCAGCGCGAATGCTATAATTAGAACAATAATCGGATAAACGATAAGACTGTATTTTGATAATATTTTGATGGAGGTAGAGTCATATTGCTTAGTAAGAATAGGGAAAAGAAAAGGTAAAATTATAAGCATCATTATTACATAAAAGATAGCACGGAGGAGAATAATAAGGATGCCTTTTCCGTAAGAAATGCCATCTCTTTTTAGTAAATATAATTGCACAGGAAGTCCGCCAGTTTGAAAAGGTGTAACCGCGGCGAGGAAAGCTCCGGTTAAAATAACTTCGATAGATGTTCTCATGCTGCCCCATTTACCTGTAACTCCCTGGCATAAAAGAGAGATTCTAAAAGAATCGAGAAGAATATGAATCATCCAGAAAAAGAAAGCAAATAAAAGGTAAATGGGATTCATTTGTTTGAACGCGTATGAAATTTTTTGAATAATGTTGAAACTAAATCTTTTTTTTGGGTCAGGATCCGAGAGAACTAAAAGGGCTAACATCGTGAGAATTACAAGTATCAGGAAAACTTTAAGACCCCTGCGAATTTTCTTTTCTAAGGTGATAGCCACTATAATCCTCTAAAATTAAAACACAAAACACGCATATTTTTTGTTTTTTCCCCAACACCCCATTTTTTTAACAACAAATAGCACAAATTGCACAAATGAGTTAACAATAATTCTTTTTTATAAAGAATAAAATCTACTTTTGTTTTTATTCGTGGTATTCGTGTGATTTGCTGTTTCTCTTTTCTTTGTTTTGATATGTAATTTTTCATTTTGCTATTTGATTTTTAAATTTTGGCGGCTGTGCCGCGTCACGGTTTTACCTCCATATTATCGATGAGCCTTGTATTCCCTACCCGTACTGCCATTAAAATTCTCGTTGGTTCTTCTATTTTTTGTACATCCTTCAGAGTTTCAGGATTTACAAAATCAATATAATCGATTCGGGTGTTATTCTTTGATTTAATTAAGTTTGTCATTTCTTTTCGCAGAAAACCAGCTCCGTATTTACCTTGTTTAATAAGATTGCTTGCGTAAATTAAAGATTCATATAAAACGGTTGCTTCTTTTCTTTGTTCGTGATTAAGATATTTATTTCTTGAACTCATAGCAAGACCATCTTTTTCCCTTACAATAGGGGAGGCTATAATATTGATTGGTAAATTCAAGTCTTCCGTCATTCTTTTTATAATAATATATTGCTGGTAATCTTTTTTTCCGAAAACGGCAATATCTGGTTGCAATATGTTAAATAATTTTAAAACAACGGTGGTTACTCCCTTAAAATGCCCCGGTCTGCTTTTTCCGCAGTATTTTTTTGTTAGTTCATGGACCTGACAGAAGGTCTGGAATCCTTCCGGGTACATTTCTTTTGCGGTCGGGATAAATACGATATCGACTTTTTTGTAAGCGAGTTTATCCAAATCTCTTTTTTCGTTTCTGGGATATTTGTCGAAATCCTCTCCTTCTCCGAATTGAGTTGGATTTACAAAAATGGATACCACAATTTTCTCCGATAGTTCTTTTGCGGTATCTATTAGGCTTAAATGACCTTCATGTAAAAAACCCATTGTAGGTATAAGACTGATTTTTTTGTCACGGCATTTCATATTTAAAGAACATTTTTGCTGTTCTTCTATTTTTCTTATTATTTTCATTGAACTATGGACAAGTAGTTGATCCCTGTTTTAATAGAGGCTATTTCATTCTTCAATAATTGTAGATGTGTAGGTTCATTTAGAAAGTCAAATTCATTTGAATTTACTATCAATACCGGGCTTTTTTGAAAATGAAAGAAATATTCGTTATATGAGCAAATTAGGGCTTTTATATAATCTTCGCTAATTTTTCTTTCATAAACTCTTCCTCTGCCTTTTATTCTTTCCAATAGTGTGTCGAGGCTTGCCTGTAGATAAATTACAAGACTGGGTTTTATTATATCTTTATCGAGAAGAATGTAGATTTTTTCATATAGGCTTTTTTCCTTTTCATCTAAATTTATAAAAGCGAATATTTTGTCTTTATCGAATGTGTAATCAGAAATAATTTTTTTGGTAAAAAGGTCTCTGTTCGTTAAATTTCTGAGTTCATTATAACGGGAAAGAAGAAAGAAGATCTGAGTAGGAAAAGCGTATCTTTCCGTATCTTCATAAAATTGAGGAAGAAAAGGATTCCCGTCGATATCTTCAAGTACCAGTTTCGCGCTGTATTCCCGGGAAAGAAATTTCGCCAGCGTTGTTTTTCCGACGCCTATTACGCCTTCTATTGCAATGTATTCCCAGTTTTCCATACGCCTTTTTTGTCCGGGCAACCCGCGAGAAGAGTTTTAATTTTTTTTCCTGTTAAAGGTTCGGTTTCTTCTTTTGTTATTTCCGAAAGTGGTTTAAGGTAGAAATTGCGTTGGTGAAGGTGGGGGTGTGGTATAGTGAGATTTGTGCTAAAAAATATCAATTGATCTGAGAGCAGTAAATCTATATCTATAATTCTTGAACCCCATTTTTCTTCCCTTTTTCTGCCCATTTTATCCTCGATAGAACTTAGTTTTTTAAATAGTTTTTTTATATCTAATTCAGTTTCAATGTAAACGCAGGCATTTAAAAAATCCGGGATATCGTCCCTACCCCAGGGTTCTGTTTTATATATATGCGAACCTATGGTTTTACCTAATTTCGAAATTTCTTCAAAAGCCAATTGAAGATTTATTTCCCTTTTTTTGATGTTTGAACCGAGTGAGAGATATGCGTGAGTCATCTTATTATTCTTCTATCGTTACCCAAGAGTTTTCTACTTCATTCTCAAAAGGAGGCTCTAATTTTTTTACTGTAACTTTGACTTTGCCTATATCTTTGAGGTTTTTTATTTTTTTCCATATAGAAAGAGCTGCCTTTTCGAGTGTGTAAATTTCTCCTTCCAATCCAGTTATTATGAGAGCATATAGGGTTTTAAAATCGATGCCGAGAGATAAATCATCTTCTTCTGCTACGCACTTGAAATCGGTTTCGAGGGAAACATCGATACAGATTTTCTGTGGTTTTTCTCGTTCTTTCCCGAACCCGCAAACCTTATCAACAATTACGCCTGTAAATCCTATTGTTTTCATATATTCGATTATAATTTAGGATTAAATATTGTCAACAGTTCTTTTTGAGTAGTCTAACTGTTTTTTTATCTTATTAAAGTTACTATAATGTTTGTTTGGTTTGTTGTTAGTAGGAGTTTCGGGTTACGGATTCCGTGTTTCGAGTAAAAACAACATGATTTTTCTTTTTTTCTCTGCGTTCTCTGTGTCTCCGTGTGATAATTGTTGGGGGATGGGGTGTGGACTTTATACTTGACATATATACTTATTATGCTTATAATTGTAAAGATGAAAGAATTTGAATGTAAAGGATGCGGAACTTTTATTTGTCTTCCTAAAGATAAAATTAAAAACCCGTTTTGTCCGGAATGCCGCGGAGTTATGTTGCCAGTCGAAAATTCCGCCAATCAAGCAGATCTAAAGAAATTCAAGTGTTCAGAATGTGATGAAATCTTTTTTATGAAAAAAGATAAGCTCCCTTACAAGTGTCCTTTTTGTAATTATACTTTTTCTGTATCACCGGGGTTGAAACAAGAAGAAAGGTTATAGTTATAATAGTCATAAAAAGAGGAGGTCTTTTATGAGGTTTTTGAAAGTTTGTTTATTGGTCATGAGTTTAGGGTTTTTGTTAACGTTGGTTTCCTGCATCAGTAAAGAGGCTACACCTGAAGATACTAAGATATTTCTTAGTGGTTTAAATTCAATTATGATGAACGCTTATATGTCCGAAGCTTCACAGGCGTTGGAATCTTTTGGTGATAGCGACCCTCCCGGCCCGTCAATCATGTTCAACGAAGATATAAAAGCGCCAGCAGAGAATCTAAGAAAGATGAGGGACCCTCTCGGACTCGATACTCTTTATGGTACATGGGACTACATAGATTTTCAGGGATGGACTCATGTGGATCCAGATGATCCGGCAAATGCTGTTTTATTTACCTGGGAGTATTTAGATTCTGCAGGCGCTGAGCATGACGCCGAACTCTTAATCGATTCACTCGAATTTTACGGGGACACTCTACCTACTAATATTTGGATAGGTTTGGATTCGGATGGTGATGATATTGCCTGGATAAAATTTACAGCACATTATGTTTCGGCTGATGTGGCGGATGAAGCAAGTTTGGTGTACGAAATTGTAAATTATTTCCAGATAGGGGCAACTATAACCAGTGATGTTGATGTCGATACTACTCTTCTCGATTCGATGGATTTTGTGGGTACAGTGCATCTGTGGGCAGAAAATTTGCAGACCGATTATCGGGTAGATTATAGCGTGACCAGGTATGAGGCTGATAGCGTTTTGTTGGTGCTAGAGGATTCGGAAGATTGGAGAATGGTTATTAATATGTCCGAGGTTGTAGAAACTGACGGCGATGATGAAAGAAGAAGCGTGGACGGAGAAATAACACACGATGGTGTACTTGCCGCTACTATAGAAGGGTACATCTGGGAACCCGATGATGGTAATCATGGCGATGTGGTTACAATTATATTCTCTGATGATTCGGATGATGATTTTACGCAATATACTAATGTAGTGAAGACGTTTTTGTAGGTTTATAAAGCATAAGAGAAAAACCTTATAATTATAAATATTAAGAGGCGGGAATAATACCGCCTCTTTTTTATAGATATATTTTTATTGAATATTGACTTTTGTTCTTGTTTATGTAAAATATACGCGTTAACGATAAATTAAATTTTTATTTATAAGGAGGTTTATATTGGTTTTTTCGGAAGTTGGCGGATCATCTTTGTTCCGCAGATATTCAGGTAATCCGATTTTGACGGCAGCTGGGTGGCCTTATCCGGTCCATTCTGTTTTTAATCCGGGAGCCGCAGCTATAGACGGAGAGACTTTGCTTTTAGTGAGAGTGGAAGACTATCGGGGTTTTTCTCATTTGACACTTGCCAGGAGTAAAGATGGTATTACGGACTGGAATATTGATGAGGCTCCTACTATGGAATATTTCGAAGCGCATCCGGAAGAAAGATGGGGTCTTGAGGATCCTCGAATAGTATGGCTTGTGGATCTTGAAAAATACGCCATTGCCTATGTTTCTTATTCTTCGGTTGGGCCAAAGGTTTCTCTTGCCTTAACAAAAGATTTCGAAATAATTGAAAAATTCGGAGCATTGCTGCCCCCAGAGGATAAGGATGCTTCTCTTTTTCCAAGGAAATTCGGAGGGAGGTATGTTTTGATTCACCGTCCCATAGTAAGCGGCGAAGCGCATATCTGGATTGCGTTTTCCCCTGATCTTGTTCACTGGGGTGAGCACCGTGTTCTTTTGCATAGAAGAGGTGGGTTGTGGGATAATAGTCGAGTTGGGTTGGGTGCTCAGCCAATTGAAACTTCAGAGGGTTGGCTTCTTATATACCATGGTGTACGTGAGACTGCCGCGGGTAGTCTTTATAGAGTTGGCCTTGCTTTGCTTGATCTTGAGGAACCATGGAAAGTTCTAAAGCGTAGTCAGGAATGGGTTTTCGGTCCGAAGGAACCTTATGAATTCATAGGAGATGTAGCCGGAGTTGTTTTTCCTACAGGTGCAGTAATCGACAAGAAAAAAAATGAACTTCGATTATATTATGGGGCCGCGGATTCGACTGTTTGTGTGGCTTTCGCGGATATGGGAGAGATACTCGATTATTTAAAGCGTTGTCCGTGTGAATAAGATGGGAAATGCGATAAGGCTGTAAGCGGCCTTTAATCTTGTGATATCATAAAGATACCGACAAGAGCGCAAAAATTGGGAAAGAAATACGTTTTTCTTTTTGTACCTAAATAAGTTTTTCTTTCTATTTTCATATTTCTTTCTTTACAGTATTCGATAAAATCCGAAAGACTCAGAAAATGAAGGTTTGGAGTGTTGTACCAGGCATAAGGCAAAGAAGGAGTTACAGGCGTCCTGCCTTTTAGAAAAATCTGAAGTCTCGCGCTGTAATGCGCGAAATTAGAAAAACTTATTATTACCTTTTTTCCTACTCTGAGCGCTTCCTGTATTACTTTATCTGGTTTTTTAACTACTTCTGAAAGACTTTGCTGAAGAACTATATAATCGAACGATTTGTCCTTGTATTCTGATAATCCGTATTCTATATCTTCGTGAAGGACAGAAACACCCTTTTTTACACATTTGTATATTTCTTTTTCGTCGATTTCGATGCCCTGGGCTTTTATATCTTTGTCTTTTATTAGACGGTGAAGCAGTTCACAATCCCCGCAGCCCAAATCGAGGACAGAGGACCCTTTTTTAATATAGTCACAAATTGTTTGAAATTCTATTTCTCTAATATATTGAAGCATTTTTAATCGGCTTGAGCAACTTTTTCTAAGAAATGTTTTACCAATTGAGTTTCTTCTTTAATTTCAAGGAGGAAAGCATCGTGTCCATAAGTAGATTCTATTTCACAGGAGGTAGTATCGATTCCGGCGACTTTACATGCTTTGACAATTTCTTTTGATTGATATTTTGGGTAAAGCCAATCTGATTTGAAAGCTAATACCATAACTTTTGCTTTTACCCCATGCAAAATTTCGGAAAGATTTTTGCCTTCCGACGCGTCATAACAGTCTATTGCTTTTGTTATGTAAAGATAAGAATTCGCGTCGAATCTTTCTACAAAACTGCTGCCCCTGTAATGAAGATAATTTTCTATCTCAAAACCTGTATTGAATTTGTGTTTTTCTCCCACGTTTCTAATCCGTCTACCGAATTTTTCCATCATCGATTCATTGCTCATGTACGTTATGTGTCCAACCATTCGGGCGAGCGCGAGTCCTCTTGCAGGGTTTTCTTTACCGTAGTAGTCTCCTTCGTTCCATGCGGGGTCGGAAATTATGGATACTCTACCCACTTCATCAAAGGCAATCTGTTGAGGAGAGTGTTTGATGGCTGATGCTATTATTATAGTGCTTTTTATTTTATTCGGATGTTTAATTAACCAGGATAGTGCCTGCATTCCGCCCATCGAACCGCCGGCGACTGTAAGGAGTTTTTCTATGTTTAAACTTTCAAGTAGTTTATTTTGTACATTTACCATGTCGTTTATGCTTATTAATGGGAAATCTAAACCGTAAGGTTTGCCGGTTTCGGGGTTTATCGAGGAAGGTCCGGTTGTACCGCTGCATCCTCCGAGGACATTAGAACATATAACATAGTATTTATCGGTATCGAAAGCTTTTTCCGGCCCGATCATGCTGCTCCACCAGCCAGGTTTGTTATCACCTTCGTAATATCCTGCTGCGTGAGCATCGCCGGAAAAAGCGTGGGTGATAAGAACAGCGTTAGATCTTTCTTTATTTAATTTACCGTATGTTTCAAAAGCGACAGTTATGGGTCCGAGTTTCTCACCGTTTTCCAGTTCGAATTCATTCGGTGGCTCAGCGAATATGAAATTTTTAGTCTCGACAATTCCTAAACTTTTATCTTCCATTCTTTTATTGTTTCGCTGTCTTTTTTAAGGCTTGATTTATATCTTCTTTTATATCCTCGATATTTTCCAGTCCAATAGATAAACGAATATAATCCTCGGTTACCCCGGTTGCTTCCTGCTCTTTTTTTGTGAGTTGCTGATGTGTTGTGGAAGCGGGATGGATAACCAGGCTCTTAGCGTCACCGATATTCGCCAGGTGAGAAAGCAATTTCACGGATTCAATAAATTTCTTTCCTGCCGGGAGACCGCCTTTTATACCGAAACCTACAAGTCCGCCATATTGGCCTTTTAAATATTTTTTTGCGGTTTTGTGGCTCGGATGTTCGGGCAGTCCGGGATAGTTTACCCAGCTTACCTGAGAATGCTTTTTTAAAAATTTTGCGACATCAAGCGCGTTTTTACAGTGCCTCTCAACTCTTAAATGAAGCGTTTCGAGTCCCTGGAGGAAAAGAAAAGCGTTGAAAGGACTTAAACATGAGCCAAAATCTCTAAGCATATGACAGCGTATTTTGGTTATAAATGCTATATTCCCTACCCCTTTTACTTTTCCGAAGTCTTTCCAGTAGCTTACTCCATGGTAACTTGGATCCGGGTTGACGAGTTCGGGGAACTTTCCATTGTTCCAGTTGAAATTTCCGGAATCAACAATAACACCGCCTATCGAGGTTCCGTGACCTCCTATCCATTTTGTAGCAGATTGTACAATTATGTCTGCACCATATTCTATTGGTCTTACTATACCTACGCCCACTGTATTATCAACGATCAGAGGTATTCCTGCCGTATGAGCTATCTTAGCGATTTTTTCGAAGTCCGGAACATCGAGTTTAGGATTACCTATGGTTTCGGTATATATTATTTTTGTTTTTTTCGTTATTGCTTTTTTGAACTCTTTGGGTTTCGAGGAATCCACAAAGGTTGTTTTTCTTCCCAGTTTCGGAAACGAATGATTTAATAATTGATAAGTCCCGCCATATAGATTGTTGCCTGCCACAATTTCATCCCCTAATTCAGTAATCCCTAAAAGAGTAAGTGCCTCCGCGGCCATTCCGGAAGAAACCGCCAGTGCCCCGGTTCCGCATTCTATATCGGTAATTCTTTTTTCGAAGGCTTCTATCGTCGGGTTCGAAATGCGGGAATAAATATGTCCTTCTTCTTTTAGGGAAAATAGGTCCGCCGCGTGTTTTGTATCTCTAAATACAAAAGACGTAGTCTGGTAAATTGGTACAGCCCTTGCGCCTACTTCTTTATCGACTTTTTCCTGCCCTGAATGTAAATTTATTGTTTCGAATCTTTTTTTTGTTTTAGTTTCCTCCCTTTATTAAATATATATATTAGTTCTTATCGCTCAATTAGCAAGCCCCTACCAAATAAGACTTAATCCCACATAGGACACACGGAGAACACAGAGGTTTATTATTGTTTGTTCTTTTACTATTTGACCATTCGATTATTTGAAAATCTTTCTGTTTAATCATTCAACTTGAATTCGAAGAATTAACTAATTTGGCAACGAATTGCTATAGATTAACCCTGATTAAAAAATACACAAACGTATATAATAGAATTTAAATGGATCTCTATCCTATTTCTTGAGATAGAGATCCGTACCCCTTATTAATGAGTTTTATGTTTTTCGAATTATTGTTCTTTTATTTTCAATTTGTAGTTCAATTCTGTAATTTTTCCGTTTTTGTCTAATTTAACTATGAAGCCTTTTAAATACCCGGAGGCTGTTCCGTCATAAATTGCCCATTCGTTTTCACCCAGAGGTTCTACACCCTGAACTGTTGTCTCTCTAAAGTATAAAACCACCAGAGCTCTTCCGAAATCTTTTATGGCTTTTTCGTTATTTAGTTTAATGTCCTGGTCTAAAAGCGTTTTAAGTTCTTTGTTAAGTGACATATCTGTTTCCGGGCTTTCTATAATATAGACGGTTTTTTTGTCTTTGCTAACAGCGGCTTTCTCCACTGGTATGTTGCTAAATGATATTTCGCCCTGTACTTCTTTTTCTCTGTTGATACGAAAGAAATACCAACCGGGAAAGTACTTAGTTAATGTAGATGTGAGAATTCTTCTGAGTTTTATCGTTCCGTCTTCGGTTTCCAGTTCTATACCTTTCTCCTCTAACTTTTTGAACGCGATTTCTTTGATTGCTTTTATATCTACCGATTTTTCTTTAGATTGGGTCCCCTCTTTTTTTTGTTCAGGGAGAGGCGAAAATCTATAGCCCTTGGGTACCTGGAATAGATTTTCTTCTACAGGCATTTCTTTGATATTGCTTAATTCTACTTCCTTAGGAGCCCCAATTGCAGTTTCTATTTTAAGCGGCCAGTTTAATGAGTCGGACACCCAGGCGGTTATCAATATTTTGTCCTTTTTGTAAACTTCTATTTTCTTACATTCATAACCATTAATAACTTCAGTACCTTTTTCTCTCGAGGAGTTTTTTTTAAGTGAATAATAAAAAGATTCGAAAGGGTTGTTGGAAAGACTTTTATTACTGGTATTTAAAACTTCTTGCGCGGTTTTTCGTGAATGAATAATAATCTTCTGTTTGCCGCTTTCGCGATTAACCAAAATACTTATATCTTCTCCTCTTTCTTTTATATCCATCCGGTACTCGTTTTCTTTTGCGAATATCTTTCCTTCTATATTTTGATTGTTTACTTTTTGAACCATATCTGCTGTGAAGCCTTTTGTGGTAGGGTTTGTAGGACAACCAACGACCATAAGTAGTATTAATGCTGCAATAAAGCTTTTAATAAATTTTATCCTCATAAATTTCTTCTCCTTCCTTTTTATTGATTAAAAACGAACAAAAATAAAACCTTTTCCTCAGAGTGATGATAATTTTGTATAGTTTTTGATTTGTATCCCTTTATGGTATACTTGGCTTTAATAAAAACCTCCGAATTAATTTACCGTTTCTCTATTATACGGTATGAATATTAAGAAATTTTATTGGATTGTCAAGTATAGTAGATTTTTATCCTGTAAAAACTAGGATACACGTTTTACACTTTAAATCCCATATCTTAGTATCACCGCAAGTCGCAGAGTACGCAGAGAAAAGATGTGTTTATGTTTCCGGAGTTTAAACTTGATAAAACCGGTTTTTCTGTCTAAAATACAAGAAGTAATTATAAATATATTTTAAATATTAAAATAGAGGAGAAGAAAATGGATTGGCTATGATTTTATGGGATATGATTCGTTGCAATTAGCCTGTAGAATAGATGGTCCCGGAAGTGTGTACATTATCTTAAATGATGCGGATAATGCAACTGAATCAGATGAAGTTTATTTAGATGCTATTTCGGATAGTTATCAGAAATTCACGATTCCCTTAAGTTCTTTTACGGGTATGTTTTTAAATGATATTGGTGAAATTGCGGTTGGTTTGAGCGGAGTGCAATCGGGTTCCGGAGTTTTTTGTATCGATGATATCAGGCTTAAGCCCCTGGTAAGTGCAGTTAAGAATGACAAAACACGGAAACCTTCTGAATTTAATCTTTGTCAAAATTATCCTAATCCTTACAGTCATATCACTGAAATCAGCTATCATATACCTTTTAAAAGCAAGGTAAAAATTACGTTATACGATGTATCGGGTAAAGAAGTGAAAACATTAGTCGATGAAACAAAATCCCAAGGAAATTATCGGGTAAAAGTTGACGGAAGTAATTTAGCGAGTGGTATATATTATTACTAGCTTCGAACCGGAAAATATACGTTAGTTAAAAAAATGGCATTAATTAAATAAGGAAGCACAAAAAATCCTTTTTTGCTAATTAAGAAATCAACTGATTTTCTACTTTCTATGCGATAGATTCATTTTATATATTGTTATAGAATACTTTTTAATTAGCAAACTGTTTAGATCTATGTTAACATTTTTTTTGATTATATTTATCTCAGGTTTTTCCCCGGGTTCATTATATGCTGCAGGGTTGGGATGATGTATTTCCCACTTTGTTGCTTCCGATTTATTCCCGACCTCCGGAAGATTTATATTTAATTTTTGATCACTTTCAGTGGGATTAACTATTGAAATGGTTATTGAATCCTTATTTTCTGTTA
>Ga0315548_1003299_pt1 | contig 12138 bp, 13 predicted proteins | sample SalMarSW160110MG_2_FD_202540 | JGI IMG/M metagenome (GOLD analysis project Ga0315548, IMG submission 202540) | Salt marsh sediment microbial communities from the Plum Island Ecosystem LTER, Massachusetts, United States - Salt Marsh Sediment SW1601-110 ... | reverse complement strand
TGAACCCTGTTTGGTATTCAGGTGGCGTGGCTGGAAAAGTTCCACCCATAACGATAAGCTCTACTTTGTCCACGCGGTGTCCAATGGCTGTGAGCTGGCTGATGCGGCTTCGCACCTGCAGGTAAGGGTCATAACTGTTTTGGCTTCCGCGCATGGCTGCCGGCTCGAAGCCCGTGTAGCTCTGCGGAACGCCTTGCGTGGGTCCTCCTGGGCAGTAAGCGCATGGCTCGGGTTGCGGGCACGGCTGAGGCTTCGTCATAACGGCTATTACGGTGACGCCTGAAATGGTCCGCGTGGTTTTTCTGCGCAGAACCTGCAGAAGCCTGAGCTTTTCCTTCGGTTTCAAGGCGTTTATTACTTCAGCGTTTGAGGGTATGCGTTCAAGCTGGTGTTTGGCGGCGATTTGGGTTTTGACGCGGTTCACATCATCATGAGTGGGATGTGGCAAAAGCATTAGGGCGTTGATGATTTCTCGTGCTGCATTGTCCGCGTTCAAGATAAGCCTAACCACATTAAGGTTTTAGTAAGTGGTAGATAAACTACGCTGGCACGGGATAGAATTTTGGTCTGAAAAGAAGCTTTATCGAGCGTTTATATCCAGTTTTGCCCAGGCTTCCTCTGCAGAACCACGCGTTTCTCGTAGTTTCGCCTACTTCTATTTTTGGGGCTGGGCTTGACTTTTTGCTGGGCTGGGATTTTCGGCGTCTGCGACCTGACTTTTCCAGCTTTGGATAGTGAACCGTGTGTTGGCATGCTCTATGCACCTAACGCAGATAAAACATAAATGTAACTCTTAAACCTTTACCCGTAAATTTTGCTGTACTAGTGCTCGGAAAAGACTATAGCCCCCTTATATAAAGGCGGAAACGCAGGTTGAATCAGCTGTTCACGAATGGCATGTTAGGCATAAATCTTTCATTCCGCGGGCAATTATCAACGCTGGCATGGAAATGATTGGCGGCAACGTATTTATTCAGTAAGAGGTATTTTCAATGACTGCGAATGGTGTTTCAGCGCAGAGGTCGCCGAGCCAGGTCAAAGGCGTAGGCTTCAGGAGCCTATCCTGTAGGGGTTCGTGGGTTCGAATCCCACCCTCTGCACTACGCAGGAACACAGGGAACTTTTTGTCATATTTGTTGACTTCTACAAAAGTGGACTTGTAATTCATAAAATCTAATAAAACAAAAATTCCAAGCGTACGGTTATGTGTATCTTACCAAATTTCGCAACGCGTGATCTTACAGAACTTGAGCAAAAAAGAGAAAAAGAAACTAAGAAAACCGAAGCTAAAAAGTTGGAAATAATTATACCCGAGCAACCAATGTTAGAGAATTCAATTTAATCTGCAAGCGCGCGGCGCCATCATTTCAATCGCAGCAAAGGCGGTAGACCATTTTAGAAAAAACGTAAGATTGCTCATGGCTTCGCTTTTTCTTTTTTCAGCGCTGCTATGAAGCAGTTTTTGTGATATATTTTCCCATAGTTTTCAGGTTTAACGTAGTAATTAGCTTCCGCCCATTTCCACATTTGACCCCGCGTGGGGTATTTGCCAACTAAAATGAAATCTTCAAATTCTTTTACGGGTTTACCGCAGTACTCGCAGTTCATGCTTGAACACACTTCTTTGCTGTTGATGGCTAGTTTTTAGGATAAAAGTTTTTGTCCCTAATTCAGAGAAAATGACCATTGAACATTAAGCTTAAATCCGCTAAAGCAGTAAGCCCACGCCTAACTCCAGTAGAACTCGGGAAACATAGGCGCATAAAAGACAAAATGCACTATTAAGAACACAAAAAACAGCGTGCTCAGCACTACTGCTTTCGCTTTGATAGACCTTGCGATTCTATACGTTAATAGTCCCCAGAAAAACACGTACAAGTCGTTTGCGATAACGTAAATTGGAATGGTGGCTGCCTGCCCGTTCTTGGTAAGATGCTCTGCGTCGTTCATGAATGGAATCAACGCGCCAACAGCAAAGAATATGCAAAGCGCTAAAACCTGCAGAAGTCGCTTGCCCTTTTTTTCGCCATAGTCATAAAACTTAAACGTGAGAAACAGCCCAAGCGCCGCCACAGAACCGTTGAATACGTGCCCCCATATTGTAAAACCCGGCGGCATGTGAGCACCGTAGGGTTGGAAGTTGAAACCGTAGATTATTGACAGCACCCTGTCTAGGACCATGAAGGAAAAGTAGAAAATGCCAATTGTCAGCAAGAGTGAGGCTACGGTTTCTTTTCTAAGAGCATGAACCATGGAGCTAGGTTAACGTGAACGTTTTATAAGTTTATTCGCGCTTAGCGAGCACATAGTACTGCGGCAAAAAAGGTTGCCTACACTTCTTTCCTTATAGTTATCTTTGTTTTCTGCTGGCTTTAACTTCCTAACCTCTTTCCCTTTTCTGCTTCTGGCGCCTATCCCAATAATACAAAAATGTGGCTGGAAACTCGAAGCATGCCAAAAACAAAAGCCGCTCAAAAGTTAGCATTGGAAAAAACATCAGCAGGAGGAAATAGCCAATTAATCCAGAAGCCGCAAAAAGTAAAGCTACAAGATTTATGTTCACTTTTTTCTTCGCCTTTCGTTAGAACCGAGTTTTCTTATAACCTTTGCTTTTTGTTGGCTTTTGAGGTTTAAATCCTACACACAGTCCCTGAAGTTTTTTAAACATAAAGCATACAAGAAAAATGCAGTGAAAAAAGTGGCTTATTTACGTAAAAAGAAGGAAACAGTCGAAATAGACTATCCGTTAGCCGAGATTTGGGCGGCTATTCCAAAGGCTCTCACCAGCCTAGAATGGACCGCGGAACAAGTTGATGACACAGCGCACCATGTTAAAGCCAAGACGAAAGCGGGTTTTATTTCATATGCCTCAGTGCTCCTGATCAACGCGGTGGCTGTGGACGAGAAAACTGCAAGAGTAACGGTTACAGTGGAAACGCCAGTTACCACAATTACCTCCATATTTGATTTTGGACGAACACACGACCGCATCGAACTATTCTTTGAGGCGTTGGCGAAACAGTTAACTAGCCACGAAAATACTGGATAATACACATGTCAGTCCACCCTGTTACGCTTGGCAAGGAAAACGAGAATTATAGAACCTGCGATTACAGAAACTACTTGAAAAAGATTTAACATTCACCAGCAGGAGCTTACACTGACATGTTATGGCATGTGCTATTTTATCTAGCTACAACAAAAGCAATTTTGACGACAGCGCGGTACTCCACAATTTTGTTCTCCTTCACCTTTGCGGTGCAACGCTTCACATGAACGCTCTTGATGTTTTTAACGGTTTTAGCTGCTTCATCAATAGCGTTTTGGGTTGCCTCTCTCCAGCCCTCTGCTGAACTGCCTATTAACTCGATTATCTTCACAACCATAATCTCTACACCTCCACAGAGAATAACGGTTTCAAGACACTTCAGTCTTTCGGCAAGAGTAACAAAAAGGAAAAAGGACTTGAAGCTTCCGTACTTTAAAGCTGATGTGCTATTCGAGTATTTGTGCCCGTTTAAACGCGTACCATGCGACAAACAAGAACACGAAAATGTACACGAACGCTACGGCTATTGACTTCAGCGCGATAATTCCGATCGACTCTGTGTAAAGCTGTATTACCTGAGGCGGGTGCTCTGGTGTGGCCGAGATATAGTCTGTTCTAGTGACGTTGACAGTTGCTGAGGGATACAGCGCATAGTTCGCCAAGTTTGTGCCGATGCTGTCTGTTCCTGTTGCTATTGTATTTACCGGTATGGTTATGTTCTGGATTGTTATGTTCTGGCTTCTTTGAGCTACATTCAGTGTTCCTGAAGCGCCGCTTCCTGGTATATAGTTTAGAATCTCTGGTTGATCTGAAAAACTTATAATAATTGACCCTGCAAAAGTTAAGCTGATGAATAAGCCTAGGGCGCCGAGAGCGGCGAGTAACGAGTTTTTTGAGATGGAACCTATTGCTAAAACTATTGCGACCCATATGAAAGTGCTAATAATGTTTCCCAAAAGCACAAGCGGCACCAAGTGAAGGTTTTCTTGAGGACCATACACGAATATTCCGCCAATAGTGGCGTATGTGAAGAGTACCGCGTAAGTCACTATGATAACTATGAATGCTGCGAATAGTTTGCCGAGGAAAACCATTGTTCTAGAGACAGGTTTCGTTAGCAACGGAACAATCGTGCCACTTTCAAATTCACCTGAGATGCTGTTCATAACTGTCACGATGGCGAAAAGAAAGAATACGAGGTTACCCGCGCTAAAGGTAACTGCAAAGTCTGGATTCTGACCTACTTCAAACATCGCAGGTAACGCGAACTGTACAGTGATTAAAGCAAACGCGGCTATGAGTAGGCCTATGAACTTTTTCTTTCGGATGTTCCAAAGCATTTCGTATTTTACGACTGCCCAGAAGCGGTTTATCCAGCTTGGGCGTGGTCTATTTGCCCTACGCGTGGCTGTATCCATTAGGCTTTGTCTCCTTGTTGTTTGCTGATGAGTTGCATAAAGACATTTTCGAGGCTTTGCCGCTGTAAATTCATGGAAACGATAATGCCTCCGACTTTTGTTATTTCCTGAGACACTTGAGGTCTCACATCATCGTGTGTTTTCAAATCTATACTCAAAGTGTTGCCGCTCTGCGCCACTTCAGCGACAAAGGGCAACTTTTTCACAGCGTTAATAATTGCTTTGGAGAGTTTAGCTACTTCCACTTGTAGCGTGACTGGTCCTGAAATCTTGCTTGACACGTTCTGCAGCGTATCTGAAACTAATGCTTCTCCGCGGTTAATTATGGTAACGTGAGTGCAGACTTGTTCAACCTCGAACAGCAGGTGGGAGGAGACAAAAACGGTTCTGCCCTCTTTAGCTATCGCCTTCACAAGTTCTCTGACTTCCACCATGCCAACAGGGTCTAAACCGAGGCTAGGCTCGTCCAAAATGATCAGTTCAGGGTTGTTCAGAAGCGCCTGTGCGATGCCTATGCGTTGCTGCATTCCTTTGCTGTATTTTCCGATAAGGTCGTTTTCTCTGCCTTTAAGCCCGACTAGTTCCACTAGTTTCGGTATTTGCTCTTTGCGCTCCTGCTTAGTCATGCCGTACATTTGACCATAAATGTCCAGAAGTTCTGAGCCTTCCAAGTGTTTGGGGAACTTCGGCAACTCGGGCATGTAGCCAATGTTTAATCTGGCATCTGCTTGGTCTCCATCCACTTCTTGACCGAAAATTTTGACGGTGCCTTCGTTCGGTCTTAACAGCCCCACGAGAATTTTTATTGTTGTGGTCTTTCCTGCGCCGTTGGGGCCTAGAAAACCGTGGATCGTGTTTCGCTGTACCTTTAGGTTTAGCTTGTTAACTGCGGTTAGTGAACCGTACCTTTTGGTTAAGCTGTTAGTTTCAATGGCAAGTTCCATCTGCGAAAGTCCTCAACATACCTATTCCCATTTAAGGGCATATAAGCGTTAAACATAGTTTCGCAAGAGAGGGTAATGGCGGCTGAGAGCAGAAAAGCCGTCAAGCGTCAGTTCTACGCTAAAGTTCAATGCATTTACAAGGGAGGGGTAGGCTTCGTGCGCGTGTTAGCGTTTAGTCGTATTTTTTTAGTTTGATCATTTTTCTGTAGTTTTTTAGGTCTTTTGAGACGCATTTGAGGAGGCGTAGTTCTTCCATTGTTTTTTCGAATTTTGTTAGTTCTTCGTGGGCTTCGCGGTGTAGCATTTTTTCTTTAGCCATGATTTTTGCGGCCTTTTGTTTGTGTAATTTTTTGTTGGAGGGCGTTTGTCATTGTTTGTTGGCTGTCCAGTTGCCAATCCGTCATCGAGGAGAAAGGAGAAGGCTTCGAGAACGGAAAAAATTTTGTTGGCTGGCTGGTGTAGCCTTCAACCTCAAGTAGCCCTCCACATTGCGTCATAAGACTTAAGACACTATACACTTATAAAAGTATTGTGCATTACAACTACGAACGCTTAACCTATAGCTAAAACGCCTTCCAAAATCTTCTTCTCAGGAACATCCAACTGCTTAGACAACCACATCTTCAAAAGCGCCGCAAATTTGGGCAACTCACCGCTATACGTTATGATCTGATTACCCTTAAGCGCGTCAGCCTGAAAAGTCTTCTCTGCCTCCTTAACCATGAAAGACAGCGTCTGAGCCTGAAAAGCCAAAGTCTGAAAATCCTCCCATTGTTTGCACCGCAAAATCACAGGCGGACCATGAATCATACTAGCTTGCGTCACTTCAGTCTTTTGCGCCTCAGTCAGGGCAGGAGCTTCGCGAGGCGATGTGGATAAGTAATTAATCAGGCTGCCGATTTCATTTTGCAAGCCGCTTATTCTTTCCTCTACTTTCTCCACTTTGGTGCTTAACTCGCCAGTCTCGCCCAGCGCCGCTGTAACCGTACCTAACTCATTTATCAGCCTATCTAAGTCCTTCTCATGTTCTTTGAGAACGTTTACTATGAAGTCTAAGGCTTCCAGCGCTTCGTCTTTTGACTGCGGTCTCTTAGACATCGGGTCCATCCCTGACTTTCAAATTATTCAATATAGGCTAGCAGTAATAAACGTAGCGAATCCTCAAAACATATCCATGTGAAGACATAACCATACGTATTAAGAATAGTGTCTTTAAATGGAGATTTCACCCGCATAAACTCTTTCCTTTTTCTTTTTTTGTTTTCTCCCTTATTTTGGGTTTTTTTGTTCAACACAAAGACAGAAAGCGCTTTTGATGTTCACTCGCGCAATCTCCTCTTTTCCTTTTTTTGGTTAAAGCCATTTTGATCCCCTTGTAATAGATTTCTCTCAGCAGATGTATTCCATGATAAATGTTGTTGGCTATCGCGAGTCCGGTAGTTCTGTGAACGATACTTTTAAGTTATTTGCCGCCAGTTAAAAAAGCAATTCTGAGTGTTGAAACCATGAAAATGAGAATGATAAAATTAAACCCTGAATTCCTTATACAAACACTGCAAGGAAAAACAGCGCCTTTCACTTCCAACCTACCAGACGACACTGAACTATTAGAGATTAAGTATGACTTGTTTTCCAAGCAAGTATTCGCAATCATAAGAAGCGACAGTTTCGAGGACGTTGCAGACGCATATCCAATTCCAGAGTTCAAGGTAATCTACACGAAAAGCTCCAAAGCCGAATCTAAGCCCAAAACAAGCACTAAGGTTGAATCTAAGCCCACAGAAAAACCGCGGATTCAAACAAGCCAGGACGTAAGAGGGGTAGAAGAAGAGTTCAGCTCAGAACAGCGTGAGCTGTTAAGTTTCACGGTAGACGGAGATTTCGTCGTGGTAAAGCCAATTCAGTACTTGAAGGCTGAATGGAACGAAATTAACGATGTCGTGAAAAGTATAGGTGGCAGATGGGTGAAAGGCGACATCATTAGCTACTGGGAAATACCAATCCAATAAACCCACAAAAACAGTTTTGATACACCAGAAGCAAATTGATAACCAAAAGTCACGGAAAGTTGCGGCTGGTTGCTGGCTGTGCTCTCTTGCAAGGACTGAACTGATGTGCAATTTTTTTGTCTATACCCCCTCCTATATATAGGTTCAACCGAAGCGTAGACTAGCGCACCGCGGCTCGGAAAACGCTATATTCAACCAGCCACTCAAACCTACATACCTACACATACTATATAGAGAGAACGCGCGCATAGATGGAGAGGGGTCCCATGTTTTTTCGCGGCAAATTGAGTTAAAGTATTTGGGCGACTGCTGGACGTGCAGAAAGGGGCGGGTCCAAATCCGGTCCGGCCCACCACGACAAGACCCGAGACATTTCCTCATCCAAGTTGTTAACGTAGAAAGCGAAAGTGAACACGTATTTCCTTTTGCTTAGTGTTTGCGTTTCTTGAAGTAGAGTACTCCACCCATGCTGACGACAGCAAATGAAGCTGAAGCTGTAACAACAAGCAGTGTCGGGAAAGGCTCTTGTTCTGGCTGAGGTTCTGGTGTAGGAGTTGGCTCTGGAGAAGGAGATGCGGTGGGAGAGGGGGTTGGCGTTGCTGTTGGTTGAGGCGTAGATGTTGCCGTTGGAGTTGGTGTAGGTGCTGGTGTGGATGTCGGTGCAGGCGTTGGAGTTGGTGTAGGCGTAGGAGCCGGTGTTGGCTGTGGCGTTGTAAAGTCCGGTGAACCCAAGGCAATGATAGCTCCAGCTCTCAGTCCTACGTAGAGAACGCCGTGATCTATGGTAGCCGTGGAAACAATCGGACTGCCTGTGTTGTAACGCCATATCTCAGATCCTGAAGTTGCATCCAGAGCATACAGGTTGCCGTCGCTTCCGCCTACGTAAACAACTCCGCCCACTACAGTAGGAGAAGCCTGCATAGCATACTGATCTGTAGTAGTAAAATGCCAAAGCTCTGAACCATTAGTTGCATTAAGCGCGAAGACTCCGTTTCCAGCTGAAAGATAGATTTTGCCGTTGGAAAACGTCGGCGAAGAATAACCAGACTGCAGCGTTGCTGCCGTATGATTCCAAATTAAACTACCGCTTGCAGCATCAAGAGCAAATACATTGCCATTATGGCAAGAAGTGTAGACAACGCCATTGTGGACAACGGGTGAAGAAGTCATATCGTCGCCACCGTTGAATTTCCAGCGCAGTGTACCCGTCGCAGCGTTTAAAGCATATAGGTAGCCATCGCGTCCGCCTACAAAGACAGTGTTTCCGTAGACGGCAGGTGAAGAATTAACATAATTGCTGGTTGTATACTGCCACAATAGTTGCCCATCCGATGTTCTGAAAGCATAAAGGCGATGTTCGACCATAGAACCCACATAAAGTATCCCATCAGAAACGGCTGGGGTAGAAACAAAAAAGTCCCACCCTTCTGTCGTTTCCCATATTTGTTCGCCAGTATAAGCATTCACGGCACACACACCGTCCATTGTGGCAATGTAAACTACACCATCGACAACCACGGGGGAAGGAAGATTACTACTACCTGTGTTGAATCGCCAATAACAAATGCCCGTAAATGAATCCAAGGCGTAGACATAGCCATTTTGGGACCCTTCATACAATATGCCATTAACAACAGCTGGAGAAGAGTCGACCGCATTCCCCAAGTCACCTCGATCCACAACAAATTTCCAAAGCAAATCGTGGCTACTGACAGGAATGTTGTCTGCTGTGCCTGAATGCTGCAGGTCATGCATAAACATCGGCCAAGAAGTGGTTGGAGAGCCAACCACTGTAAAGTTAGCACAAGCAGCGACGTCTGAGTTGTCGGTAACTAGTATTTGGTAAGTTCCCGGCGCGGTTGAGGGATTAATTTGGAAGTTCCCTGAGAAATGTCCAAGAGAGTCAACCGTTGAGTTGCTAAGAGTTACAGGTTGGTCACCGAAAGTTGCGGAAACCATCGAATTTGAGGTAAACCCTGATCCAGAGATAGAAACAGTTGTGCCGGCTAAGTTAACTTTTGGAGATAAAGATATGGATGATTGGACCGCTTTACCGAAAGCATAGAGGTAACCGCTGATGCCTCTTATGTAAAGTACTCTATTGGCGATTGCAGGTGATGAAGCTGTGCCATAGTTACCAATTGAATAACTCCACAGTTCGTCGCCTGTAGCAGCATCGAGCGCGTACATGACGCCGTTACCGCCTGCCAAGTAGACGTTTCCTCCGGCAGCAGCAACAGAGGAACCCATCCCTGGAGAGATGGGGTAATTCCAAATTTTAGCACCTGTGCTAGCATTTAGAGCAAAAACACCGTTGTGACCGCTTCCAATATAAACAATGCCGTTGGATACTACGGCGGTTGAATGAGGACTGTAGCCGATAGTGTAGTTCCATATGGGTGCACCAGTTTCAGCGTCTAACGCATAAAAGAGGTTGCTTGCACAGGAGATGTAAAGTATGCCGTTGGCAACTGCAGGACTATTATCTGTGTTGCTCATATATTCAAGGTCTCTGCTCCACCTAAGCGTCCCATTCTGCGCATTCAAAGCATACACGTAACCAGATTCGCTGATGTAAACGGTGTCGTCGACCACTATGGGGGATCCGCCTCCGTTGCCACTAAGAGATATGCGCCAAATCAATGAACCTGTTGAGGAGTTTAACGCAGTGACCGTGCCAGTCGAACGTGCATAGAAAACTCCGTTAACGACAGCAGGAGAGGAACAGCTATAGCTATCCGAAAAATTCCATATCTCTTCACCAGTGGCTGCATCCAAAGCGAAATCCGTTCCAACCCAACTCCTAAAATAAATAACCCCGTCTACAACAACTGGAGAAGAGACAGAAAGCCCATAATCCCCATCAGCCGTACAGTTCCACAGTTGGGTACCGCTAGAGGCGTTTAACGCATACATGTATCCATCATCTGAGCCAATGTAAACTACGCCGCCTACTATAGCAGGTGATGAACCAACTATGGAAGAAGCATCTTCGTCCATGAGGACGTCTGTTGCCCATAGCAGGTCATGGGTTACTGGAGCTATGTTGTCAGGAGAACCAGAGTTTGCGGCGTCATAGCGAAACATCGGCCAATCATCAACACCTGAATCCGCCACCCCAACATTAACAATATGCAGCGTTCCAGCTGCTGCTGAAAATGAAAGCACCAATACTAGTGCTAGTGCTAATGCGGTTGTTTTCATGAGCACCGAATCTCTTTTTCGCTGCTCTGATACCCTGCTTAATTATAGGCTGTTCGGTGATTAAAGCGTTATTGTCAAGGTTTCTTGACTCAAGTTTTCTTGACTAACGCTCTGCTGCAGGAATGCAACGTTTTTATTTCTCAGTGCAGAGGTTGCGCAGCGAGTTGGTGTGCAATGGTTAGGAAAAAGGGTTTAGCTGCAGTCCAGAGTTGGCCGCAGCCTAAACAGTCCGAGCACCCTTCTAAGATTCTGAATACGATTTGGCAGCTGAAAAAGCAAGACTATGCCGAAGGAACATTAAAGGCGTATGAGTCTAGGCTAAAAATGCTTGCTAAACACGTTTCGCTCAATATTCCAGACACTGTAAAAACATTTTTGTCAAGGTTTCTTGACCAACCGCCCGTTTTTTAGTCAAAATTTCTTGAAGTAGACTCGTGGAGCTGCACTTGAGTTCAAGGTATTTATAAGGGAGGGGTAGTCTCCGCAGAGCACTAGCGCCCAAACTACGAAGCGTGGTCAACGACTTCCAGAACCTTCACCGCGGAGCCTATCCACCTCAGGTAAGCGTTCAACGCGGCACGCAGGGCAACCGTGTCTTTCGCTTCGACCTTCAGAACCAGAAAGTTGCCTTCTCTCTCTAAAACCGCTTTAGCTCGCGTGGTAACTGGTCTGTTAGCCTCTGGCGCTAAAGCATCAAGAAGCGTTGTCAACTGTTTTTCTGAAGAGAACTGCAAGCGAACAGATGCTTTAGCCTTCATTAAGCCTGCTCCTAACTGAGAGGAGGTTCAGCGTTTCATAAATACGTTACAGCGGTAAACCAAGAAAGATGAAAAGAAAAGAGCGTTTATTCGGTTTCTTCTTCTGCTGTTGCGACAGCCTTTGCCGTCTCTTCTATGGGTGCGCCTTTAGCTGCGCGTTTGGCTACGACTCCGAGTTTTGTGACAGGCGTGTATGCTCCACCAGCAAACGTGTAGCCGCACTTTCTGCATTTCCAGACGCCGACGCTTTCACGTTTAACCCTTACGAAACCGCATTGTGGGCACCTGTGGGGCTTCTTCAGCTCCGTGATCACTTTTACGTAGCGTTTTCTCACGGTGGAGCCGTATCGTGTGCCTAAACCCCGTGATGGACCTACTTTCTTGGTTCTCGGCAACGTCTTCACCAATCCATTTTTTTGCGTAGTTCCGCAACTTTTTCCTGTACAATCTTTGAGGCTTCTAAAATCTGTTGCGGTGTAAAATAGCCCATGCCGCCCTTTTGTATAGCGCAAATGTTGCCTTTATCATTGATCGCCATTGAAATCCTCGCATCCATTACCTGCTCCTCTTCCAACCACGGGTCAACAATCAACTTCCCGTTTATCTTTCCAAGAGTCACCGTTATAGGGTGGTCCTTCATCGGAAGCGAAGTGTATCCCTGCTTGATCTTTACCTCTCCATCTTTGACCTCGTAGTTAGGCATCTTCGTGTTACGCAAGGCAGCCACTGCGGCTAAAGCGGAAGCATCTATCAAAT
>Ga0315548_1003294_pt1 | contig 12157 bp, 7 predicted proteins | sample SalMarSW160110MG_2_FD_202540 | JGI IMG/M metagenome (GOLD analysis project Ga0315548, IMG submission 202540) | Salt marsh sediment microbial communities from the Plum Island Ecosystem LTER, Massachusetts, United States - Salt Marsh Sediment SW1601-110 ... | reverse complement strand
GGAGTTGTGGGACAGGAGCAGGTGCTCCCAGGCACGCTCCACTTCTGAGGAACCGGGATGGGCTAGCTCGGCTTTTAAAATCATCTCCCGCACCCGGCGGGTGAGATCCCAGAGAGATTGAGCATCCCCCTCGGTGAATGTCTCTATTGTTGTGTTACCCAGAAAATCTTCAAGGACCACCTCCCGCTGCGGAGGGTGTTGTTGGATGAACTCACCGATGGTCACGAAGCGGACCTCCGGGAGAGCCGCCAATCCCGAAAGAAATTCCTGGAAAACGGCTTCGGTTCCGCTAAAACCGCTGTTGTAGGCATCGATAAAGATCGTTTCGGCATCCCGCTTGAACAGCAGCAGTGCGTCGTGATGTTCATCGGCAAAACCCCTTACTCCATGGATCATCTCCCCAATAGGCAGCTGGCCCTTCATCATCACTTTGAAAAAGCGTGCAGGCAGGCCCGGGAGCTGATAAACCGCAGGTACCACGGTTATACGCACATCCCGGCTCACGGCTGTATAGGATGTGTGGATTTCCCCCCTCCTTGTGCTGCCCTTTTCGTTGCCCGAATCCGCAGTCAGGGCTTTTTCGAGCAAGCTCGACAATACGACAACCCATTTCAGTCCCTCACTCTTCAGCACTTTGACCATGTCGTAGGTGTAGGCCATCTCCGAGGGAAGAAATCCTGCGGGTTGGATACCGAACACCTCCCGGTCGATCTCCAAACCCCTCCGTATCTGGCGGGCCATCTCCTCCGGCAGGAGCAGCTGGGGGATCGGATGCGTGTAGGTATAGGTTCCCAGCTCGAAAGACCGCTCCAGATTTTCCGTTATCGTGGCTAATACGCCGGGCTCCATCTGTTGCAGTGTACGTGTTGAATAACCGGAGAGGAACAGATCGGCCTTGGCGCCGTGGTCGAGAAGCAGGCGGAGCAGCGGTATATAGCCCCTGTCGATGATCGGCCGCTCTTCTCCCACCTCGATAACACTGCGTTGAATGTTGAAGTTGAATGCAAAGGCTACATGAATCATTGAATCCATTGTAATGGTGCCGCGCGTTTAGGCAAGAACACGAATTCACACAGGTTTCCAGCCGCTTAGCCCATAAGCACATCCTCGACCAATCGAGAACAAACAAACCTTTACGTAGATGAACTTGACAGCACGAATTTCGATATCTATAATTTTCTATACTCAATAATCCAAGGAGGTGGGCTATGAAACGTCTCGTTTTCGTCGCACTCCTGGCTCTTTGTGCAGGCTTATTGTTTGCCGGCGGCAGCCAGGGAGAAACAGCCATGGCTGAGAAGATCGAGCTGCGCTACATGATGTGGGATCCCCAGATCATCGAGAAGGAGCAGGCTCTGGCACAGAAATTCCACGAGCTGAATCCGAATGTCTCCATAACCGTGGAAGGTATTGCCTATGCACAGTTCTGGGAGAAGATACAGGCCATGGCCGCCGCCAAGACTCTGCCCGACGTGTTTTGGATGGCGGTAGATAGGGTTAAGGACAATCAGAGGATGGGAGCGCTTCTTGATCTGCAGCCTTACGTGGATAAACTCGACAAAAGCAACTACTTCGAGAGCGTCTTCAATGTCTTGCGGGCCCCTAATGCCAATGGCGACATGTACGCCTTTCCCTATGCCTGGGTAGTCTGCATTTTTTATTACAATATGCGCCTCTTCGATGAAGCAGGACTCCAATATCCACCGGAGAAGTGGACGTGGGACGAGATGCGGAACTTGGCCATCAAGCTGACTAAGGATATCGACGGAGACGGCAATGCAGATCAGTGGGGCTACTGGGTCAAGGGACGGTACACCCACACCTGGTCTTATGTGTATAACAACGGAGCGCAGATGGTGAGTGATGATTTCAAGAGATGCCTTCTCGATGAAGGCAAAGGCAAGGAGGCGATGAAATTCCTGGCGGACCTGGTAATAAAGGACAAGGTATCTCCTACGCCGGCTCAGACAAAGGGCGTGAGTACGTTCTTCACGACCGGGAAAATCGCCATGTGCACCGAGGGCAGCTGGCGCATCGACACGTATAGAAAGAGTCTGGCGGATCCATTTGGCATTACCTACCTTCCGCTGGGACCGGGTTCCGGAGGCAAATACGATAGCTTCGGATGGCCTGACTCCTACGCCATTTCCGCCTATACGAAACATCCGGATGAATCCTGGGCCTGGACCGAATACATGGCCGGCCCGGGAAGACCTGTAGACTCGGTCCTGGGAGGAAAAGTATCCATCTGGAAAAAAAGCGCTCTCTCCGATGCCTGGGCGGAGAAAAACATGCTTCCCGAGAACAAGGACCTGGTGCTAAAAGCGGGAGCGCTGATCGGCAAGAACGTTACCTTCGCCCCGGGTTGGCCGGAGTGGAGCGATCAGATCGCGGCCTCTGATTTCGATAAGATTCTGCTAGGGGAAGGTGATTTCGACACAGTGATGGCGGAAATGACAGAAAAGATAGATAAGGTCCTAGCTCGGTACTAGGCAGGATCACCGTTTATACGGCTTCGGTTCCCGAAGGAACCGAAGCTGTTTTTTTAAAGATGGCCATAAAGAATCTTTTGGGCTCGACCCGCTTCGAAAAATACGTCGCACCCTATATCTTCATCCTTCCCATGCTGGTCGGCCTTTTCGTATTCCGCCTGGGACCTGTTGTCTGGTCTTTTCTCCTTAGTTTTCAAAAGTACAATCCCTTTCAGGGAGGGGCATGGATCGGTCTGCAGAACTACAAGGAGCTACTGCAAGACAAGGATTTTCATCAAGTATTTTTCAATACCCTCAAATTCACCTTAATGTACCTGCCGCTCGGTGTGATCTCCTCCCTTATTCTGGCGGTTCTGGTCAACAACAAGCTGAAAGGAATCGTAATCTTCAGGGCCATCTACTTCCTGCCGGTTATCAGTGCCGTGGCTGCGGTGGGAACGATCTGGGCCTGGTTGCTCAATCCTTTATTCGGCCTTGTCAACTATCTGATCAAAGCCGTCTTCGGTATAATCGGTCCGGAGTGGCTGGGAAGCCCCAAGACGGCTCTGTTTACACTGGTTTTGGTGAATATCTGGCTGACCATGGGATACGCCATGGTCATCTTTCTCGCCGGGCTTCAGGGGGTTCCTCAGGAGCTGCTGGATGCCGCTTGGGTGGATGGAGCGGGAAAAGTTAAACGCTTCTTTCGTATCGTGTTGCCCCTCCTGTCACCGACCACCTTCTTCGTGATCATCATCACCATCATCCGCTCCTTCCAAATCTTCGATCTGGTCTATATTATGACGGCCCCGGCTGCCGGTGAAGGAGGCGCTGTCGGTGGACCGGCCAATTCTACAAACGTTCTGGTTATATCCATCTTTCTAAATGCCTTCAGCTTCTACAGGATGGGTTACGGTGCCGCTCAGGCCTACGTTCTGTTCCTCATGGTAGCGTTTATCACTTTCTTCCAGTTCCGTTTTCAGAAACGGTGGGTGCACTATCAATGATATCTACCCGAAGAAAGATAAAAATTTTTCTTGGTCACTCCCTTCATTACCTGATTCTAACAGCCATAGCCTTGACCATCCTGGTACCGTTTACCTGGATGCTGTCAACCTCTCTGAAAGGCAGGGGTGTGCTTCAGGAGATTCCTCCCCGTCTGATCCCTGAAAAATTCCATTGGAGTAACTATAAGGATGTCCTGCTCAAGTACCATTTCCTGCGTTACAGTCTAAACTCGATCTATGTGGCCCTGATGACGGGGATCGGCCAACTTTTTACCTGCTCCCTGGCGGGGTTCGCTTTCGCCCGGCTTAAGTTCTGGGGCCGGGATGTATTGTTCGCCCTTCTTTTAGCCACCATGATGATCCCCCTTCAGGTGATGATCATCCCGGAATTTCTTATAATGATGGGTTTGGGCTGGATCGACCATCCCCTCTTCCTCGCCCTCATCGTCCCTTCCTGGCTGGCCGGCTCTTTCGGCACTTTCATGCTCCGGCAATTTTTCATGACCGTTCCGACAGATCTTGAAGACGCTGGACGAATCGACGGCTGTACGATCTTCGGCATCTACTGGCGGATATTCCTGCCTCTCTCCCTGCCCTCACTGGCCACTCTGTTCATTTTTGGGGTCATGTCCTCTTGGAACGACCTGCTGCGCCCGATCCTTTACCTGAGCTCCCAGAAGAGGATGACTTTGACCATTGGCCTGGCCGCTTTCTCCCGCCAGTACGAGGTGAACGAAAACCTGAAGATGGCAGGCTCTCTTTTCACCCTACTGCCTCTGTTGATCCTCTACGCCTTTGCCCAGAAGTACTTCGTGCAGGGCATTACCCTGTCGGGATTGAAGGGATAGCCGGCATACCAGGTTCTGGGCCTGATGGTTTCAAAACGGTACCGCGGAGTTCCTCTGTACACCTTCTTTCGGAAATAGCAGCGGCACTCTCTCCCTCCGGTGCCGGTACGACGACAGATCTCATACCGATCGCCGCAGCGATTGATTTTCATGAAAAACGAAGCGCTGCGGCTGTCCCCCGCTTCAACAACCGTTAAAAGCAAGCACCCCTTTGCGTCGATCCGTCGTTCCACAATCAGGAACGGTCCGTCCGAACGGGTCGATTGGGTATATGAATTATAACAGACCCGAGATCCATCGGTCTTCCAGGTCACTTCCTCGTAGTGGTGTAACAATCCGTCGTAGTCCGAATAAATCCAGGTACCGATAAGGACGTCGAATCCCGGATCTTCCAGGAGAGAATCTGCAATAACAGGACTCAAGCAGCCAGTGACGAAAATAATTAAGGCGAAGATCCAAAAAACAAATAATCTCGCAGCCTTCTTCCGCTTTTTCCCTGAACTCATCTCGGAAAATCGTACTCAGTCGTAGTTCCAGAATCGTGGCAAGAGGCGTTGCAGGATCGTCCGGACACATTTTTTTTCGATATGTTCTAAGACAGTGGTTTGTACTATAATTTCAGTACAGTCGTGCACCAATCGTCAGGCTCCAACAGGCGAATAGAGCCATGGACGACCTGCAGACCGGAAAATCCGACTCCGAAACACGATCCCGACACCGCCTTTACCTGCTCGGACCTCCGGACCTAAAACGCCATGGGCGCACGGTGAAAATCGAGCGCCAGAAAACCATGGCACTTCTTGCCTACCTGATCGTGACCGATCAGAGACACAGCCGCGATGAATTGGCAACACTTCTGTGGCCGGACTGCGACCAGAGCCATGCCAGGGCGAACCTGCGTCGCTGCCTCTCCGAGCTGAGACAAATCTTCGGAAAGGGATTCCTTCGATCGGACCAGGGAAACCTGAAGACCTCCGCTTCTTCGGGTCCTTGGACCGATGCGGTAGTCTTTCAGAAGCTTCTGGAGGCCTGCAGGAAACACGGTCATCCGGTTTCGCAGGTTTGCCCTGACTGCATCCCCCGCCTCGGAGAAGCCGTGGACCTCTACCAGAATGATTTCCTCTTCGGATACAGCCTGAGGGACAGTCCGGAGTTTGACAGGTGGCAATTCGACCAGGCCGAGCGACTTCGGCGTGAGCTCGCTTCGGCCCTGCAACGTCTGGTCCTGGCTTTCACGGATCGGGAGGACTACGATCTGTCCCTCAGGTATGCACGGAAATGGTTGGCTCTGGATCCGCTGTATGAGCCGGCTCACCGGGTCATGATGGAGCTCTTTATAAGACTAGGACAGACGGCGGCGGCCATTAGGCAATATCACGAGTGCGTCCGGGTTCTTAAGATCGAGCTGGGCATAGAGCCCGAGGAACAGACTTCGGAACTGTACAGGGCAATTAGGGAAAAACGTTTGAAACCACCTGAGGTCGAGGAACCAAAAGAACGGCCAGGTTTTAGTCGGGAGGCGGAGGCTCTCGAAGAGATCCGCATCGTGACCGCCCTGCACATCGGCTTCGGGCCTCGCAGGGACATAGCCTGGGAGAACTGCATCGATCAAAGTCCCTCGGTGGTCAATCCTCTAATGACCCGCATTAGGGAAGTACTGGGCGGGATCAAAGCCCATGTGGCGCCCCTCTACGGAGAGGATCTGCTGGCCGTGCTCGGAATGTCGCAGAGTCACGAGGATGACCCGGAGCGGGCAGTTCTCGCCGCTCTTGAAATTCGCGATCTTGCTGCCAGGAGCGGCTTCAGTATTACGGCGGGCATCCACACCGGTGCTGCTTACATAGGAGCAACCGACAAAGACCCTGAACCGCCTTCCTCTGTAATGGGCCCGGTCGTGAACCGGGCGGCCCGTCTTCGCTACAGAGCCCTGGAAAACCAGATTCTCGTTGGTGAGGCAACCTACCGCCATATCAGGAAAGCCTTCCAGTTCGATTCTCTCGAACTGGGTTCTCCCGGCACAGGAGAGCCCCTGAAAGCATATTCGGTTATCGAAGTTCTGCAGCATCCCATGAAATCCTACGGCATCGAAGGCCTGCAAGTGCCTCTCGTCGGCCGGGAGCGCGCCCTCGGCGATTTGAAAAGCGCCTTCGGCGATGTCACCCACGGCCTTGGCCGCTTTGTTGCAATTATAGGAGAAGCGGGCATCGGGAAATCGAGGCTCATCGGCGAATTAAAGCAGACTGCCGAAGCCGACATCAACAAGCCGCTGTGGCTGGAAGGGCGCTGCACGGAGTTGAGCATGACTACCGGCTATGGGCCTTTTCTCGACCTGTTTCACAGGCTTTTTGGCTGGTCCCCGCAAGATGATGAGGCCGGTCAGGCCTCGCGTATCCGGCGATTCCTGCAAACGATGGGAGACCACAGGGAGCTGAGGCAGGAACAGATCGGAGAGATCGGTCCTATTCTGGGAAAGCTCTTTTCCGTACGCTATGAAAACGAGTGGGACCAGGTTTTGGCCAGCGCCGATTCTCATCAAACCCGACACCGCACCTTTCAGGGGATCCGGGATTTCCTGATTGCCCTATCCCGAAAACGGCCCCTGATCCTGGTCCTGGAAGACCTGCACTGGGCCGACACTCTTTCCCTCGACCTGATCACGCTGCTGATGGAAACGCTGCCCGGGGCGGCAATCCTACTCATATGCCTCTTTCGCCCGGTAAAAGATCACAGTTGCCGCGATCTGATCACCATCGCCTCGCGGAAATGTCCGGGACGTTATACAGAGATTGTTCTGCGCGAACTGACCCAAAAGGAGAGCCTATCCTTCACGGAAGCGCTCCTTGGGAGAAAAGAACTCTCCTCGTCCTTACAAAGCTTCGTCTTTCAAAAATCTCTGGGCAATCCGCTTTACCACCAGGAAATCCTGCGTTCTCTGCTGGAAGAGGGGATCCTGCATTTCGGCGACGGCAAATGGACATTTGAACCGGCTGAAGGCGAGGGTTTTCCGGTTCCCATCACGATCCAAAGCATCATCCAAAACAGGATGGACCACCTGCCCCCCAGGCTGAAACAGCTGCTCCAGCGCGCATCCGTGATCGGTCAGAGCTTTACGGAAAATGTCATCGAGGCGATTGCTCCACCCGCTGTGGAGCTTAAGCCGGCACTGCAGGATCTGACGGATTTCGCCTTTATCTTTCACGAGCGGAGCTTTCCCGAGGTAGAATATTCCTTCCGCCACGTCCTCCTGCAGGAAGCGGTATATCAGAGCATTCCGCAAAAACGCCGGTCCCAGCTCCACCGGCTGACCGCGGAAACGATAGAGAGACTGTTTTCCGACCGTACTGAAGAGCACTACGACCGGCTCGCCTATCACTTCAGCAGAAGCGACGAGACTGGCAAAGCCGTGGAGTATCTGCTCAAAGCCGGTGAAAAGGCCCGCCGGAGCTACTCCAACAAAGAAGCCTGCCGCGACTACAGTGAGGCTCTGAAACGACTGAAATCGCTTTCCCGCAGAACGGATCTCGACAAACAGCGGCTGACTGCACTCCACGGACTCGCTCAGGTGTACCTGCTGACTTCACAGCTGCGGGAAGCTGAGACTTATTTTCGCCAGGCCTTCGATCTCGGCCAAGAACTGGGATTGGAAGCAGAGGACTTGGTCCATCTGCTCCATGGACTGGGGCAGATCGTCTACGCTCAGAGACGATCGGATGACATGATACGCATCGGCAAACAAGGAGTGGCTCTCCTGGGAAAGGAAGGCGCATCCGCCGAGGCAGCCCTGATGAATCTTTCTATTGCCAGAGGTTTCAGAAACAAAAGGGAAAACCAGCGGTTCCTGAACTATACGAAGAGAAACGCGAAGTTCATCAGAAACCTGCCCTACTCTTCGGATCTCCTCTGGCCTTTGCTCGAGATCGCCCGCAGCCAGCTGGACCAGAAAAACCCTGACAAGGCCATGAGTTGGTTCCGGTACATTGAGGAACAGGCGATCGAGCAACAGGATATGCGTGCCTTGGCGTCGGTGCGCGGTGAGATCGGACTGCACATCTACCGTCTCCAAGGAGAGCACCGGCGGGCTATGGAACAGCATCAGAACAATCTTGCGTTGGACCGAAAAATCGGTGCGGGCAGGCTGGCTTTCGACCTGTACCAAGTGGGGCGGAATCGGGAATTAATCGGGGATCTGCCAAAAGCCCTGCAGTACTTTCGTGAGTCCCTGCCCCACACCTATAGGCATGCAAACGAGTTCCCCGGAGTCGTACACAAGAGTATAGGGGTTGTTCTGTTCTGCCTGGGCAAGAAACAAGAAGCCCTGCAGAGTATTTATGAGGGATACCGTCTCCTGCAGGCGGTGGAAGGGGAGTACGATCCTGCCCGGGGCAAGGTGCAGATCGGACAAGATCTGCTTCTGGTCAACGAAATCCCGGAGGCGGTGGCGATGCTGAAAGATGCACTGGAGATACTGAAAAAGCCTGCAGTCAATCCCACCCACGACCAGATGCCCCTGTTCGTCCGGGCTTTGAACGGCCTGGCCGAGGGGCTTAACGACGACGGCGAGTTCCGGGAACTCTGCCGCCGGTTTCTGCAGAAGCACCCGGAGGCCGCGGATTCTCCCTTCCGCCAGTGGTACCTGGACCCGGCCGAACCGTTCTCTTTCGCCGAGCTGATTCTACTAGATCGATTCAAGACTTCCCTATCCGAGGAATGGTTGTGTCAGGATCCCCCGGGCGCCTCCACATTTTCGATCGACCACGGTATCGAGATTCGTGCCTGCAACGGCGGCGAGCTCTGGAGGATCAATGTGAGCAGTCCCCGGCTGACGCGCCCTGTAAGCGGCAATTTCGCCGCCCAAACGGTATGCCGGCCAGCCCTGGAAGACAGACCGTCCATCGGCGGGATCGTGCTCTGGAAAGACAGGAAGAATTTCCTCACCCTGGTAAAGGGAGCGAGGGGTAGAAACGAGATCACCTTCTGCGGCTGCCGGAAAACCGAGGACCTTATCGTGGGCCGCGGACGCCTGCCGGTTGACCTGCTGCATCTTCGCCTGGAACGAAAGAACGACTTGTTTCGAGCCCTCTGCAGTGCCGACGGTGCATCCTGGTGGACCGTCGGCCAGGTTGAGTTTCCCGCTTCCGATCCTCTCGAGATCGGCCTGTTCGCCGTGGGCAAGATAGAGCGCTACCTCTATCCAGGGGCGTTTCCCGAAGGCTCGGCGATCCGATTCGATGAGTTCAGGCTGTATCAATAAAGATAGCAAGAGACTAGAAGTGCTGTACGATCCGGACGGTGCCCGAGCTACCCATTCAGTCCCAGCAATCGTTCCGCGTTTTTGTGAAGGATCTTCTCTATATCTTTCTCGGGGAAGCCGAGGAAGCGCAGGATGCGGTGCTGCTCTTCGAGGTAGCTTATGGTAAAGGTTCTCGGAAACCAGCTGGAATCTGTGGCGAAGAGGATACGATCCGGTCCGACAGTCTCGTAGAACTTGCGGAACAGATCCTGGAGGGTCAGGGTGTAGGCCATCCAGCGGACCCACTGGTTCGAGCCGGAGCTGTCCACATACACGTTCGGGCAGGTCCAGCAGAGGTGCAGTAGTTCCGTAGGGTAACCGGCACCGAAGTGAGGCACAATAAAGTTCACCCGGGGAAAGGCTTTGACCGCATCGTGCAGGGCCAGGGGATTGATGTTCATATGGGAGCTGATCCCCCCGGAGCTGCCGAGAACGCCGAAATGGATGAGCACCGGCGCTTCATACTTTCCGCAGATCTCCCAGAGAGGAAACAGTGCGGGATCGCTGATAGGCCGATCCAGCGAGGGACCGAGGAGCTTGTAGCCTTTCAACCCCAGATCTTTGAGGGCATGCTCCAGCTTGTCGGGGGCGTTTGCTGCAAAGGGATGATGGTGTGCGAAGCCGATGAAGCGGTCGGGGTGATAGCCCACGATCTTTGCCAGCCGTTCATTCCCGCCGCCGGAGACAAAAACCACCCGTTCGATCTCCTTCTGCATGATGTCCCGGTACCAGCGGTCTGAAGCCTCCCTGTCGTCAGCCACTTCTTCCCGTTCCTCCGGGAAATTCCAGGCTTTCCTCCAAATCTCTCCGGGGATATCCGGGACATCCGCTGTTTTCTGCTTGGTGATCTTCTTGGACACCTGAGCGTACCCCGGAAACCAGTCCCCCACAACTGGGAAGTGGGAATGGATGTCGATGACTTTGACTCCTTGGATCATGTTTTTCTTCCCTCGATCAATCGCAGAAGGTTACCTCCCATGATCAGGGAGATCTCCTCCTTTCCGAGCTCCAGGCTTCTGAGAATCGACAACTGCTGGTCCAACACCATCTTGCGATAGCCCCGGGAAAGCATCCGGGAATCGGTACCAAAGATGATCCGCTCTGGACCGAATACTTCGAGGCTTTTCTCGAACACCTGCGAAAGGGTGATTCGGTAGGGAAGATAATCGACCCAGACGTTTTTCCCGCAGGTATCTACGTAGAGATTGTTGACGTGATAGGCCAGGAAGAGCACTTCCCGGAAATATCCGGCTCCGAAATGGGCGATGATGAAAGGAAGCTCGGGGAAATCCTTGAGTACCGGATGAAGCTCGATCGGATTGGCATAGCGCAGGTCCGAATCGTACTGCAGGGTTATACCTAGATGAAAAAGAACGGGAATGCCGAGAGATCGACACTCCTCGTATACAGGATACACCACCCGGTCGGAAGGCAGGAATCCCATGGTTGTGGGATAGAGTTTGAGCCCGACGTATCCCTCTTCCAGCACTCGGCGGCGAAGGCGCTGCGGTGCGTTCGGATCCCTCGGATCAACCGTGGCGAACGCGTAAAACCTCCGGTTATCCGCCCGCACGACCTCTGTCAGCTGATCCTCCTCCGGATAAAGGGAGACGAACACGGCCTTATCCACCCCATGGCGGTCCAGCTCCTCAACCCAGTCTCGGGCGATCTTCTCCGGAGGATCATCATTCTCCTCGCCGAGCTCACTGTTGTATTTCTTCTGAAATCCCTCCGACCACAATGCAAAAGCCCGCCTGTAGCCGTCATCCCTCTCAGTCAACTTTTCTTTGACCCAGCGGTTGGTCCTCGCCGTCATGAGATGCATGTGGGCATCTACGATTTCTATACCGTTAATCATTGCCACTCCACTGCTTCATCGTGTTACTACACACTGTTACTCCCTCGAAAACTCCAAGGTAGCCAGGGTGCTCTCCATCTCGAGAACCACCGCCGGCATCTGCCGGTAGCTGTAGAGGACCTTGGCGCCCCTGCTGCTCTTCAACCGATATCCGTTCATGCGGATGCGAACAGGCAGCCCCGGAGCAGTGGTGCGGATCTCCAGGCGGTTTCCCTCCAGCCAGCGGTACTCCACTCCGATATCGTCGTAACTCCGCAGCGTTTCGTGGGCTTCCCGCAAACTGACGAAACGAATCCACGGGTAGTGCTTGTTGAGGAAGTCGATCATGCCGGCGAACTCTCGCTTGAGCTCCGCCCAGCTCATGCCCTGGGATCGATGAAGATCGAAGATGTCGTCTGCGTGGATGAAGTGAGCCCAGATCCCGGCACCCGAAGCTGCGGCCACGGTGAGCTGTCGCACCGCCGGGGTAAAGGGATAGCCGCTGGAGGTCCTGGGGATCAGATACACATCCTTAAATCGTGGATGCGGCCCGAACTCACTGCGGGTTTCCTCACCCATCCCGGAGCGCAGAAAGGACATCACTTTGATAGAGGGAAATACGTTGTGTATAGCGGCGATCCCCGTCTCGGAGATGATGTTGTTGGGTGCGATGTAGGCATAGGGGAGGGTGTGCTCCCCGAACA
>Ga0315548_1003292_pt1 | contig 12167 bp, 10 predicted proteins | sample SalMarSW160110MG_2_FD_202540 | JGI IMG/M metagenome (GOLD analysis project Ga0315548, IMG submission 202540) | Salt marsh sediment microbial communities from the Plum Island Ecosystem LTER, Massachusetts, United States - Salt Marsh Sediment SW1601-110 ... | reverse complement strand
TCCATTACCTGTTCATTGAAGAAGTCGGCTTTGCGGGAAAAGAAACTGACAAGGAAACCGCCGCCGAATTGTTTGAGAGACACGTAGTGCCAGAAGCGTGTTAGGGAATCAGGATTACTTATGTTAAGGTAGGGTTCTCTCGATGCCATCGGGATTAACAACAGGTGCAGCAATAGTCCCGCAATAAGGCCACAAATACCGCTTAACCAGGATTGTATTGACACTATCGTCTTCAGGCGCCTCAATAGAATCCAGAAGAACAACCCCGGGACTAGGAGGAAGTTCGTTCGATGAACGCTGAAATCAAGGCCGAAGAAAAAAGCGATCAAAAATAGCCATCGGAATGTTTCTACCTGATCAGCACGTTCCCACCAGCGTATCATCGCCCAGATAATCATTGCTGTGAATAGAGCTGTCAATACATACGGGGTGAACTTGATCGCATACAGCCATAGGGTCTCGCTGAAAGCCAGGTTCAAGCTGCCAAACGCCGCTCCAATCAGAACTGCAATAGATGATCCTTTATATGGCGCTATCATCCCTGCAAACTTTGTGCTTCGGATCAGATTCATGGCGATAAAGCAAACCAGGCCTGAGGTAATACCGGCCAGCACCCCTGCAAACAGATTAAGAGAGAATATGTCTGAAACGCCCAAAGGGAGTTTTGTAACGACCCATCCCAGCAAAGTCAACAGCAATGAACCGGGAGGGGCGGATATCCCGAGAATAACCGCCGCCAATGAATAGTCCGCATTACCCCACCAGGTGATTGTCCTGAAAGCCGTCTGCGAGTAGATCGCAACGGCAACAGCGATAACCATGAGGGAAGACAGCAGCTTGGCTCTGGACGCATGAACGCTGTCATAGGAATGTCGGATTGTGTTTTTTCTGTGTATTGAAGGGCTCATTGACTATCCCTTTGCTGTTTGGTCTCTTTGTGAATCTACCCAGAGGTCCTGGAAATTGTCAAGAAGCAAGTGACAAAACGAAAAAGTTGTTGACAAGAATGCGGGCGTGTAGTATTTTACTTGTAAGTCAGGGTGTAGGAAAGCTTTGGCTAAGTGTTTATTCAAGTCCCCACCATACCGTCAAGAAAAAAGCTAAGTTATAAACTCTAGCAAGGAGTGTAGAGATGAAACGCGGAACTTCATTATTGGCAATGGTTCTACTGCTCATCGTGATCCTCTGTGGTGAGTCATTTCCCATGGCCCATCCTCAAGGTTATCGAGACCCGGGTATGGGTGAGGATCATAACTGGGGTGGAGAACAGGAAGGCTCGGACTCCCCTGTTCTCAGGGCCGGACAACGCAACCCAGGCACTGTTGTGACCGGCTTTGTGCACCTGGATATTTTTATCAACAGCTTCTTCATGGAGTGGTTGTACGGTGATCTGCCTAGCGAACAGAAGGTGGACCCCACCATGTACTATATCATTCCATACGAACAGCAAGATATTGAGAATCCCGGTGCAACCGCGAACAACAAGGGTAATTAGCAATGAGAAACCAAGCTATTGACAGCAGGGAGTTCCGGTACGCGATGGACCATTATATGGCGTCCCTGGTCCAAAGGCGGGACTTCGCCGCGGCTGTCAAGTACTACGAAGACAATCACTGTGAGCTTGAAAGGGCTGGCAGTGCATTGGCGGGATCGGTCCTTCATCATGCAGCTATGGCCTACGCGGCCCTCTCTAACTACCCTGCAGCTCTGAAGACGGCACGGGTTGCCCAGAACGTTGTTGCCAAAGAGAGCGACAGCGTGCTTCTGGCGGAGATTTTCCTGACACTGGGCGGGATTCTGCGCGACATGGGTGAGATGAAGGAAGCGGAAAGGGCGTTTCGAGACTCCGAATCGATATTCCGGCGTAAGGACTGCCTCGAAGGCCGGAGCCGGGCACTTAACCTTCTGGCGGGGTTGCTCTACAAACAGGGCGACTACAAGAATTCTCTTTCCCTGATCATGGATGCCGTTGAGATTGCCCGCAAGCTGAACGACCGTAAAAAGCTGGCCTACATGATGGGTAACCTTGGCCGGATTTTCACGTTCATAGGCGATTTCAGCGAGGCTGAAAAGCGTTTGCAGTTTAACGTTAACCTCTCTACTGAGCTTCGCGACTGGAAAGAAGTCACCCGTGCGCGTATCGCGCTGGGATACGTTTATATTCAACAGGGTGAGTTTGGGAAAGCCGAACAGTCTCTTGAGAACACCTATCGTGAGGTCGTTACGAGGGACAACAAGAGAAACCAGGTGATCTGCCTGAGTTATCTTGGCGAACTCTATTATCGTTCCGGAAGGCTCCGAGAAGCCCTTGGGACGCTGGAAAAAGCGCTGGTACTGGCGGAAGAGATCAAGCCCAACGCGACATTAGCCGGTCGAGTGATACGCCATCTGGCAGAGGTGCATGTCCGGCTCAAGAACTACTCGACGGCTCAGCGCTTTGTTACCAGGGCAATGAGGGTTATGCGGAAAGCCTGCAACAAAGTAGAGATTGGAGCCTTGTGGAAGATCAAGGCTATTATTGCAGAAGTGAATGGGCATGCGGCAGAAGGACGGGAATGTTTTACTAAAGCCATTGACATTCTTACGGAATCCGGGGTGCGATTCGAGGAGGCGGAAGCTCTGATGGCGGCAGGAAGTCCCGGCCTTTTTGGCGACAGGCGGCGTTTAACTTATCTCTTCCGAGCCGAAGAGTTCTACCGGAATAGCGGCCTTTCAATAAAGCTTCAAGAGATTGAGCGAATCATCCATTCCATTGATTATCCTGTGGCTGCGTCAGCCGGAACTGGCCCTACCCGGCCCACTCCCTCTCCAGGAGTCATTGACTTTCTGACCAACTGTTTGGCGATCAAGCGGTTCATAGCGCAACTTGCAATAATTGGTCGCTCTGATCTACCTTTGCTGCTGACCGGCGAGACAGGTGTGGGCAAAGACCATATGGCGCGTTATTACCACTCTCTTGTTCGGCCGGGCGCTCCGTTTGTGTCTGTCAACTGTGCCTCGCTCCCTGACACTCTCCTTGAATCCGAGCTGTTCGGGTATCGCAAGGGAGCCTTCACGGGAGCTGACACCGACAAGAAGGGGCTTATTGTAGCCGCGACCGGCGGGGTCCTGTATCTCGATGAAATCGGTGATATGCCGCTGTCGCTTCAGGCCAAGCTCTTAGGCGTCCTCGAAACGCGGCGAGTGATACCTCTCGGCTCAACAGAAGAGATTCAGCTTGACATCAAGCTGGTAGTAGCCACGAACAAGTACCTTGAGGAGATGGTAGAGCAGGGGACATTTCGACGTGATCTGTACTACCGCCTTAGCGGTTTCACTTTCCACATACCGGCGCTGCGCGACCGAAAAGGGGATATCCCTGTGCTGTTGCATCATTTCATGGAGCGCAGCCACCTCCTGAACAACAATACTGATATACCATCCGAGCTGGTTCATCTGTTCGTGGAGTATGACTGGCCGGGCAACACCAGGGAGCTGCGCAACAAGGTGAAACGACTCGAGGTGATGGCTGAGCTTGTTGCCGAAGGCGACCTGGTGGAGTTGTCTCGTTCCATGTTCACCAGGGAGAGGCCGCAGATTGAAGGATCGCTGTTTGATCGCCTTGAGCAGCTTGAGCGCAGGATGATTGTTGAGGCCCTTTTGGTGTCCAGAGGCAACAAGTCCCAGGCTGCCCGGCTACTCAAGATCCATGAGGCAACGGTTCGCACAAAAGTCAAACGGTACGGAATCGATGTCAGCGTCGAAGGAGGCATGGTTCACTGACTGATTGAATAATGAATGATATGACAGGGTTGCGGATGTCAGCCCGCGCCTTGTGCCTCGTGACGGAATACGATTTGTCAAGAGTGTTCAGTTGTAGCGGTAAGCGCCTGTCTGTCGGGCGCTTACCGTTTCCGTTTATTGATCCTGCTCGTACAAATGTACGAATCTCCAAGGAAAGCAAAGTTAACGGAGCTTCGCGCGTCCTTGTAACTTGCTCTCTGACAATAAGGTAGCGCCCCTTAAAAGTACCCGTTTAGGAAACGGCATCACTGTTGCTATATATTCCTATGTCATTTTTACTCTTGTGCGCCGCTGTTGGTGCGTAGTTTAATTTTTCTCTCTTTGGCGGACAGCCACCCGTGTTCGAGGGGAGTACGGGTGGCATCCTTTTTTTGAATCGGTTCGCTGCGAAGGTGCCCGGCTGTGTGGGTGATACAATTCGTAGAAGCGCAGAATTTACCTATCATGTCATTTGCTTTCATCGAGAGATCGGTTATCTTTCACGCATGAGCGCAGATACACCATGACCTTGTCGAAACCGAAGGATTGACAATCGCCTGTAAAGCACTGGAGGACTGATAGTGTTAGACCGTATTACGTGTGGAATCAAGTGGTATCATGTTGTGGGGCTCGTTCTTGGGTTGACCGCCATAGCGGTTGTGGTGTTGTGGCTCACTCGGCGAGACAGCCAACCAGGAAAACTCCCCATAAACGATGACGGGGATATTATATAGTTAGTCTGCAGTTCGACAGTCCTATGCTCCAGTCGATGGTCGTATGCGTTCCCTTGAAGGCAAAGTCGTAGTCATCACCGGCGTCTCGCGCGGTATCGGCGCGGCGACGGCGCGCTTATTCACCAAAGAGAAGGTTAAACTCGTTTTATCTGGAACGCCACTGTCGGTGTAGGCAAGGAGCTATACGTAGGGTCCCCCCCTGCGCGAATGAATTTTGTATTAGTACAACCAAAAAACGATATAACCTGCCGGGCTCTCACTCTTTTCCTGTTTTTTGCTCCTTGCCCTTTTCCCCTGGCATCTTAAAAACGGAGTCATCGATGTCGACATTCGTTTCGATTTTATCATATACCATCCTGGACACCGTTTGGTCTCCCATCTTCGTCTCAATTGAGTGTGCTATTACAATTCCACCTACTTCCTTGTAATCAACCGGGTAGCTATCGACTTTGAAAACAGTACCTCCTGTTTGGCCTTCTATGGTAATTTTACATTCAAGAAAAGACTTCGCATCGAGATATATGTGGGTGATGAAGTCACCAACGGCGGCTCGTAGGGAATCATTTGTGGTAGTCAGCTTCAGGTGATAGACATCGCTCCCATCCATCTTCTCCTTACCGACCAACTCCGCTGCAAAACCCGCTTCCTCGTAGCCAACGAGTGGGCCATCAAAGTCAGCCTGGGTCCGAAAGGCCTTAGCCTGCATAGAGGGCATCTTCTGTGGTTTGCCGGTGCTGCCCGGCAGGATAGCCCAGGCGGTCTCACCATCGTAAGCCTGAACGACCGTCTGTCCCCCCATCGTTGCTTCCATCCTGAAGAGAGACGGTCGCTTCTGGTAGATGGTAAACGGTAACTCCACGCCCTGCACCAGCGTCCTTCCCCTCATCTTCTTGGACATTACCGCTTTCAGTTTCTCTACCCCGCCTTTTGCTTGAATGTTCTTATCAATGATCTCTTCCACAGTGAGAGCGTACGATTGTGCACCCAGCGCTGCTACCAGCGCAACGATCAACAACAGGTATCCTTTCTTCACCGTATTTCCTCCTGGTTTAGGTTTTATGACGGTTTGGTTTGTAAGTACGTGAATTTTGGAAAAAACATCTTTATAAGCACATCAATAGTATGTACATGCTGTCAGTATTTGTCAAGTAGTGGGATTGACTGGCCCGCTCAGAAGGCTGACTGCGGGTACCTGCGTTCAAATGCTGTCCGCGAATCCTTGGCGAGCCTTTCGAGGTTACCTGGCGAATGAAAAACGGAGACACCTGCTTACACTTTTTTTCTGGACGTTTCCTATTATAGAAAGCATCTGAGTAGTTTTCTGAGCAATGTGGGTTTGTGCATCGATTTGCGGAAAATGAGCAACAAAGCAGTAAAATGTGCTTGATTTATAGAGTGTGGTGCCGATACTTTAGTTAAAACCAAGTCAGGAAAATGGCTAAGAAAAAAGTGAAAATACTGGTCATTGATGACGACCCCAAGGTATCGTGGCTTCTGTCCGAGGGGCTTTCAAAGAAGTTCGACTTCGTCTCGGCCCGCGATGGAATCGAAGGCCTGCAGATGGTTTCCACTGAAAAGCCGGATGTTGTCCTACTGGATATCAAGATGCCGGGCATGAACGGTATCGAGGTACTTGAGAGACTGAACAAGGAAGAAAACCGCCCCGAGGTCATAATGGTTTCCGGACATGGGGACACGGATTATGTGGTACAGTCGATCAGATTGGGAGCGGCGGAATTTGTCGACAAACCCTTTGACGTCCAGGAAATAGAGGTTCGTATAAATGGCGTCCTTGAACGCAACCAGCTCAAACAGCAGGTGAAAGAACTTCAGACGGAACTGGAGGTCAAAGGCGAGCAAGCCAGTTTCGTGGGTGACTCCCAGTCTATGCAAAAGGTAAGGGATATCATCGAGCAGGTGGCCAACTCCGAGTTGACGGTTCTAATACGGGGAGAGTCCGGCACCGGCAAAGAGATTGCCGCTCGCCTGCTGCATCAACTCTCCAACCGCAAGGGCAAGCCATTTGTCAAGGTCAACTGCGCCGCCATACCGCGTGATTTACTCGAGGCGGAGTTGTTCGGGTATGAGAAGGGCGCCTTCACGGGGGCTCACAAAACAAAGCAGGGAAGGTTCGAATCGGCGGAAAAGGGGACAATTTTCCTTGATGAAATTGGTGATATGTCGCTGGAACTCCAGTCGAAGCTCCTTCAGGTTTTAGAACAGCAGGAGTTTGTGCGGGTTGGGGGGATTCACAATATCCATGTTGATGTAAGGATAATTTGCGCCACCAACCGCAACCTGGAAACTGCCATTCAACAGCAGGGTTTCCGGGATGATCTCTTTTACAGGCTTAACGAAATCAGCTTGTTTCTTCCTCCGCTGAGAGAGAGACCGGAAGATATCCCTCTACTAGCAAATCACTTCATAAAAAAATACAATGCCGCTTACGGCAAAGACTTTTCCCAGCTTTCACCAGAGGTCACCAGCCAACTGATCTCCTTCTTATGGCCAGGTAATGTTCGTCAACTTGAAAACATGATCAAGCAGGTAGTTGTGAGAGGGGGTGACTCTATCATAATTGATTTGATATCATCGACCGCCATTCAGCCTGTCCGGTCTCAGGTTTCCGCACCTCAGCTGGTTCCCGCGCTCGTGACTGGTGAACCTGACTCTCTGCATACATATTCCCTCAAAGCTCGGATCGGCAAGACGGTGGCTGAGGAAGAAAAGAAGCTTATCGGCGAAGTTCTCACCAAAACCAATTGGAATCGACGTAAAGCGGCCGATATGCTTGAAATCAGTTACCGTTCACTCCTGTACAAGATCAAAGACTACAGTCTCGACGCCACCAAGTAGTCTATAGTGCCTGATTTCAGCAGTAGGGGGCAAGTATTCTGTAATTAATATGCAATCTCTTGCGTTTTCATTGTTGGCTCGTTTACCCTTTTGCCTGCCCTTGTCACGTCGGCTGCATTTGGAATCCTATTGTACGCTAATGGATTATGGCTTACCTTGAGTTTAGCAGAGGGCAAAAGCGATAAAAAACCCCCTATTCTCTGCCTGGGGCCGAGTGGTGGAATGACAATTGCTGTCTAAATCTTGAACAGGTTTGGCGGAATAATTATGAATGACCCACGTGTTGGACGTACTAGTGATAGCTCCTTCTTTGAGCAAGCTGACCTCGAACTGAAAAGGGCGGAGAGGTATCGTCTCTTTGTTTCGTTGTTGGTGCTTGACTTGTCATTTGTCAGCGGTCTTGATGGGTGTCAGAGTCCTGAACTGGAAGGTGAGCTCCTGCAGGTAGTGCAGGGAAACATACGTGTGGTCGATAATGTTTCCATCTTAGCCGACCACAAAGTAGTCCTTCTGCTTCCCGAAACCTCTCGCCAGGGAGCAGAGATTGCCGCGAGAAGGCTAAGCGAACTGATTCGCGGCAACCTGGTTCGACATACTGGCGGTACTATTGATAGTGCGATCCCTCTGGAAATAACCTCGTATCCCGATGCTGCCGGCGCTAAAACAGTGACCGATTTTTTGCAGGAGTTGTCAGAGCAGAGAAGAAACTGATTTCCCCTGCTTTCTATACCTCCCATTCCCAAGGAAGATCGTCCATCCCCTCCGGACGATCTTCCCTTTTTTAAGCTCCCGCCAAGTTCCTTTGATCGCTTATAGCGAGGTTGTCCTAAAAGTGTACTGACATTACTTGCACGTTTCATTGCGAATCCACCCTAGGCAGATGTGGCAGAAACGGCTGTACAATTGGGATCGCCACGTCCGCCAAAGGCGGACTCGCGATGACGGGAGACTTATGGGACAGCCTATAGCCCTCGGCCGGCCAGGGCCGATGGCCCGGTCTGGAGCTGAATTGGGCGTTTTTTGCATACTTATTATCATTGCGACTGCTATTCAGGAATGGCTCATATAGGTTTGACAGGAATTGACGAAATATATAACGATAGGCGTTATTTGCGTACAAACGGAGCAGGAAGGCTATGTCACAGGTATAGCTTATGTTTATTTTCATCGGAGCCATAGTCGTTCTTGGGGGGGTACTGACAGGATTTGTCCTCGAGGGTGGCGAACTTCTGGCCTTGAAACAGCCGATGGAATTGCTGATCATCGGTGGCGCCGCTCTTGGAGCGCTCATGATTTCCAGCCCTCTGCCGGTAATTAAGGGGATAATCAAGCAGGTTAAGGGGGTCATTGGCGGCGGTCTCCAGAAGCAGGATTACCTTGACCTGTTGGTCATGATGTATGAAGTCTTCAACGTCGCCCGCAAGGATGGTTTGATCGGTCTCGAGAACCATGTCGAGCACCCTGATGAAAGCGAGATATTTAAACGATATCCGAGTTTCCTGAAGAATCCGTCTGCGGTAGCTTTTTTTACGGATACTGTGCGTGTTATCATATCGGGGGCAGTCCAACCGCACGATCTTGAGGATATAATGGATGAGGATATCGAGGTCTTGCACGAGGAGGAAATGCGACCCTCGGACGCCTTGAGTTCAACAGCCGATGCTCTACCGGGGCTCGGTATCGTGGCAGCGGTCCTGGGGGTGGTTATTACCATGGCAGCGATCGATGGCCCTCCGGAGGAGGTCGGTCACAAAGTGGCCGCCGCGTTAGTGGGGACGTTCCTGGGTATTCTGGGTTCATACGGATTTGTGGGCCCCCTGGCGGCCAGCCTGAAACACCGACTTAACGATACCAAACAGTATATGACCTGCATGAAACATGCGCTGTTAGCGTTTCACAAGGGGGTGGCCGGTGTGATTGCCGTTGAGTTTGCACGCCGTTCTCTATATGCAGAGGTGCGCCCCGGTTTTGTCGAGTTGGAAACCACATGTAACAAAACTAAGAAGAGATAACCGTCCATGGCCGAAAACAGCGAACAACCAATCATAATTAAGAAAAAGAGAGGCGGTCATGGCGGTCATCACGGGGGAGCCTGGAAGGTGGCGTTCGCTGATTTCATGACGGCTATGATGGCCTTTTTTCTGGTCATGTGGATGGTCGGTCAGAAGGACGAGGTGCGCCAGGCAGTGGCAGGATACTTCCGCGACCCGGGGAGATTTGAAACCGAGGGGACCGCAGGAGCACTCAAGGGTTCGCAAGCGATCATTCCCGTCAAAAGTCCGACTTTTGGCGTCAGTACCAATCCGAGCGAGAGAGGCCTTGCGCCGGCGGAAGAAGAAAAGCGGAAGCTTACCGGTGCTGCCCGGAGGATCCTGCGGAAGCTGAAGAAAGAAGAGGCATTCCTAAAACTTCGCAACAATATCAGTTTCCAGATGACGCCTGAAGGGCTCAGAATAATTCTCAACGAGTCGGAGAAGTCAGCAGCCTTCTTTGAACCTAATTCAGCCAAACTTCTCCAACAGAGCGCCACTATTTTGGTTACGATTGCCCACGAACTGGGTAATTTGGACAATCATGTCATCATAGAAGGCCATACCGATGCTGCCGACGGCAGCGACAGAGACTACACCAACTGGGAGCTTTCTGCCGATCGGGCAAACGCCGCCCGGCGCTTGATGGAGGTCTCTGGTCTGTACAAGGGACAGGTACGTGCAGTTCGTGGATTCGCTGATAAGTTTCTAATGTTTTCCGATAACCCCCTTGATGAGAGGAACCGTCGTGTGACTCTCGTTGTCCTATACAAATCTCGCGATAGCCAATACGATCAGCTCGCCGTTGGGGCGGATCTCATGGCGGAAATCAATGAGTAGATAAAGTGTCCGTAAGAAGGATGGATTCCCATAGCAGGCTGCGAACCACTGCTGGTTATAAGAAATAAGGGCGGGAAAGGCTCCTACCCTTAAAAAATGTAGAAATTACAGGCAATCCGGTGGCAACACAAATCCCGATACTAATAAACCCCCCACGGATAATGAGATCTGTATACACAGTGCTGACCAGAAGAAGGTGAAGAAGAAAGATTTATGTTGAATTCCAATGGTTCGTCATCCGGATCCTTGTACGGTTCGATTACCTTTACAGTGTATTCTCCTGGTGATAATCCCGTGATTTCGTAGCCTAAATCAAAAAGACAGAGGCAATAACATCCTCCGGTGTAAAGATATTCTACCTCTTCTATCGTGATAACGTTACCCTCAATGCTTATAATGGCTGCCAGTTCGTCCGGACAGCAATTGAATCCAGCATTGATATGATTGATCGAAAGAAAGCCTTGTCCATCATACTGATATTCTATGCAGTCTTGGTCTGGCGGCATGCTATCTGGAGGAGTCACTTTCTGGAATGTTTTGCATTCACCGAAATCAACCGCAGCGGTCTGGTAATATCCCCAGGGATAGTGATCTCTGCCTACGCAGTGGCTGCCCGAAGAAGGTGAAGAAGAAAGACTAATCGTGAAATCGAGTATTTCATCACCCTCATCCAAATTCAGTTCGTTTACTTTTATTGTATACTCTCCCGGTGGCAGATTGATAATCTCCATATCTACATCAAAAAGGCAGAGACAAGCACATGGCCCGAGAGAATCATAAGATTCGCTCTCCGTTATTGTGATAAGGCTGTTTTCAATAGTTATATCAGCTTCAATAGAGCCGGGACAACAATTAAAGCCGGCGTTTACGTGCTTGAGTGTAAGTTTGCTCCCCCCGTCGTACTCATATTCTACGCAATCCAGATTTGGGGACGTGCTGTCACTTTTTTGAAATGTTTTGCAACCAGTGTGATCAACCAGAGTTCCAGTTGGATTACTGCAAGGGGTCGGACCTCCACGGAAAAGGTAGGAAACCAGATGTGTCAAATCGCCGATATTGACATCGCCGTTGAAGTCACAATCACCCGCTAGTAAGGGAACTGGTTCCGGCCCTTCGGTGAAGAAATATCTAACCAAGTAGGTTATATCGGCTACATTGATTTGGTCGCTCCCATCGACATCTCCACACAAGTATTGAGATTGTGCGGACAAAGCCAACATAAACATAAGGACAAAAAAGATTGCGGTTTTTAAGTAAAGATGTTTTGACATTTCTTCCTCCCTTAATGAACACTAATGTACTATATACGTACAAATTTAACGAATTAGTCCCACACGTCAAGTGTTTTTTTAAAGAGATGATCGTAGATGTATTTATCCGCTTCTTCCATATCATTCAGTGAGGGATAGCCTAACATCGAATGCGACTGTCTCTGTATCAGCGTTCCTTTTGGCATTGTTATGACTGGTGAAGGTTTGCTTAATCTGTAGGCAAGCAGCGCGCGAAAAATAAGGATGCATAAGTTATTGTAGCGTAATGCAATAGTGCGGTGACACAAAAAATTTCCGGTTATTATTGGCTAATCGCTTCAGGTGTTTTATCTTATACATTATGGATGATAAGGCTATCTGGGCTCCGTGGCGGGCGGACTTTGTGCTGGCCGAGAAGGAAAAGGGTTGTATCTTCTGCAACCGCCTTAAGATGAAGGACTCTATTGAAAACCTGATTGTCTGTCGTGGCAGCAAGAACTTCGTCATCTTGAACAAGTTTCCATACAACTCCGGCCACACTATGGTTGTTCCGAATCGTCACATTGCTTGCCTCGATGAACTGACCGACGAGGAAGCGGTTGAATTCTTCGATCTAACGCGCAAGTCAGTGACCGTAATAAAACGGGCCATCCAGCCTCATTCACTCAATATCGGCATGAACCTGGGCGAGAGCT
>Ga0315548_1003290_pt1 | contig 12175 bp, 9 predicted proteins | sample SalMarSW160110MG_2_FD_202540 | JGI IMG/M metagenome (GOLD analysis project Ga0315548, IMG submission 202540) | Salt marsh sediment microbial communities from the Plum Island Ecosystem LTER, Massachusetts, United States - Salt Marsh Sediment SW1601-110 ... | reverse complement strand
TTACCAGGAGACCGGCTAAATAGATTTCAGATCATCCAAGAGATCGGGAAACGCATCCTGGATCCTAAGCGGAGTATTTCCCGGGTCCTCTACCCAGCGTAAGGTTTCTTCAATCTGTTCGCGGCCGCATGCGAAATCCAGCAGATTATAGTTGTACGAGAGCTTGGGCATATAGCAGTAGGCCGTAGAGCCGGCGTAGCGCACCGCCCGACAGAGTGCGAAGGAAAGCAGGGATTCCCGCAGATACTCTGAAGCGCGCACAGCCGTGGACACGATTTGGAAGTGCGCGAGAGGTGTCGTCTTGTTCGAGGGCTTTTCCGGATCGTAGGCCATGGGACGAATAACATACAGATCTTCACAACGTTCGTCCCGAAGAGCGTTTACCGGAATCCCGTCGATTCCAACGCCTCCATCGAAGCAGAGGACCGGCTTCTCGGAGCCCGGAACGATCAGATGTTGAGGAGGGAATGCCACCGGAATCGAGGTCGAGGCCATGAGCACATCCACGATAGGTAGATCTTCGTGGGTCTGGCTGCACAAACGATGTACGTGCCCCGTATCCCTCTCCACGACAGAGATATAGGTCTTGACCGGAAGGTCCCCCAGACTGTAAAAATTCATCTGTTCGTTGACCAGTCGCTCCAGGAGCTCCCGCAGAGGCCTGGTATCGAAAATCGCTCCTTGCCGTACGATCTTCATGGCTTCCGGAATGATACCTCCACCGACGTAGATATCGTGATTTCCAAGTCCGCTGAGACGCTCCTCGTAAGTAGCCCAGTTGAACCCGCAATCACTCCGACCCGACTTTACCAATCCTTCGCAGAGCAGGATCGCATTAAGTGCTACGGCATTCAGAGCTCCCGAACTGGAACCCGAGATTACATCCGGGATGATAGGCCTGCCTTGCGATTCGTGGAAAGCTCGACCTTGGACGAGATGCTTGAGCAGCACCATCTCCTGGGCGATCCTTGAAGCGGCGCCGGAAATCGCAAAACCGATCTTCATGATTTTCCTTCGATCCTTTATTTCTCTTGTGCTTCGAACTGCTTCAAGGCCTCGAGGGCTTCGCATCCGTAGATCACGAAGGGCCGCCCCCCATCAAGACAGCCACTCCAATCGTCTCCGTGATTTCTATTGGGCTGGCGCCGACGGCGTCGTGAATGTGAAAAGCGATACAACCATCACAGCGGACGGTAATCGCAATTCCCAGTGCAATTAGCTCCTATCATTATGGCTCACAATTGGATTTTAGGCAAACAACACCTACCCGTCATGGTCGCTCACCTTCGATTAGACCCACAGTGGGCAAACTACACAGATCTTTTGCGCTAATGAACAAGACGGGGTGTCGGCCGGGCTGCTACCGTTCTGCAGGAAGGCCCCAAAAGGACAGTAAAGTGTACCGGCAACTGCGTTTTCATACTTCTCTTAGTTTTTTCATCTTGTCCAACATGGGTTCATTTGCAGGATGAAACAGGCGATAAGCAACCAGCTTGATACGGTCGTTTATCAGGAACCAGACAAGGGCGTATCCCCAGACTGCCAGCGCCCAGGTCCAACCGATGGGAGTCATAAACAAGCCGTACACCGTTATCAGGGTTGCCGCGATTTGTGTTCCCAGTACCGCCAGAAAAAGGGCTCGGGAAGGGGCAATGGACCAGAAGGGCTTCCTGGTCCGGGTGACGAAAATGGTTAGATGTCCGGCCACAGAAAGTTTCAGATACATCAACGATTGGATGAATGCTTTGTCGAGGTGGAAAACCCTCTCTCCCAAGTAGAACAGGCCGAAGGAAGCGACAAGACCGGCAATACCCAACACGGTTGCTATCCCCAAAACCACCGGCATATGCCAGGATTCCGGTTCATCCGAGCCGTGGACATTATCAAAAGCAATGGACAGGATGGCTCCGTCGTTCAGCAATGCTAGAAGGACGATCATAACCGCTGTGACCGGATAAAAATTAAAGACCAGGATTGAAAGCGTCATGAACAGGAGCACCCGGATCGTCTCCGTAATGCGGTATATCGCGTAGCTCATCATGCGCTGAAAGATGCGCCGGCTCTCATTGATGGCGTCGATTATCACCGACAAACCGGGGCTTAACAGTACGATGTCGGCCGCTGCCCTGGCTGCATCTGTTGCACCGGAAACGGCGATCCCGACATCGGCCTTTTTAAGCGCCGGAGAATCGTTCACCCCATCTCCGGTCATGCCGACAATGTGCTTCCGCTGCTGGAGTACCTCGACGATATGGTATTTGTGCTCCGGGAAAACCTGGGCGAACCCGTCAGCGGTTTCGATGGCCTCGGCCAGCTGACCGGCCTCATGATGCTTGGTGTCACCAAAGAGGCTGGCATCGAGTACATTCGGCCCGAGTTTCAACTGATCCGAAATCTCCCTGGCGATGGCTACCTGGTCTCCGGTGATCATCTTCACCTTGACACCCAGTTGTTTAGCGGTTTCGATGGTGGATTTTGAATCCTCTCGTGGCGGATCGAAGAGAGGGATAACGCCCAGTATCTGCCACTGCCCGGTTTCATCGGTGCGGGCCGTTCCCAAGGCCCTATACCCTTTGGCCGCGAACATATCCACCGCTTCCTCGACCTGCTTCCGGATATCCGGCGGAGGGGAAGCAAGATCCAGGATCACCTGCGGGGCGCCCTTAGCAACCTTGAAGCTCTTGCCATCGCCGCCCTTGACCTCCGCTTCCGTACGTTTATGCACCGGATCGAAGGGCTGGAAGTGTAGAACCTGGTAGGATTTCAGCACCTGCTCCTCCTTGAGGCCTCCGAGCACGGCTAAATCGATTGGGTCCTGGTTTTCGGCCCTCGAAGCCAGGGCAGCGTAAAGAATCACCTGTTCCGCGGAGTTTGAGCCTACTGTGAACGGCTCCCCTAAGGTAAGCTTGTTCTGCGTCAGTGTGCCGGTCTTGTCGGAGCAAAGCACGTCGATGCCGGCCAGCTCCTCAATGGAAGCCAGGCGGCTTACAATGGCCTGTTTGGCCGCCAGAATCCGGGCGCCCACCGCCATGGTTATGGAGAGGACGGTAGGCATGGCAACAGGAACAGCAGCCACCGTGAGAACCAATGCGAACAGAATTGTGGTCAGCATGGGATCTCCCCGGAACAGCGCCACGGTGATGATTAAAATCACGAGGACCAAAGCCAGGACGATGAGGTAATTACCGATGTGCAATATGGCTTTCTGGAAGTGACTACGAGTGTGTGCCTTTTCGACCAGCTGTGCGGTTCTGCCGAAAAAGGTGTTGTTTCCCGTACCGAATACGAATGCTTCGATTTCTCCCTGCTTGATGATGGATCCTGAATAAACGGCCTCGCCGGGTGAATGCGTCACTGGCAGCGATTCTCCGGTAAGGGCCGATTGATCGACCTCAATAGGATCTCCATCCAGAAGCCGGGCATCCGCCGGGATAATATCCCCGACGCGTAGACGGATCAGATCTCCGGGAACCAGCTCGCGTGCCGGGATCATGGTCCACTTTCCGTCCCGCCTGACTCTGGCGTTCACGGCTAATTCGGCCTTCAAAGCGGCAATTGTGTTTCCAGCCTGGAATTCTTCCCAAAACCCGATCACGCTGTTTACTACGAGTAATGCCAGGATGATGGCAAAGTCTTCCCAATGTCCGACTATCGCCGAAAGCACAGCGGCTACCTCGATCATCCAGGGAATTGGACCCCAGAAATAGGAGAGGAATTTGAGAACGGGATTCACCTTTTTTTCTGGCAGTTCGTTGTATCCGTATTCCGACAATCTGCCGCCAGCATCGTCGGTCGCCAGACCGTCGGTGGAAAAACCCAAGCGATCTTTCAGATCCGGCAAGGGCATTTCTGCCAATTTCTTGGCCGCGACCGGGGTCGCCTCAGCTTGCGAATGAGCTTGTTTCTTTTGCGGGCGTTTCGCGTTGGACATTAATTTCCTCCCCGAACTTTGCGGAGGCTACTGTGTCTCTATCCTCCAGTGCAAAATTGCTCGTGTGTCGGCAACTGGTTTTGCACATAGAGGCTCCACACAAAGACGGTCATTTCACTCAGCCCTCCCTGAACTGATACAAAATAGTGCACAAACCGTATGCTGTCAATGAGCGAGGCCTGGCTGTAGTGTAAACGAGCCTATGCCCTCCGGGAGCGGGAGATTGACATTGTTATTCCTCTAAAGTGATTCCTCATTCCGCCCGGACAAACTTACTAAATAGTAATGCTCATGTAAGAGGGTTGTAACTCTTCAGGCGTAATTTAACTGAAACGAGATGAAAAGAATGGATAGCGGCGAACATCTTGTGGTCATAGAAAATGAACTTGAACGTTCGCTGCGCAATGGATTGCACGAAGCACTCAAGTGGATCGAGGATCTTCCGGCAGAAACAAATATAGAATGTTTGAAAAAAACTTCTGCATACGTGGAGCTACTTTGCTTTATACTCAATTTTTCGAAATTCCTCGGATCCACGCAGACGCTGATCCTGGCCAGTATGAAGCGGAGAAAGGTTCTGCCGAAACGACAGCACTTCGAAAAAGCAGAAAGGGCTGGTCTATACCGCAGCAACCTTCAGCCTCACCCAGGCTCGCACAATACGAGCGAGGTAAGCGCAGGATAGTCCCTGTCGAAGTGATGCCCTCCCGGTAGTAACTGGATCAGGTACAACCGCATGCCAGAGAACCCGGGTCAAGAACTTCAACCGGCTGATCTTTGTCGCTAATTCAATCCTCGATCTGGATAACGCCCAGAAGATCATGAAGGAGGCTGATTCACGTGTCGAACCAGTCGCTCCACGACGCACATATACACATTGCCCTGAATGAACTATACTCTAATTCAAAGATTATTTCGAGATTGTTGAACAGCCTCAATTATACCTGAGATAAAACGAATAAGCGGACGGTGGATTTGACAAGAGAATGGGAGGCGATGCGTATCGGGACGGGGGGCGAGCAAACTCAGGTTGACGGAGTTATCCGCTGCGAAGAACTAACGAAGCGCTATCGTGATGGCGACATCCTGGCGGTGGACCGGCTGGACTTGATGGTGCATCGTGGGGAGATCCTGGGGTTGCTCGGGCCCAATGGCGCAGGGAAATCGACAACCGTCGGTATGCTCACTACCTTGGTGGTCCCGACAAGTGGCAAGGCGAGTGTGGCGGGCGTTGATGTCATTGCACATCCGGCGCTCGTCAAACAGGTAATCGGTGTTGTAGCTCAGACGAACAACCTAGATCGAGCCCTGACCGTCTGGGAGAACCTTTACTATCACGGCCGCTTTTTCGGAATGAGCGCCGGAGAAAGTCGAGAAGCGGCCGATAGGCTTCTGGTTGAGTTCCGTCTCAGCGAACGGGCCAAGTCGGAGATAGTGTCCATATCAGGCGGTATGGCAAAAAGACTCCAGGTGGCCCGGGCACTGTTGCACCGCCCGTCAGTGCTTTTTCTCGACGAGCCAACAGCCGGTCTCGACCCACAAAGCCGCATCGCCCTGTGGGAGATTCTCCGCAACTTGCACAGCCAGGGGCAGACCATTCTTATAACCACCCATTACATGGAGGAGGCAGCTTCACTGTGCGATCGGCTGGCCATTATGGACCACGGCCGCATTCTAGCCATCGGCACCGCCGAGAGTCTGAAGGAAGCAATTGGAGCGGATAGAATCGTTACTGTGTCAGCCGTCGGCGATCTTGATGCTCTAGCTCGACTTCTCCAGGACCGCGTCGAAGGGGCGACTAAAACTCAGCGAGTCAACAACACCATCCAACTCCACATAAAAGGTGCGACAGGCGTGCTGCCCAAGGTGGTTGCCATCGCCGAGCGGGGAGGATTTGATATCACCGACTTGTCTGTGATAGAGCCCACGATAGAAACTGTTTTTATCACCCTTACCGGAGAGGAGCTACGCGACTGATGACGTCGATGAGTCCTGCACCAAATACCCAATCAGCCAGGGCTATCCGGCCAGCGGCCGGAGCCAGCCTTGTAGCCTTCACCGCTCTGTTGCTGCGCGACCTTACGGTGCTGAAAAAGAACTTGGGGATTTTTACAGCACGCACCCTGATCCAGCCTTTTCTCTTAGTCTTCGTTTTCCTGTACGTATTCCCGCAGATAGGTCAGGGCATTGGCGGAGGCGGTGGTCTCAGCGGCGAATCGTCGTTCGCTACCGTGCTGGTGGCCGGGGTGCTCGCACTATCGATCATGTTCCAAGGAATCCAAGCGGTGGCTCTGCCTTTGGCCAACGAGTTCGGCTACACTAAAGAGATCGAGGACCGTGTGCTCGCACCACTTCCGGTTGCGCTTGTGGCAGTCGGCAAGGTCGTCGCTGGAGCCATTCAAGGTCTTATAGCCGCGACTATCGTGTTCCCTATCGGTGCGATTATCCATGCCCGGGGCGTGCATCCAAACCTGTCAGTGCATTGGGCAGTACTGCTTACGCTTCTACCTCTCACCAGCATCATGACCTCAAGTCTCGGCTTATTATTGGGTACACGCATCTCGCCCCGCAACATCGGCATTATGTTCGGTTTTATTGTCCTGCCTATAACATTTCTTGGCGGCACCTATTACCCATGGGCTACTCTGTCAGCCATCAAGATCGGCGGCCTTCCCTGGCTGCAGGTGTTGGTGTGCCTCAATCCGCTCATCTATGTAACCGAGGGTTTCAGGGCCGCTCTGACCACAGCGCCCCACATGGAACTGTATGTGATATACCCGGTACTTATAGCGCTGTGCGCTCTTTTCCTATGGCTCGGAATCAGGGGTTTCTACAGAAGGGTCCTAGGATAGGAATCTGATCACCACCGCAAAGGTGGCACATTCCAAGATCGAGGTCAGACTGCCGTTCGGAACAAGGCGGATACTATATTCGACCTAAGTCCCATCACCACATCACAGCGTCATTGACATGAGACCCCACGCGTAGTAACCCATACAGAGTACTATGGCTGTTTCCGTGCAACATTTGCTCACTCAATACGGTTACTGGGCGATTTTTTTTGCGATTTTTTTCGAGGACTTCGGGATCCCGGTTCCTGGAGAAACCTTGCTGATCACCGCTTCGATCTTCGCCTCCCAGGGAAAGCTCCACCTCCCTCTGCTTTTACTCTTCGCCTGGAGCGCAGCCGTGCTCGGCGACAACGTCGGTTTCCTGATCGGTCACTTCGGAGGAAGGAGATTGCTGCAACGCTTCGGGCGCTACATCTTCATCACCCCGGCCAGGCTTGAGCGGGCCGAAACGTTGTTCAGGAAACGAGGCGGCTGGATTGTTATAGTAGCGCGGTTCTTGGAGGTCTTCCGTCAGCTCAACGGAATCCTCGCGGGAACTGTCGGCATGCCCTGGCGGCGCTTCATTCTGTTCAACGCTCTGGGTGCAGCAGGATGGGTCTGTTTCTGGTCGACCCTGTTCTACTTTTTCGGGGGACGAGTCCATCAGATCGTCGTCTTGTTCAAGCGATACGAGCTTCCTGCTGTCATGATCGGCGCGGTTGCCGGTCTGGCAGTTCTAGCCGTTCTGATTGTTCACTGGAGGCGATCCAAGCATAATCGCAGAGCCTGAACTCTACGCCCGTTCCAGGCTTGAAGCCACCCTCCGGGCCGGTGAGGAGCCCAGATCCAAAGGGGCTAGAAATGAACTCTGCCAATTTTCAGCTTGAGGTGGCGCTCAACCGCGGTCAGATACACACCGAGAGCGATCGAGAGGAATTTTGACTCCGCCGAATCGGCCCTGCTGGTCAAGATTACCGGACAGATCGCCCCAAGAACGATTCCTGCCACCCGGGCTCCGGCAAAATAGACCAGGCTTTTTACCAGTATGTTTCCCGCTTCGATACAAGGGACCAGAAGGATATCCGCCACGCCCGCAACAGGCCCGCCAATTCCTTTGTGTGCAGCCGCTTCCTCGGAAACCGCGTTGTCCAGAGCGAAGGGTCCGTCTACGAGGCAATGGGGAGAGAACTGCCGCCTTTCCCCCATGGTGTGAAGGCAGGTGGCATCCACCGTGGCAGGCATGGCCGGATTGAGGAGCTCCACGGCGGCCAGGGCGGCAACCCGAGGCTCCTCGTAGCCGAGAGCATGCGCCAGATGTACAGCATTCAGTACGATCTGCGCCTTCTGCTCCAGATCCGGGGCGATATTCATGGCGGAATCGGTGATGAAGAGGAAACCTTCGCGTCCGGACAGCTCTGCCGCAAACACATGGCTCATGAGCACCCCTGCTCTCAGCCCATGCTCCCGGTGGAGCACGGCCCGCAGATAATCGTCAGTGTGCAGGTAGCCTTTCATCACCAGATCGGCCTTACCATCGGCTACGAGACTGACGGCGGTCGCGGCCGCCTCCAGGTCGTCTCGCCGATCTATAACCGTCAGGTTGTCCAGACGGAGCTGTCGCTTTTCGGCAATCTCCCTGATCTTCGCCTCATCACCCACGAGCAATGCTTCGGCCACGTGCTCTTGGGTAGCTCTGACAGCTGCCTCCAGCACCGTGTGATCCTGAGCGGCGGCGATGGCCACCCGTTTGACCGGATAACTCGCTATTTCGACCAACAGGGTTGAGAAGTTGAGCATAGAATGTTCCTCCGTGGATTACAGCCGTCACAACACCGAGGGCACCAATTACCACCCGCTGAGAAATTGCACCGTCAGCCCGCCAGACATTCCGATCGCGATGCCACGCACGGTTTCACTGGCAGTGAAAAGCTCGTCCTCGTGCGGGCTGCCTAGTATATCATACTCCGAGAATGATCATCGGTTCCAGAACGGTCATACGTAAAAATACAAAGTTGTAGGTTTTTATGTCCTGGTAAAAGGTTTTGCGCTTTTCCCTTGATGAACTCGTTCTCCGAGGTGTAGGATATCACGGAGTTTGGAAGGACGGAACGATGGCGGCATCACTGAAACCGGCGTATCTCGAAAAGGTGGATCAACGCGGCGATTACGACGTGTGGATTGTCGACGGCAGCTACATACGCGGCCACATCGACGAAGAGTTCACGAACTTCGGTCAACACTACCGATATACCTACATTCCCTTGAAGGAGTTCTGGATCGACCAAGAGGCAGAGCACGATGAACGACAGTTCTTCATACAGCACCTGCTAACGGAATTCGATCTGATGAACAAGGGCGTCCCTTACCAGGAGGCCCTTTCGGAAGCGGACAGAAGCGAGAGGAAAGAAAGAAGACACGTCGGCGACGTACGAAAACTGACCCACCACGGCCGCAGTCTTCCAGACGGCCATGACGTGCACGAACGATTGTGGAAGAAATTGGAAAGCGGTCTGACCGTCTGGATCGTCAACGGGAGGCTGGTACGCAGCGTCTTCGACATAGATTTCACTGCCGGCGGCCACGATTACGTATACGAGTTTGTCCCCGAAAATGAAGTCTGGATCGATGACGCGATCGTGGAGCAGGAAAGAGGCTATGTTCTTCTCCACGAGCTTCATGAACGCAACCGCATGTCCAAAGGATGGCCTTACAGCAGGGCGCACGCAGAGTCCAGTCGTCTGGAATACCGCTGCCGCCATCATCCTGATGAGCTGCACGATGCTTTAGCAGTCGAAGGTTGGGCGTGAGAACGCGCTCCTTCTCAAGGAACGAGTAGACCTTGACGTCGTGATTTAGTCGCCAGGAAATAAACTTTAGAAGCCGCCGTCAACTGGTTAGAATGAGAATAGCATAGCTCAATTGCACAAAAGATTGCCCGTTCCTCGAAAATGTAGAAAAGGATGAGTAATACCTTCGAAGCTGTTACGAAGGACGCGGTTGTGTGTTTCGAACCGGCATATAACCGTTCCGGGTTTAAACGCTCCGCTACGATCCAGCAGCAGAAATCTTATTGTCTCGCCTATCGCTGCTAATCATCAACGGATCCCGTGAACTAGACCTTGTGAGCCAGGCGGGATCACACTACCTATACCTACCGAGATCCAACTCTCCGCCTGGCCTGCGGATTCCCGTAGTGGGTCAGGAAACTCTTGGGCACAAGTTTGCAGTAACAGAGGATACTCAATCTGTGTCAGCAGTTTGGACTTTATGTCGCTGACGGGAGTCCTTAGACCTACTTAGCAGCTTTGCGAACTCTTGCCCGTCGAGTACCTCTACCTTGAGCAGCTCCTCGGCAATCTTTTCGATCGACCTCCGGTTGTCTTGAAGCAGCGCGAGAACTCGCTGAAAACATCCGTCGATGATTCGGGCTGTCTCCTCATCGATATACTGCTGGGTTTTTTCGGAGTACTCCCGCATCATCGTGTAGTTGTTTTCCCCGAGAAACGGACTCTGTTTGCGGGAGGGCAGAAAGACATTGCGGAACTTGTCGCTCATGCCGAAGTCGGTGATCATGCGCCTGGCGATATCGGCGGCTTTGTCGAGGTCGTTGGCCGCTCCGGTGGAAATCTCGCCGAACACGAGCTGCTCGGCCGCTCTTCCTCCCAGCAGCACATCGATCTTCCCGAACAGCTCCTCCTCGGTCATCAGAAAGCGTTCCTCCGTCGGCAGCTGCATCGTGTATCCCAGAGCACCGATACCCCGCGGTACGATCGAAATCTTCTCTACCGGGTCGGCTCCAGGAGTGAGAAAAGCCACCAGGGCGTGGCCGGTCTCGTGATAGGCCACGATCCTGCGCTCCTTCGGATTGATCAGGCGGTTCTTTTTCTCTAAGCCTGCCACAAGCCGCTCAAAGGCGTCGTCGAAATCTTCTTGAGACACCCGCTGCCGTTCCGAGCGAACCGCATGAATAGCCGCTTCATTCACCAGGTTGGCCAGATCGGCTCCGACGAATCCGGCGGTCCGCCTGGCCACGTCCCGGAGATTGACCGACTCATCGAGCTTGACATCTTTACTATGCAACTTCAGGATCTCCTCCCGACCGGTAAGATCCGGCTTGTCCACCACTACCTGGCGGTCAAAACGTCCCGGGCGCAGCAAAGCGGGATCCAGAACTTCCGGCCGGTTGGTGGCGGCGACTATAATGACTCCCGTGCGGGCGTCAAAACCATCCATTTCGACCAGAAGCTGATTCAAGGTTTGTTCTCTCTCGTCGTTCGTGGATATACCGGTGCTGCGGCTCTTTCCTATGGCATCGAGCTCGTCGACAAAGATGATGCAGGGTGCTTTGGCCCGGGCTTGTTGAAACAGATCGCGGACCCGGGCGGCTCCCACGCCGACGAACATCTCCACGAACTCCGATCCGCTGATACGAAAAAAGGTCACACCGGCCTCTCCGGCAACCGCCCGGGCCAGCAGGGTTTTTCCCGTTCCCGGAGCTCCAACCAGGAGCACGCCCTTGGGGATCCGCCCGCCGATCGCCGTGTAGCGCCCCGGATTCTTGAGAAAATCGACCACCTCTACTAGTTCGGCTTTGGATTCATCGGCTCCGGCCACGTCGCTGAAACGGACTCCGGTGTCACCCTCGGCAATAACCCGACTCTTGTTCTGTCCAAAGGTCATGACGTTTTGACCCAGAGAACCCATGCGCCGGGACAAAAAACGCCAGAGAAAAAACAACGCGGCAAACGGCAGGATCCAGGTCAGAAGGATGCCGAGCAGCGGGTGGTTCTTGGGAAGAACCGCATAGTACTCCACCCCTTTGGAGTCAAGCAGTTGAATAAAGTTTGGATCTTCAACTGGCGTGGTTCTGAACAATTGCATCGGGGTAGCTGCGGCTTTTTGATCTTTGCTATTTTGTTGTTTCTGTGCCTCTTCTTCGGTAATCGTGAATCCCATGTAGTAGGACGGGGTCATTTCGACCCGCTTGATTTCGCCCTTCTGAATCTTCTCTTTGAAGGTGCTGAAATCCACGTCGGAAATATTTTGCTTCGGCGCCAGGAAATAGTTCATCATAGTGATTACTAGCAGGGTGGCGATCAGATACCCCAGCATCGGTCCGTACTTACCACCCCTGAACGGCTTAAAGGATGGTGATTTTTTATCTTTATCGTCGTCCATGGTAGCCCCCTCTTAAGATTTGAGGAGCTCAAGGCTCCTGTCAGTAAGGTAACCGTTGGATATTTCCGGCTCCTGTCCGAAAGGTTACAGATCTGTAATTCTGTACAACAAGGCGACGATCCTGTCCCGAACCGATTCGGCGATAGACTCGAATTGAACATGCAGCACAGAGGAGTCTTTGCTGGTCCGGAATCAGCGTCTGTCTAACTCCTGCGGCCCAATAGAACGAGTCGCA
>Ga0315548_1003287_pt1 | contig 12184 bp, 9 predicted proteins | sample SalMarSW160110MG_2_FD_202540 | JGI IMG/M metagenome (GOLD analysis project Ga0315548, IMG submission 202540) | Salt marsh sediment microbial communities from the Plum Island Ecosystem LTER, Massachusetts, United States - Salt Marsh Sediment SW1601-110 ... | reverse complement strand
AGTTTTTTTAGTAAAAATATATACGTGCCCCTGTAGCTCAGTGGATAGAGCACCGGTTTCCTAAACCGGAAGTCGTAAGTTCGAGTCTTACCAGGGGTATATAATAATAAGTTGAATTGTTGAAGGTTGATTAATAAGGAGAATAAACTGCTATAGGGGAGGCAGTCAACTTATCGAGGCTGGGTTAATAACATACATAAAGGGGGAATCATGTCTAAACACAGAAGGAAAGATTTAAAGCACGACGAATTTAAGGAAACTGTCGAAAATATAGTAGTTTTTTATGAACACCATAAAAAAACTGTTTTATGGGTGGTAGGTGGAGTCGCTGTACTTATGATACTTTTCTTTACATACAAGAATAATAAACAAACAAAAATGGTTAAATCCAAAGAGATATATAATATAGGTGTAATGCTTTACAATAACGGAAATTTCAATCAGGCAAGGGAGAAATTCGATACAGTGGTCGATAATTATTTAGGCACTGTTTTTTCTGCCCGTTCTACATTTATGTTGGCTAACATAAATTATAAGGAAGGTAATTTGGAAGAGGCGCTCAATAAATTTCAGGCTTTCGTTAATGGAAAGTATGACGAGCTTTTTACCCCAAGCGCGTATCAGGGAATAGGACAGTGCTACGAACAGATGGGAGATATAGAAGGGGCTATTGAAAATTATAAGATTGCCGTAGGGAAATTTCGGAATAATTCTTTAAAATCAGAATGTATGATTAGTCTTGCTCGTCTTTATTCCGCTACGCAGAGAATGGATGAAGCGGAGAATATTTATAAAGACATACTCGAAATTTCAGAAGACCCTTTTATGATTGAGAAAGCAGAAAAGAAATTAAAATCGATACAGGTTCAAAGAGAACTTAATGAATGAGATTTTATTAAAGAAAATAAGAAAAAGTATTACCGAAAAAAAACTTGATGCGGTTATAATAACGGATATTTATAAAATTTTTAACCTTTTGGGTATCGATTTATCCTTTAATATAATTGAAATCGGGTTTTATCTGCTTGTGACTAAAAAAGGATTATTTTTAATAGGTGATCCTTTTTCCTTTTCTTTAGTGAAAGTTCCGAACGGGGTAAAAACAAGAAAGACAGATATAAAAGGTATAAGGGAAGAAGGTTTTTCTCCTTTGGGTGAATTAAGGGAACTTCTCGAAAAACTAAAAGTAAAAAAAATAGGTTCTTTTGATAATATAAAATTGTCGAAACTCAGAATAGTCGAGATTCCCGATCCTTTTACCGGTTTTTTCCTGATGCCGGGTGAAGATAGAGTAGCTGTCTTAAAAGAAAATGCTTCGATTTGTGAAAAAGTGTTAGAAAAAGCTTTACGGGCGTTAAAAGATGGAATTTCTGAGATTTCTTTAAGAAATATTATAGATGAGGAAATATATGAGACCGGCGCGGAAAGAAGAGCTTTTCCTACAAAGGTAATTTTCGGAAAAAACACTTCCAATCCATTTGCTTTGAGTAACGATGAAAAGTTAAAGGAAAATGATACGATAATAATTAATTTCGGAGTTATACGTTCGGGTGTGGGTATAGAAATCGCCAGAACTTATACCTGGAAAACTACGGATAAATTTTTAAAGAGAACATACGAGGATATAACGGGAATATATAGTAAATATTTATCCTTTATATCTTACGGGAAAATAGCCAAGGAAGTTTACAATTACGCGATTGAACTTATAAAAGAAAAGGGTTATGAGACAAATTTCCTTCCGCCTATAAACGCGCCGCTTACTCTCAGCGGAAAAGCGATGAATATTTCAAAAAATGCTAAATTTATTATAAAAGAGGGGACCATTCTTTATCCCCAATTAAATTTCTATTTCCCCGGAAAATTTGGCGTAAGATTTCAGGATGTTTTTTATCTTTCCGGAAAGAACTTTAATCTTACCAATTTCTTCAATAAGGGAGAGGCAAATGATATTGCCGATAAAATCGGAAAGCCGTGTTAGACGATTTCCGGTTGTAACCGTTTCTCTGATAGCTATAAATATTTTAGTATTTCTTTTTAGCTTTCCTGCTATGAATAGGCAGGAAATGGCTATAAGAGATAAAGAATTTGAACTTTATGACATCGAGATACAAACATTAACACCCAACGATCCTTCCGCCATACTCGAGTACGCGAAAAATCCGCAAGCTTTAAGAGAAAAAATGCTAAACAGGGAAATACTTATGTCGGATGAATTGTGGGAGGAATGGAAGAAGGTTTATGATGAATATCAGGAACTCAAAAATAAAAGTATCGCAAGCAAATATGGATTTGTATCGAACAATTTCGATCTTTCAACATTGATAACTTCTATATTTCTTCATGGAAGTATTATGCATCTTTTAGGTAATATGTGGTTTTTATGGCTGGTAGGATTAAACGTAGAAGACGATTGGGGAAGACCTTTCTTTCTTGTTTTTTACTTGTTGGCTGGTATTGTGGCGGCTTTACTTTATGCTGCTATGACTCATTCGAATGTGCCGTTAATCGGTGCTTCCGGCGCTATAGCGGGGGTAATGGGGGCTTTCGCGGTTCAATACTACAGGTCTAAAATATATTTTCTGTTTATGTGGTTTTTTCCTTTTGTTTTCAGGGTTTTTCCTCTTTACGCGTGGTTTTACCTTCCATTGTGGTTCGTGACTCAATTGTTTTATGCTATATATTTGTCTGATAATTCACCAGTTGCGTTCTGGGCACATGTCGGTGGTTTCGGTTTCGGGATTTTTGTTGTGGCAATCCTTCGATTTAGCGGGCTTGAGAGAAAATATTTAATTCCGCTTGTAAATGACACCTTAAATCTAATGGATTTAGATTTCAGTAAAGCGGTTGAAGCACGAAGTACAGGTGATACTGGTGAAGCGGAGAAACATCTTCAGGAAATATTACACCGTGAACCTTCCAATCTTGACGCGGCCAGGGAACTGATCGATCTTTATATCAAGGAAGGCAAAAAGAAGGAAGCCAGTTCAGTTGCCAAAGAAACGTTCAGAATACTTAGGATGGAAAAAAGAGAACCGGAAGTTATATTAAATTTTTATGAAGGAATTTTAGAAGAGAATAAACTTATTTCGGCCCTTAGTCCGTATGATTTTTACTTTATTTCTCAGATGTATACAAAGCAGGCACAACACGGTGAAGCGGCGAAAGTGCTTGCTGCCGCTTACAAGGCAAACAGGGAAACGAACGATGCTCCGTACATATTACTTCGTTTAGTTAAAACACTTGCAGAGAGCGAGAATCGGAAATTTTTAAAAAAAGCTCTTCGTGAAATGCAAATGAGATTTCCTGAGATGAAGAATAAAACAATTGCTGTATTGAGGCAGGTTAAGAATGGACAGAAATAAAGCTCTGGAAATATTAAAATTTAAATTGAGCGACGATAGAATGATAAAACATAGTTTTGCGGTTTCTGCCTGTATGGAAGCGTTAGCGGACAGGTTTGACGAAAATAAAGACAAATGGAGTCTCGCTGGGCTTTTTCATGACATAGATTACGAGGAAACAAAGGACGAACCGGATAAACATGGAATAAAAGGAGCTGAATATTTAGAAGATTTTGGGGTCCCTTCGGATATATTATACGCGATAAAAGTACACGCCGGGAATGCCGAACCTAAAAGTAAAATGGATATAGCTCTTTTAACAAGTGATGCCCTTTCTGGTCTTATAGTCGCGTCCGCGCTCGTGAATACGGAAGGTTTAAGAGGATTAGATACGGATTTTGTTTTAAAAAGATTTAAAGAAAAGAGATTCGCGGCAGGAGCTAATAGAGGAATTATCAGCAAGTCTGAAGAAATGGGTTTGAAGTTAGATGAGTTTATTTCGATTTGCCTTGAAGGAATGACGGGTAGGATAGATGTTCTTGGTCTTTAATCTGTTGTTGAGCTTTTATCCTGAAGCAAGATTTGATTCTTTAATAATTCCAAAAGAAGACCAGTGGTTTTCTGAAGATAAATTTCATCACTTCGCGCACTCAGCCGCGATTTCTTCCTCTATATATCTTATTGCGAATAATGTGACGAGAACGGACGATAATACATCTTTTTATATCTCCTTTTCTGTTTCTTCTCTTATTGGTTTATCAAAAGAGATAAAAGATAGTAAAGACAAAAAGGGAACCGCTTCTTCGAAAGACCTTGTATTCGATATCGCCGGTGTTTTATTTGGTATTCTTTTGGTGTCTATCGGAGGCTCGTAACGTTAAAAATTAAAGATCAAAAGATTTTTTTAGTCCAAAGTCCAAAGTCCAATGTCCAAAGTCGAAACCGAATCCCAATCCCAATCCCTAAATCCTAAATCCCGATTTAGTCATTTTGCCTTTTAATTTTTGATTTTTTGTTTTTTTTGGATTTCCTCGTTCTTCTTAATTAGTGCGATTCTCTGTTTTACGCATACTGACGTACGACGACCATCTTCGGGTGTATTAATAGTAAAGTTTATTAATTTATCCACAGTGGTTTTTGCTACATGTACTCTGGTATCGGAAGAACCGTAATATATGAAGAGTTCACCGTTATCACGAGCCACCCATCCGTTACTGAAGACTACATTGCTAACGTCACCCAGGCGTTCAGTATCACGCGGGGCAAGTAATTGTTGTCCCGGTCTATAGATTATTTTTTCAGGATGTTTTAGGTCGGTCATAAAACAATAAAGAACATAACGTAATCCCGCCGCGGTGTTTCTTACTCCGTGAGCGAGATGCAACCATCCTTTTTCCGTCTTTATAGGGGTAGGGCCCTGACCGTTTTTTGATTCTGTGATTGTATGGTAATCACGTTTATCGATAATAATTTCTTTGTCGATATTTGTGTGTTCTATGCTTTTAGAAAGCCCCCATCCTATACCCATTCCCGAACCTGTTTCTATAAAACCTTCCATGGGTCTTGTATAAAAAGCGTATTTTCCGTTTACAAATTCCGGATGTAAAACCACATTTCTTTGCTGGGGAGAAGGAGATTTTAAATCATCCAGACGTTCCCATGTTTTTAAATCTTTAGTACGGGCTATACCAGCCTGAGCGATCGCGGAAGACAAATCTCCTTTCGGAGCATCCGGGTCTTTGCGTTCCGTACAGAAAATACCATATATCCAGCCGTCTGCATGTTTTGTGAGACGCATATCATAAACATTATCATCCGGGTTTTCGGTTTGCGGCATGTCGATGGGATATTCCCAAAATCTGAATTGATCTACACCCGTTAGACTCTCCGCGACTGCGAAAAAAGATTTTCTGTCGTCCCCTTCAACTCGAGCTACAAGAAGGATTTTTCCGTTTAACTCGATAGCTCCGGAATTAAAAACCGAATTGATTCCTAAACGCTCTAAAAGATATGGATTGCTATTATAATCTAAATCGAAGCGCCAGGTAATGGGTGTATGATTTCTTGTTAGAACAGGATACTTGTAACGATTGTAAATACCATGGTCTTCTTCTATTGTTTCATTTTTTCTATTAATTAACTCTTCATGTCTTTTGAAAAGTTGTTTAACTTTTTCAGCAAATTCTTTTTTATCCTGGATAGGCATCCAATCCTCCTTCTAAAATTAAAATCTAATATTTGATTTATTGTCTGGCAAAGGTATATATTTCTTGAAACTTGTCAAGACGAAAGAAACTAGGCTATTGGCTTTTGGCCTTTAGCCTTTAACTTTTAGCTTTTAGCTTTTAGCTTAGGAAAGGAGTTTGTATTGTTTGTGTGTTTTATGAGGAGGTAGGGTAGGTTTAATGCGAAAAGCTAATGGCTAATGGCTTCGGGGTGTTATGTGTGGGGTTTAATCAATTTTCTTCTAAAAGTTTACTTACAGCTTTGGATAATTCTTTTGAATCGTACGGTTTGATTATCATACCTTTAAATCCATGTTTCTTATAGTTTGCCAGAACCGGGTCATTGGAATATCCGCTTGATACTAATGCTTTAACATTAGGATCTAATTCGAGTAGTTTTTTAATAGTTTCTTTTCCCCCCATTCCGCCGGGAACTGTTAAATCCAGAATTACCGCGTTAAAAGGTTGTTCGGTTCCTAACTTTTCTTTATATTTTGCCAGCGCTTCTTTTCCTTCCGTTACAGGTTCTACCGTATATCCTAATCTTTCTAACATTCTTGATAGAGCGTGTCTAACGATTTTTTCATCGTCCATAAGCAATATTCTACCTTCTTTTTTTTGGTCCCCCGGTTCTTCTTTTGATGGTTCGGATTGTTTTGTCTCTCCTGTGGTTATTGCCGGCAGGTAAATATAGAATGTGGTTCCGGCTCCGAGTTTCGAATCTACTGTGATGTATCCATTGTGCTTTTCGATAATCGAAAAAGTTGTAGCCAGTCCGAGCCCACTGCCCTTTTGTTTAGTTGTAAAGTATGGATCAAAAATCCTTGACAAATGTTTTTTAGCGATTCCTAAGCCTTTATCCTCGATAGTTAATTTTACATATTTCCCTTCTTTAAGTGGTAATGTAGTTTCCTTATCTATTATTGTGTTTTCAAGACTTATTTTTATTACTCCTCCCTCCGGCATTGCCTGATCGGCGTTTATAATAAGGTTACTTATTACCTGGCTAAGTTGATTTCTGTCAGCCTGCGCTTTCCAGATATTCTCAGGGAATGTATAAAAGCATTTGACGTTAGAGCCCCTCAGATTAAACTCGGTTGTCTCTTCTATTATGTGCGAGATAGAAGTTTCTTCAATAACAGGAACCCCGCCACTCGCAAATGTGAGTAACTGTTTGGTTAAATCTTTTGCTAAATTTGTTGCTTCCTTAGCTTCGTTTAAGATATTGACAAGTTCCTCGTTATCCCTTGCTTCGAGTATCGCGAGCGAGATATTCCCTATGATACCGCTCAAAAAGTTATTAAAATCGTGTGCGATGCCTCCCGCCAGTATACTTATAGATTCAAGCTTCTGAATTTTTTGCCTTTCTTCTTCTATCTTTTTTTGTTCTGTAATATCGTGGGCAAATACGAATATATACTCTTTCTTGCCGAAAATTTGGTAGTTGGCGAGGATATCTACGGGATAAGTACTTCCGTCTTTTTTTCTATGAAAAGATTCAAATTTAATTGTTTTTTTCTCCTTCAGGCTTTCGATAAAATCTTTCATTTTCTCTTTAGTCAGTTCCGGTACTATTTGACTCCAGTTGATAGACGGTAGTTCTTCTTTTTCGTATTCTAAAGCTTTGAAAGAGGATTGATTTGCAAAGAGAATTTCGCCAGAGGTAGATAATAGCATGGTAGATTCTGAGGCGTTATCGATAGAGTATCTTATTAATTTAAGCTGTTCTTCTGTATCCTTTCTTTTAATAACGTTTTCGATAGTCGAAGGTAAAACCTTTAGATAATTACCTTTGTTATCTTTTATTATATAATCATAAGCGTTTTCCTTTATCGATTTAACGGCAGTTTCTTCGTTTCCGAGACCTGTAATTATAACTACGGGTTCATCTGTGTTAAGTTTTAAAATATCGAAAGCATCTCCGTCTTTAAGTTTGAAATCTTGAAGTATTAGATCGAAGGATTTTGATTCTAATAGTTTTTTGCACTCTGAGATTGAATTTGCTATATCGATATCATAAGGAAGTTTGTTTTTATCGACAAAACGTTTGAACGCTTTTTGGTCAAGTTTATTGTCTTCTACGTAGAGAATCCGGCATTTTTTTTCTTCCATTATGGCGACTCCGATAGTGTCCAATACAACTTAATTGTTCTAATTACTTCGACAAAATCTTTATAGTTTACGGGTTTCATCATGTAACCCGAAATGCCGAGGTTGAAACTATCCATTTTGTCTTCGTCTTCCTTCGAGGTTGTAAGGATTACAACAGGAATCATTTTTAATTTTTCATCTTTACGCATTATTTCTAAGAATTCTATCCCATCCATTCGGGGCATCCTCAAATCTAAAAGAATTAAGCCGGGATGTTTCCCTGTATTATTTTTTAGATATTCTAAAGCTTCTTCCCCGTTGTGGGTTACGACTATTGGGTTTGCAACACGCAGATCTTTAAAAGATCTTTGTACACTTCTTACATCGATTTCATCATCTTCTACTAATAATATTGTTTGTTTACCATTCATATTCATCTCCTTATTTTTATACATAAAAAAACCATTCCAAAACCTAAGTAATTGAATATTAAAACTTTAAAAATTAAGAAAATTCAAAAAAGAAAATATATGTAAAAATTATTTTACTAAATTCCTTTTATGTTGTTTGGGCAGGGTAAAATAAAAAGTGGTGCCTTTCCCGACTTCGGATTCGATCCATATTCTCCCATTGTATAAATCTATTATCTTCTTCACTATAGTAAGCCCTATGCCGGTGCTTTTGTCTATCGGGTTTGTTCCTAAAGCATAGAATATTTTAAATATTTTATAAAAATACTTCTTTTCGATGCCCGGACCATTATCGGAGATAGAAAATTTCCATTCATTTTCTTCTTCCGTGCATCCTATTTTGATGATCCCTTCGGGTTTATCCATGTATTTTATGGCGTTGCTTAAAAGGTTCTGAAAAAGTTGTATTAAGCGCGTTCTATCTGCTGTGTATTCCGGTAATTCATTTTCTATTAAAATTTTTATATTATCGGGAGGAAATAATGACTCGATTATATCTTTAACCAACTCATTTAAATCGATTTTTTCTGCTTTCTCTTCCATTCTTCCGATTCTTGAGTATTCTAATATACCTTGAATCATGTTGTCCATGTGGGTGGTTCTTTCTTTGAGCATATTTAAATTCTCTTTACTTTTTTTATTCAGTTCATTATGGGAATCTTCTAATGTCCACTCTGTAAGCTGGACGATACCTCTAAGTGGTTCTTTTAAATCGTGTGATACTATATAGGCGAATTCTTCCAATTCTTTGTTGGATTTTTTAAGTGCTTCTGCGGTTTTTTTGAGTTGTTCATTTCGTTTTATCACTCGAATGGTTTGGTAGATAACTATGCCTAATAGACTGCTTATTAGTATAATAAACCAGGGCTGTTTCCAGAAGGGAGCTTTTACTGTAAATTTTAAAGATGCAGGAGTAAGGTCTATATTAAAGTCTGTATCCCTGGCACGAACTTCAAAGGTGTGTTTTCCGTGTTTTAACCCTAAAAATTGTTTCCTGTTGTCCAGGCTGAATGTTGACCATTCTCCGCCATTTAACCTGAAAGAAAATTCGAGTTCTTCCGAAGGGGTATCGTTCCAGTAATCTTTTCCCGTCCAGGAAATATTGGTATTTCCTTCGACTCCCACTTTTTTTAAGCCGAAGGTTATTTTTGTTTCCGGTGGTGAAGTATCTTTTATGTAGCGTATGGTTTTGAATCTTGGGAAGGATTTCTTATTAAATTTCTTACCGGATAAACCCCGAAAATACCATTCCCTGGACGTGAGGTTGATCCATAAATAACCATCAGAGTCTTTCTTTAATATTCCAGCCTCCAGAGGAATAGGGAAATACTGAGAAAAGTTCCTATTCCAGCTCTTACCGTCAAACGCACTTACACCCTTATCGGTAGAAGCTAAAATAACATTTGTGTCTAAACTTACTATACTTGAAATAGTATTGGATGCAAGACCATCATCAACCGTGTAACGATTCCACTTCCGACCATCAAAACGGTATAAACCTGCACCGTGTTTTGAAACCCAGAGGTCGCCCTTTGACGTCACATATAAGTAACTAATCCAGGGCACACCAAGTCTTTCTGGCTCACTAACCACTTCCGCCCTTTCTCCGTTGAATCGAGAAAGGTTCAAGCCCCCGATCCATATTGTACAATCCGGTGTCTGTTCTATAGTGTAATTAATGAAATGTGTCAGTTCGGGCTGGGTATAACGGATCCATTCTTCCCCGTTTTCTGTGACTCTATATCGCTTTATGCCGCCTTCGTAACCTCGACATTCTGTGCCTGAACCAAACAGTATTGAACCGTCGAGCAGCTCGCAAACCGCAAGATGTCCTACACCCCAGCTGAGATAGGGATGAATTTGCTTAATCCACCTATCGTTCTTAAGATAAGCAGTCGCTGCCTTGCCATTATGACTTCCCGCTGCCCATAATCTTCCACTACTGGTATACTTTAAAACTACAGGAGTGTTGATTAATCCATCCTCTGGACCATACTCCAGCCACTTATTGTCTTTCTTCGTTACGCCTTTCCCCTCCGGGGTTAAAAACCATCGAGTACCATTATCCATCTGGCACTGGAAATTCAAACCATCATAAGTCAGCCATTGTTTATCAGTATAATCTATTTTAAAAACCTCCTCATTCCTTCCATACACCCAGATACTGCCGTCTTTAGTGGGACATATTATAATGTCAGCTTTGGGAATTGGTAGTTCCTCTGATGTATAAATTTTCCATTTGCCCTCTTTGTATCTAAGAACCTTTCCCCAACCACCAATCCATATTGAGCCGTCATTACTCTCTGCTATTGAATAAGTCCTGTAGTTTATGTCAAATTTATCCAGTTCCCTTACGCGGGAAAATTTCTTACTTACAGGATCATAAAGATAGATCCCTTTTTGATCTTCTTCTGAGGTAAACCATATGGTCCCATCTTTTGCTTCAAACACTCTCATGTTAAAACCCATCTCTAAACCATCTTCCTCTGTGATTAACTCCCATGATGATTTATTCTCTATTTTATCAGGAGGATATTTGGAACGGAGAAAGCAGTGATTCTCCTCATGGTCTCGAATGAAAAGCCATAGCTTATTGTTAGCTTCAAAAACTCTTACATCATCAAAAGTTTCCGAATTTTCTATTGGTATAGGTAACTTAAGGAAAACTTTTATCTGTAAAAAGGGAGCTTTATCCTTGAGCCGTTCCTTAATTTTCTCTGAAGTATAAAGAATATAAGTGCTGTCTTTAATTTGCAAGGCTCCGATTTCCATGCCTACCCAGATAGCACCATCGGAAGTCTCTGTTATCCAATAGGCAGACCACTTAAAATCCTCTTCCGGAGGAAATACTCTCTTCCAGCTTTCCCCCATAAGTCTGCAAACCCCATCATTATCACCAACATAAACTTCGCCACTTTCTGTAATACATACAGGTGAAAGACTAAATTCACCTCCAAAAGATAAGATACTATTTTTCGAATTGTAAAGGGTCCGTTTTAAACCATCATAAACAAATAAGTTATGGTCCCCACTAAGCCATACTGCCCCCTCTTTCCCCTCTGAGATCATCCATATCCCTTCACCTTTTGTTTCGGGATAAGAATGCCAGCGCCAGAGTTCTGTTATTGGGTCGCCTATTTCCGGTTTATATATTTTCTTGGCTTTTGTTTTTTCGGGAGTTAACAAAATGAGTATAGATAAAAGATAGGTTATTTTAATTAAACTATTAACTTTTTTAATATTGTTATTTCCTTTTTTAATTGAAAAATTTATCATATCAAATCCATTTATTGTTTTGGTAGGGTGAAATAGAATGTAGTCCCTTTGCCAATTTCGGATTCAACCCATATTCTTCCTTCGTATAAGTCTATTATCTTTTTGACTATCGTAAGACCAATGCCTGTGCTTTGGTCTTTTGGTGCTGAGCCTAACATCTGGAATATCTTAAATATTTTCTCATAATGTTTTTCTTCGATACCGGGACCATTATCGGAGATATTGAATTTCCATTCGTTTGCTACTTTCACGCAACCTATCTTTATAATGCCCTGGGGTTTATCAATATACTTTATGGCATTACTCAGAAGGTTTGCAAAGAGCTGGGTTAAACGTGTTCTATCTGCTTTATATTTTGGTAGTTTATTCTCAATCGTAATTTTTATATTGTCAGGAGGTGATAACAAATCAATCACATCTTTCAGTAACTTATTTAAATCAACTTTTTCTGCTTCTAATTCGGTTCTTCCGATTCTGGAGTATTCTAATATCCCCTGAATCATATCGTTCATTTTTGAAGCTCTTTCTTGAAGCATATTCAGGTCCTCTTTACCTTCTTTATCGAGCACATCGGAGTAGTCTTCCGATATCCACTCCGACAATTCGTTGATACCCCTGAGAGGTGCCTTTAAATCGTGAGATACTATATAGGCGAAATCTTCCAATTCTTTATTGGATTTGTTTAAATCCTCTGTCCTCTTCGCGACTTCGTTTTCAAGCTTACGTCCGTATTCAACGATATTCCTGACTCGAATTGAGTAAATAGAGTAAATTGTTA